>OMJG01001856.1_pt1 | contig 11331 bp, 9 predicted proteins | sample 1646431 | NCBI WGS metagenome assembly OMJG01 (sample SAMN03771674, study PRJEB25209) | food metagenome | isolation source: Cotija cheese | place: Mexico:Jalisco,Michoacan | collected 2011-12-12 | reverse complement strand
GAATAGAAAAAAGCTTGGAACAAGCGCATTTTCTATTCAGATAGCTACTGCCAGTCTAGAAAAGCATGTAATCTAGACACAAGTTTTTGAGAAGTGTCTAGAAAAGGGCGTAATCTAGACACAAGTTTCGGAGTAATGTCTAGAAAAGGGTGTAATCTAGACACAAGTTTCGGAGTAGTGTCTAGAAAAGGGCGTAATCTAGACACAAGTTTCGAAGTAGTGTCTAGATTCCCACCAGCTCATCCGGTCGTCCGCTAGCTCATCCGGTCATCCACCACCCCTCCGCCCCGCACGCTGGAAACACCCACGCCACCACTGTACTCACCTACTGTATCTTCCAATAATTAATACATTCATCAATTAATGTCTTCGCAATTTCCGACAATTTCCGTTGTTCCAAGTAATTGATATAAATCGTGCGTTCAATAACCGGCGTAATCTTAATAGCACTCAGTTGATTGGCTGAAAAAGATTGATAGTAAAAACGCGGAATAATAGCATAACCTAAGCCTCTGTGTACCATAGTAGTAGCCGTTTCGAAACGATCTACTTCTAATACAATATTAGGATGGATATTCATTTGTTTGAAATACTCATCCAAATGTTTTCTGACTTGATATTGACGGTTAGTTAAAATCAATGGAAGATGTTGTAAGTCAGTTGCTTTTTGAGTAGTACTTTCAATCGTGTCTTTAGGGGCAATTAATACATAAGGTTCGTTATAAAGCGGAACAGAAACGATGGTATCACGATCTATTTTTTCATTTGAGAGAGCGAAATGTACATCGAAATTCAATAAACTGGAAATAATGCTTTCCATATTATGTTGCTCTATGATCTGGTAGCGTTGTTTTTGGTAAGCCTTGTGGTGCTGCTGAATCACTAATGCGACCCAAGGACTCGTAGATTCTAAAATAGAAAGTTTGAGTCGCGGCTCATCAGAAATATTCAAATCATACATGCGATCCAACGTTTTGTGATAATGATTTACTAAAGATTGAGCATATTTATAAAACTGAATGCCTTTTTCAGTGATTTTCAACTCTTTAGTTGTTCTGATAAATAGCGGATAACCTAGGTCTGCTTCCATCTTTTTAATTGCAGTAGTCAAAGAGGGCTGACTGATATGCAAGAATTGAGCAGCACGCGTGAAACTGTTGTAGCGGACGACCGCTAAAAAATACTCTAATTGCATAATTTTCATCCGAACATCCCACCCCTTCATTAAAAAATAAATGTGTATCAGTAATTAAAATTATAAAGAAAACTGAAAAAATATGTAATAAATTTTTACACAGCAACTAGCTTAGAAGTGCTTTTATTTCAGCAACAAACTAGATTTATAGTTTGAAACTATAAATAATTAGTTTATTTATATTGGTAATCTATATAATAACATATTATACTGGTTCATATAGAGAAAGGTGTGCTTTTGTGTAAGTATCGTGCTTACATTGCTTATTACCATACCATTTGTACTATGGTTTTTTTAGTTATTGTTAAACAAAGGATATGTTTATTAAAAACAAGGAGTGATTTTTCATGAGAAAAATAGAAGCAAAAAGAGGGTTAGACATTGAATGTAAAGGTTGGGAACAAGAAGCAGTACTGAGAATGTTATATAACAACCTTGACCCGGAAGTAGCTGAACGCCCTGAAGACTTAGTTGTTTATGGAGGTATAGGTAAAGCTGCACGTAATTGGGAAGCATTTGAAGCCATTGAAGATACATTACGTTCATTAGAAGCAGATGAAACAATGTTAGTGCAGTCTGGTAAACCCGTTGCTGTATTTAAAACACATGAAGAAGCGCCACGTGTATTAATATCTAATTCAGTATTAGTTCCAGAATGGGCAAATTGGGATCATTTCAATGAATTAGATAAAAAAGGTTTAATGATGTATGGTCAAATGACAGCTGGTAGTTGGATCTATATTGGTTCACAAGGTATTGTTCAAGGTACTTATGAAACATTTGGAGAACTTGCGAATCAACATTTTAATGGCAAATTAAATGGCACGGTCACTTTGACAGCTGGTCTAGGCGGTATGGGTGGTGCGCAACCACTAGCCGTTACAATGAACGGTGGCGTTGTTATCGGCGTAGACGTCGATGAAACACGCATAGATAAACGTATTGAGACGCGTTATTGTGACGTTAAAACACACGACTTAGACGAAGCGTTACGTTTAGCTGATGAAGCTCGTGAAAAGGGTGAACCATTATCAATTGGTTTAGTCGGTAATGCGGTTGACACACATAAAGCAATCTTAGATAAAGGTTTTAAAATTGATATTGTGACAGACCAAACAAGTGCACATGATCCGCTAAATGGTTATGTACCTCAAGGGTATTCATTAGAAGAAGCGAAAGCAATACGCCAAAAAGATCCGAAACAATATGTTAAAGAAGCACAAACTTCTATGAGAAAACATGTAGAACTCATGCTTGAATTTCAAAAAAATGGTGCTGTTGCATTTGATTATGGTAATAATATCAGACAGGTTGCATTTAATGATGGATTAGAAAATGCATTTGATTTCCCTGGATTTGTGCCTGCTTATATTCGTCCATTGTTCTGTGAAGGTAAAGGCCCATTCCGTTTTGCAGCATTAAGTGGAAATCCGAAAGATATTGAGCGTGCAGATGAAGAAATGAGAAAGATTTTCCCAGATAATGAAAAATTAATTCGTTGGTTAGATTTAGCGCAAGAAAAAATCGCCTTCCAAGGTTTACCGTCACGTATTGCGTGGTTAGGTTATGAAGAGCGTGCGAAAATGGGCTTAGCATTGAATAAATTAGTAAGAGATGGTGAAATTTCTGCACCAATTGTCATTGGTCGTGATCATCTTGATTCTGGTTCTGTCGCTAGTCCAAACCGTGAAACTGAAGGTATGAAAGATGGTTCTGATGCTGTTGGTGATTGGGCAATCTTAAACGCATTAATTAATACAGCAGCAGGCGGTTCATGGATTTCATTCCACCATGGCGGCGGCGTTGGTATGGGTTACTCTTTACATGCAGGTATGGTTGTTGTAGCAGATGGATCAGAACGTGCTGATAGAAGATTAGGACGTGTATTAACGACAGATCCGGGTATGGGTGTTGTGAGACATGCGGATGCTGGATATGAATCTGCGATTAAAGTTGCAAAAGAAAAAGGTATCAAAATCCCAATGATTACAGGTAAAGGAGACAAATAATGAACGATTTAATTATTCAAAACATTAAAGAACTAATTTTACCAAAATCTACTGAACGTCCATTAAAAGGAAAAGAGTTAGACGAACTTAACATTATTGAAAATGGAACGGTTGTCGTTAAAAACGGCAAAATTGTCTACGCAGGAGAGCACTCAGATGCCTATGAAGCAACTGAAACAATTGATGCAACAGATAAAGTGGTTTCACCAGCTTTGGTTGAAGCACATACACATCTTGTTCATGGTGGTTCACGTGAACATGAAATGTCACTTAAAAGACAAGGTGTTTCTTATTTAGAAATTCTTGAACAAGGTGGCGGCATTTTATCTACAGTTGAAGCTACACGTAAAGCTACTGAAGAAGCATTATTTAAAAAGGCAGAAAAGAATTTGTTGACGATGATGGAACATGGCGTTTTAGCTGTTGAGAGTAAAAGTGGCTATGGTCTAGATAAAGAAAATGAACTAAAACAATTACGTGTATCTAATCGTTTGGCTGAAAAATATAACTTAGACATGAAACACACATTCCTTGGTCCGCATGCCGTACCTAAAGATGCTGAGTCTAATCAAGCTTTTCTTCAAGAGATGATTGATTTATTACCAGAAGTTAAGCCGTATGCTGATTTTGCAGATATATTCTGTGAAACTGGTGTGTTTACGGTTGAAGAATCGAAAAAATATATGGAAGCGGCAAAAGCATTAGGTTTTGATGTGAAAATCCATGCAGATGAAATTGATCCATTGGGGGGGTTAGAGTTAGCTATCGACGAAAATGCAATCTCTGCAGATCATCTTGTAGCATCAAGTACAGAAGGTAAAGAAAAACTAAAAAATAGTGACACTGTCGCGGTGTTATTGCCTGGTACGACTTTCTATTTAGGCAAGGAATCTTATGCAGATGCGCGAGGTATGTTAGACAATGATGGCGCAATCGCGATTGCGACAGATTTTAACCCAGGTAGTTGTGTCACAAACAACTTACAACTTGTGATGTCGATTGCTGCCTTGAAATTGAAATTATCTCCAAATGAAGTTTGGAACGCAGTGACTGTTAATGCGGCTAAAGCCATTGACATTGATGCTGGTACCATTAATCAAGGAGATAAAGCTAATATTGTTATTTGGGATGCGCCTAACCATGAATATATTCCATATCACTATGGTATTAACCACGCTGAAAAAGTCATTAAAGATGGTAAAGTGTTGATTGATAATCGTATCAAATTAGAACAATAATTTGAATAGTTAAAGCTGAGTCAAATTGACTTGGCTTTTTTTGTATTATTTTAGGCAGAGTTGATTAAATATTTCGACAATTATGATACCATATGGTTAAAGCAATTTGGAGGTGACAATGAATGTGCGTCACATAAGTTATTTTAATCAGTGGCACGGGGCATTAGTCACCAATATGCTTGCAGGTGTTTTGTTGGCACTCGCGTTACTACCCGGTGCAATTGCTTTTTCCTTTATTGCAGGTGTAAGTCCAACCATAGGTATGCTAAGTACTGGACTTATGATGTTAGTTATAAGTTTGACCGGCAATCGAACATTAATGGTGTCAGCACCAAGTAGTGGTGTTTCTTTAGTTGTCGCACCGCTTATGTCTAGCCACGGTATGCCCGCTGTAATATTGGCTACGTTAATTATGGGAATAATACAAATTTTGATGGGTATTTGCCGAATCAATAAATTATTAGATTATATTCCCACAGGTGTTGTTATAGGTTTTATGAATGCATTAGGTGTATTGTTATTTACATCGCAACTAAAAAATATACTAAATATTTCAAATGCGACCTATGTCATAGCGGTGGCATCTTTTTTAATTATTTGGTTAGCACAAAGATATATCAGATTTATGCCGGCACCATTGATTGCGATTATTATTTTAACGATATGTGCATGGTGGCTTAAACCAGATATTGTCTATGTACACCATTTAGCATCATTGCATATTCATGTACCGATGCTGTCATTTCCAGATGCAATGTATGATATGCATATCGTTGGTATTTCAAGCATGTATGGAGTGACAATGGCAATTGTTGCTGTTGTACAAACGACATTAACAGCGCGGATGATGGATGCAGTTACTGCCACTAAAAGTGATAAAAATAAAGAAACGATAGGGCAAGGTGTTGCCAATACAATTGTCGCTTTATTTGGTGGCTATGGTGGTAGCGCACTTGTGGGTCAATCGCGATTTAATGCAACGATGGGAGCTACATCGAGGGTATCAACATTGATCACGGGTGCTTTTTTACTCATTAGCTTATTCGTTTTTGGAGATATTATCGGTCAAATACCAATGGCAGTGCTAGCAACTGTATTAATAACGATTTCCCTTAATACATTTGATAGGAGAACGATTTCATTTATTAAGGTATCTCCAATAAAGCATGGGGCGATCGTTGTACTTACAATGTTGATTATTTTAAGTACGAATAACCTAGCGGCCGGGGTTGTGCTTGTTAGTTTACTATACTATTTGATTCAAGGGTTTAATAAAAGGAAAGGACGTGCCATATAATGCCACAATACGAAGACTACATAAATTGGAGAAGAACATTTCATCAATATCCAGAGCTATCAGATGCAGAATATGAAACAACAAAACGTATCAAACGCATCTTAGCATCATATGATATTAAAGTTTTAGATTTACCATTAGAAACAGGACTAGTTGCAGAGGTTGGACAAGGTGATCAATTCGTTGCAGTTAGAACAGATATTGATGCACTACCAATAGATGAGCAAGTGAAACATGAATTCACTTCGACCAATGAAGGTGCGATGCATGCATGTGGACATGATATTCACATGGCTAGTGTGCTAGGGGTCGCAGTGAGATTAAAAGAAATAGAAAATCAACTCAACGGACGCGTGCGCATTATTTTTCAAGCTGCAGAAGAATTGGGCTATGGCGCAGTGAAAGTTGCTAATACAGGTGCAATTGACGGTGCGAAAGCCGTGTTAGGTTATCATAATTATCCAACGTTAGATATTGGAGAATTTGCGGTTAAATCGGGGGTTATCACATCTTCTGTAGACCGTTTCGAATTTAAAATTAAAGGTAAAGGTGCGCATGCTGCTAAACCAGAACAAGGTAAAGACCCAATGATTGTATTGGGACAGTTGATTAATAGTGTTCAGTCTATTGTGAGTAGAAATTTATCAGCATTTGATAATGCAGTTGTTACAATTGGAGAAGTATCATGTGGGAATACATGGAATGTTATTGCAGACGAAGCCTATGTGCAAGGTACTGTGAGAAGTTTTGATGAAGATAAACGTGTACTGATTGAAGAAAGATTAAGAGCCATTGGAAGCGGACTTGCTGAAGTATTTGGCGTAGACATTGAAACGTCTTATCACCGCTTGCCTGGTGCTGTGGTTAATGATGAGCAATTAACAAATGATGCAATAGCAATTGCCAAAGAAGTTGGATACAATGTCAGTGTTATGGATAAACCGTTGACGATTGGCGAAGATTTTTCTGGTTTTTCTAATAAGTATCCAAGTGTATTTGTCTTTATTGGTTCTAATAGTGAATATGATTTGCATCATCCAAAATATGACCCAGATGAACGTATTTTAGAAAAAGTACCTGACTATTTTGTTACTTTTGTACAAAAATTATTGAATGAAAATTAAGGCAATATACTTAAATTATGTATTAGACAATAGAAATGTTGGGTATTTAATAACTAGTTCATAATTTAAGGAGTGTTCATAATGGCAGGTCAAGATCCAAGAACTAAATTTTCAAATAAAGATTTTCCAAAACAAGAACAACCAGTTCCAGGTTTACAAAGTAAGTTAGATCCAAAGCCTGATTGCGGTGAAACATCCTATACTGGTTATGGTCGTTTAAATGATTATAAAATGTTAGTTACTGGTGGAGACTCAGCTATAGGCAGAGCAGCAGCTATTGCTTACGCTAAGGAAGGCGCTGATGTAGCAATTAATTATCTTCCAGCAGAACAACAAGATGCAGAAGAAGTACAACAAGTCATTGAAGCAGCAGGAAGAAAAGCTGTCTTAATTCCAGGTGACATTAGAGATGAACAATTTAATTACGATTTAGTTGAAACAGCTTACAACGAACTTGGCGGGTTAGACAATGTAACCATCGTCGCCGGTCATCAACAATATAGAGAAAGCATAAAAGGTTTTGACACAGCTTCGTTTTCAGAAACATTTGAGACGAATGTTTATCCAATATTTTGGACAGTTCAAAAAGCAGTAGATTATTTACAAGCTGGTGCAACCATTACGCTGACCTCTTCAGTTCAAGGTTACAATCCAAGCCCAATTTTACATGATTATGCTGCTTCAAAAGCTGCGATTATTTCATTAACGAAAAGTCTATCCGAAGAACTCGGTGCGAAAGGCATTCGTGTGAATTGTGTTGCGCCAGGACCATTTTGGTCACCATTACAAATTTCTGGCGGTCAACCGCAATCTAAAATTCCGAGCTTTGGACAAAAGGAAGTCTTGGGCAGAGCAGGTCAACCTGTAGAATTATCAGGCACATATGTACACTTGGCAGCTGAAGAATCCAGTTATACAACAGGTCAAGTATATGGTGTGACAGGTGGTACTCAGTTAGACTAGGTTATATGAAACGTCACAGCTAATGTGGAGATGATTCAATCACATTAAAGTTGTATCATCTAAACCCTGTGACTTCTAGATTGATAAGCGAATATTACAATGACTCATATAGCCGACGTTATATGGGCGAGATTGAGAAATCAAATTCAATGTTTGGTTTCTGTCTCGCTTTTTTATTATTTTTAAAAGGAGTATAAATGTGGATGAAACAATATAACGCAAACACATTAACGAAACAACAGAATTATAAATTATTAAGTGGTAGTGTTATTCCAAGACCAGTTGCATTTGTGACAACACAGGATAAAGATGGGAATTTAAATGCTGCACCGTTCAGTTTTTTTAATGTTGTATGCAGCGCACCTCCTATGATTATGATTTCTACTGCACGTTCACAAGGAAAGCGCAAAGATACATCGTTAAATATTGAAGAAACAGGCTCATTTGTAGTTCATATTACAGATGAAATGACTGTAGAACAAATAAATAAAACGGCTGCACCTATAGACAGAACACTAAATGAATTAGAAAGAACGCAGTTGACATGTGTGAAATCAGAAGTCGTGCCTGTACCAGGTGTGGAACAAGCCAAAATTCGAATGGAATGCAAACTAAATCAAATCGTTACATTAGGCGATGCTCAAGAAGGATCAGATTTAATCATTGGTGAGGTTGTGATGTATCACATTGATGAGGCAGTTTACTTTGATGATAGTAAAATAGATGCACAAGCATTAGCGCCTGTGGCACGTTTAGCTGGAAATGATTATGCTGCATTAGGACAATCATTTACGATTAATCGACCAACAGAGTAATTTATAAATGATAAGACTGAAGTCATTAGCTCATCAGCTAATTGTTAAGATTTGTTAAAGTTTAAGCAAGAATTTAAAACAGTAATTGACGAAACTAATTTAATATTGTACTGTGAAAAATAAATTAAATAACTTATCAAGAGAAGTGGAGGGACTGGCCTGTGGATACTTCGGCAACATGATTATGCGTGTGCCAATTCCAGTAGCATCATTTATGCTAGAAGATAAGAATAAATGTACAAAGTTTACTCTTTCTTCAATTGGAAAGAGTTTTTTATTTGAGTAAGTTTATTTAATGGTAGAAAAATTGATGTTCTGTTTGAACTTAAAGGAAAGTTGGTTTTGTATGGAGGAGACAAAGAAAGGTAATGCATGGGCACTGATACCTTTAATTATTTTTGTGGGTATGTTTTTAGGTGTTGGTATCATTACCGGCGATTTCACTACAATGCCCCTAAATGTTGCGATACTAGTAGCGACAATTGTGGGACTTGTATTAAATAGAAAAGAATCATTTCAAAAGAAAGTTGAAATTTTTACTAAGGGTGCAGGACATTCCAATATTATACTAATGATGCTCATTTTCTTATTAGCAGGAGCGTTTTCGCAAACAACTGAAGATATGGGTGGCGTAAAATCTACAGTGAATTTGGGACTATCTTTGATTCCTGAGAATTTAATCATTGTAGGTTTATTCGTGATATGTATGTTCGTGTCACTTTCTATGGGTACATCCGTGGGCACTGTAGCAGCTATAGCGCCTGTTGGCTTTGGACTAAGCCAAGCAACGGATGTCTCTGCAGCCATCACTATGGCGACGGTCGTAGGTGGGGCGATGTTTGGTGATAATTTATCAATGATTTCAGATACAACGATAGCTGCGGTAAGAACTCAAAAAACAAAAATGAGTGATAAGTTTAAGGTGAATATCAAAATCGTGTTACCTGGTGCCATATTTACTGTCATTGTACTTTGGTTTTTAACAAATGGAGCACAAATTGATGCATCTAAGAGCTACGATTATGATCTTATAAAAGTAGTACCTTATTTATTTGTACTCATACTCGCATTATTCGGCGTCAACGTTATTATTGTACTTATTGGCGGTACTATACTTTCAGCAATTATAGGTTTATTTTATGGTACCTTTGATTGGATTGGGTTATTAAGCTCTATTTCTAAAGGGATTATTGGCATGGAGGATATTGCCATTATTGCACTATTAATTGGTGGTCTAGTGGCATTGATACAACACAATGGTGGTATTACATGGTTACTTAATTTTGTGCGTAATAGAGTGAAATCTAAGCGTGGCGCAGAACTAGGAATTGCTGGCTTAGTGAGTGTGGCCGATATTTCAACTGCTAATAATACGATTTCTATATTAATGGCAGGGCCATTAGCTAAAGACATTTCAGATGAATATGGTGTAGATCCGCGTAAATCAGCAAGTATTCTAGATATGTTTGCAAGCTGTTTCCAAGGACTATTACCGTATAGTCCACAGCTTATTGCAGCAGCAGGTGTGGCATCTATATCACCGTTTGAATTGGTACCGTATGCGATTTATCCGATGATATTAGGGATTTGTGGTCTGATTGCTATCGCCTTTAGATTGCCGAGATTGGACAAGAAATAAACCCTAACAATCATGTGAAGTGAATATTTCATATGTATGGATGATTAACAGTCGTCATGCAAAATTGTTAAGTTTAATATAAATTGAGAGAGTGCGGAATCTTATGTATCATTTGATTTCTGACTCTCTTTTTTAAGTATAGACTAACGGCGTAGTACACGATGCTTTATTAAGTTTAATCCTAATTGTTAAAGATTTAAGAATGCAAAATTTTGACGTTTACTGACTATTAACGATAAAATAAAGTTGTTGAAAGTTTGATAAAATCATACAAACCACTCATATTTCGCATGATTATAGTTTAGAAGTCTTGTATAATGCGTTAGAATAGAAATAAGAGTGAAAGTAGGTGAACAATCCATCGTGGCTAAATATAATGTAGAGAATGAAAATGTTGAGATACGTCTTGAACGATTATTTAAAGTTGAACCAGAATTGTTATATCAAGCGTGGACAGATGAACGTTTTCTTAAACAATGGTTTATGACAACAGAAAGAACAAATAAATCAATCCAAGTAGATGCTGAACAAAATGGAAACTATACGATTATTGATGTAAGAAAAGGCAAAGAAAATAAAATTCAAGGATCATATCGTACGTTAACGCCTTTTGAATATATTGTAATGACCATAGGTATGCCAGAGCTAAGTGATTCTGAAGATACGATAGAAGTTGAAATATTCGAAAGAGAACCTGGCATCACACAAATGATTTTCAATTATACTGCGTATGTTCCTAGAGAACGTAGACTTACAACATTAGAATATAAGCAAAAGAAAAAAGAATACCATGATTCTACTGCACATGGTTTTGAAATGTTATTTGATAAACTACAAATTGCATTAGAAACATTTGAAGCGGAATTATAATTATAAAAAACGACAAAATATCATTTTAATACAAATAAAAAAAGGACTTACAAGCATGCTAAATGAATGATGTGCACCCCAAAAGTTGGACTAAAAATCTAACTTTTAGGGGTGTATTTTTTATGGGCAAACATTACAAATATGAATTTAAATTAAAGGTAGTTCAAGAATATTTCAAACT
>OMJG01001854.1_pt1 | contig 11353 bp, 8 predicted proteins | sample 1646431 | NCBI WGS metagenome assembly OMJG01 (sample SAMN03771674, study PRJEB25209) | food metagenome | isolation source: Cotija cheese | place: Mexico:Jalisco,Michoacan | collected 2011-12-12 | reverse complement strand
GTTATTTACTGGCAACGGGGGTCGCGGTGCCATTTTCCAGTTGGTTACTCAATCGATTTGATGGTAAAGCGGTCTTTGTGGCTGGTGAGATTTTGTTTGGCGTTGGCTCGATATTTGCAGCCGTAGCACCAAATATTCAATTATTGATTATTGCTCGGTTAGTTCAAGGCTTCGCGGGTGGCCTGATTATGCCACTCTTGACGACCTTACTTGTGCAAACTGCGGGTGCAGCTGTGATGGGCCAGATGATGGCAACAGTGGGGCTACCCATGATTTTAGGACCATTAATTGGACCGGTCATCGGCGGAATCATTATCAAATTTGCATCGTGGCATTGGATTTTTTGGATCAATGTCCCGGTTGTCCTAATTTCGATCGCCTTGATTTTGTGGAAGATGCCGAATTATCCGGCACAAAATCGAACAGCCAAAATGGACTTTGTCGGTATCTTGCTACTAATTGTGTCCTCAAGTGCCATCATCTATAGTTTGGTTAATGCCGCGCATACTGACCGATTTAATAACGCCACAAGTATTGAGATGTTAATTCTAGGGGCGCTAGCATTGATTAGCTATGTCGTATGGGCCGCTTGGCAAAAAGAACGAGCGGTGGTGCCATTGCACTTATTTAAGTTTGCATCATTTGATGGTGCTGGCTTAGGATTATTTATCGCTGGGACGGTATTGAACGGTGCAATGTTATTACTACCGCTCTATTTTCAAAACGTTCGGGGAATGAGCGTGATTAACGCCGCTCTAGCGTTATTACCTCAGGGAGCAGGCATGCTAGTTTCGCGGACGTTAACGGGAAGGCTAACAGATCAAATAGGCGCTAAGTACGTGGTTCTGGGAAGTGTCGTCATCACGTTTGTCGGTACCTTACCGTTTTATTGGTTTGGTCAACAGACGTCTTACTGGATTTTGGCACTTATTTTATTTGTGCGGGGAATTGGTGCTGGTGGTATTTTAATGCCGTTAATGGCCGATGCTTATACAGGAATGCAACCTGGACAAGTGCCAGCTGCAACAATTGGGACCAGAATTATCCAAAATATTGGGAGTGCGTTTGGATCCGCTTTGATTACGACGATTGTAACGGCGTATTCCACACACCAAGTGAATGTGTTTGAACGACACCTAAAAGCAGGAACGTATCACGTCGACGCAGCTCACTTACAAGTCTTTACAACAAGCCATTTGCAAGCAATTCGCTTAGCAGCGTTTCAACAAGGCTTTCTAGTGATTGCAATTGCTGCAATAGTCATTATTTTGCCAACCTTATTGCTGACTAACAAATTGAAGGCGGCGAAGTAGCAAATTAGTAGAAAAAACAATTAAAGATACTTGACTTATAGTCGGCTCTAACAACTATCATTAGTCTCTTTGGCAGATGTTTTTAACTATAATTCATCGAAAAGGGGACAATAATCATGAAAACAATTCAAATCGGCGCTAGTCAGCTCAAAGCGTCCGCGGTTGCGTTAGGCATTATGCGGATGGTTCGCTTAGACGCACCAGCGGCGGTAAACGTCTTAGAGATCGTTCATGACCGTGGCGTTAATTTTATTGATTCGGCGGATATTTATGGCAACGGTGATTCGGAACGAATCTTTGGGCAAGCGTTAAAACAGTCGAGTTTAAAGCGCGAAGACTTTTTCATTCAATCTAAGGGTGGCATTGTGCTCGATCCTGAAAAGAGTTCTGGTGAACTAGTCTTTGGGCAACGCTACGACTTTTCTAAGCAACATTTGATTGCAACGGTCGATAAGATCTTGCAACGGATGCAGCTTGACTACCTGGATTCATTTCTATTACACCGGCCCGATCCACTGATGGATCCCGCCGAAGTCGCTGCGGCGTTTGACGAATTGCAGGCCGCTGGGAAGGTACGGCACTTTGGGGTTTCCAACTTTAACCCAATGCAGGTCGAGATGTTACAAGCGGCAATCAGCCAGAAATTGATGATCAACCAATTACAATTTGGGGTTATGCACACCGGCCCAATTCAGTTTGGGTTGCACACGAACATGCAAGATGCGGCTAGTCTTAATCATGATGGTGAAATTATCGAATATTCGCGGTTACACCACATGACGATTCAAGCTTGGTCACCCTATCAATACGGCATGTTTGCCGGGACTTTTATTGATAATCCGAAGTTTCCAGAATTGAATGCAAAATTACAAGAATTAGCCGATCAGTATCATGTCACTAAGAATGCGATTGCAACGGCCTGGATCTTACGTCATCCGGCCAATATGCAAGTTATTTTAGGCTCAATGAATCCGCAACACCTTGATGAGAGTATCGCGGGGACCGATGTGACGTTGACGCGCCAGGAATGGTATGACGTCTACTTGGCAGCCGGAAACGATTTGCCTTAATCGCAATTAATAACGGCAATAATGAAATCCCCTTGTGGATAACTGCTCTTTTAAGCAGTTATCCACAAGGGGATTTTTGTGTACTAATTAGGCTAGTGGGTGCGTCTGGATGCTAATCGGTTATGGTCAATTGACTTACGTAGTCAGCCTGATCAGTGCGAATAGCCAGAATATTATTGTGGTTTAGTGACGATGCCGAGGTCGATCATTGATTGCGCCGTTGCAATAATAGCTTCTGCAGCGGGGCGGGGATGCCAGTCCAGCAATGTTTGGGCTTTGTGATTACTTGTCCCCGCGTAAGTCCCAACTAGCGAGGCCACCATCCGTAATTCTGGCCGAGTCTTGGCAGCTAACTTAACGACTGCATTGGGAATCGTCTTGGTTGGTAGCTGACTGGCAAAGTCTGGTAAGGCCTGGCGTAAGATATTGGCGACATCTAGCATGGATAGCGTCTCACCTGTTGTGGCTAGAAAACGTTCGCCATTAGCTTGCGGTGCGGTCATGGCAAGCAAGTGCAAGCTAGCAACATCGCGTACGTCCACATAGCCGGAATCCACGTTCGGTACGGCCTTTACTTGTCCTTCTAAGAATTGTTGAATTTGAATGTTAGAATGTGAATACTTTGCGGACAACACTGGACCCATGACGGCAACTGGATTGACCGTTGTTAATTCTAGCCCGCGCCCCTCATGGTTGATGAAGTCCCATGCGGCTAATTCAGCACGCGTCTTTGATTCCTGATAGGGATGAATCGCTTTCCAATTGAGATCGGACCAGTCTTCTTCAGTGTAGGGGGTAGTACGATTTTTGTGACCGGCAAAGATGGCCCCGTACGCGGATGTCAAAACGACGCGTTTGACGCCGGCATCCCGACTAGCCGTTAGGACCCGCCGAACACCGTCGACAGCTGGGCGAATCATCTCAGCTTTGTTTTTGAAATCAAGCTTAGGCGTTGGTGATGCCACGTCGATCGTATAAGTTGCTCCGGTCATAACGGTTTGCCAGTGATCATCATGGGCCAAGTCGGCCACCACGATTTCGAGCGCGGAAAGGTCAGTGATACCGCCATTGGTCAGCATTTCTTTAATCACAGGGGCCTTAGTAAGGGAGCGGACCGTTGTACGGACGGCGTAGCCTTGTTGTAATAATTGACGAATGATGTGAATGGCGATGAAGCCACTGCCACCAGTGACGACGACTAATTGTTTTTGCATGAGAAATCCTCCAAATTGAATTGTGATCGGTTGTTACACTTGTAATGTCTGTGCCAGTATCTTACAATGGAGTCATAGCGAATACAAGTTAATCACGAGCATTTGTGACAGAACGGAGGAATTGTTATGGCAGCGACTAATCACGCCCAAGCCATCAAGAAAGATTCACAAACTTATTTAACGACGGCCTTACTACAATTATTGAAAACGCATGATTTAGATACGATTACGGTGACGCAAGTCGTCAAAAGAGCGGGGGTCAGTCGGATGGCCTTTTATCGAAATTTTGCGACGCTGGACGATCTGTTGACGGCGTATTTTGCACCCGCGATTGCGGCCCGGTTTCAGGACGTCTTACAGCACGTACCGGCCAATCAAAAGTTACTTGCGATGGGCCAATTCTTCAGTGAACTTGCCCCGACGTTACGACTAGCTGAGCAACGTGGTTTTGAAAGCATTATTCAACGACTTTTTAATGATAATATGACGACTTATTACCAAACAACGATGGAAAATGGGCCCCTCACTGCGGTGCAACTTAAGTATTGGACTAAGTTTATGAGTGCCGGGGTATACGCAATTTGGCGCGAATGGCTACTTGGAGGTCAGTTGGAGTCGTTAACAGCGATTCATGAGTTACTAGCCACTTTGCAGACGGCGACGATGCAGGCGTTGACTCAGGGGGCTGATTAGTGACGGTGTTGTGGTAGTAATAGCAACAATGGTTAAGATTATTCAGTAATGCATTGCGCTAGTTATTATTTAGTATGAATCATGATTAAAACATGCCAGTTAGTTGGATTACTATTCGTCAGTATATGTGCGTCCTAGGACGACCTCCGGGGCTGGGGGCCAATTGTAGGCTTTTCAGTGGGACCCGGCTGATAGCTTTTAAACTTAAAGATAGCCATTTTTAATCATGATTCATGACAAATTAACTAGCACAATGCGTATTCAGTAGATTTTAAATGTGCGATTGAGTTTTGAAAACGACAACCCCCACCTAACAATGCGCGGAATGTCGGCATGATTAGGTGGGGGTGATTGAGGGTTATTAGGTTGTCGAATTTAAGCGTCTTGAGCCGTAGCGGCAATGTCAACTTCACGGATATTGACGTTTTGTGGCATATCGTACATGAACTTAACCGTTTCGGCGACATGCTTAGGGTCTAAGGTTAGACCACCCATGGAAGCTTTCCACGCTTCGTAATCAGACAAGGCAGATTCGCTGGTGACATGGGTCAACAATTCTGTTTCAGCTGCTCCGGGAGCCACTAACATGACCCGAACGTTCTTCGGCGCATTTTCTTCACGGAGCGTTTCAGATAAGCCATGCACGCCGAACTTAGAGGCGACGTAAGCCGCGTGATTAACAAATGTTTTTTTGCCAGCCAAAGATGACATGTTGAGAATGGTTCCGTGTTCCCGCGCACGCATGTCATTTAAAACGATTTGGGTCCCGTTTAGCACGCCCATCACATTCGTGTTGAGCATGGTCTGCCATTCTTTTGGATCTTGATTTTGAACGTTACCAAGTAGCATTAACCCGGCATTGTTGACCAATAAATCGGTCTTGCCATACTTGGCTTCGGCCTTACGAATGGCAGTTTCAAATTGGGCGTAGTTGGTCGCGTCGACTGCGGCAATCATGGCGTGTTTGAAGTTCGCAGCTAAGGTAGCTAGCTTTTCTTGGCGACGCCCTAAAAGTAACAGTGGGTAACCGTCAGCGGCGAATAACTTGGCAATTTCAGCTCCAAAGCCGGAACTGGCCCCGGTAATGACGACTAGTGGTTTCATATTTTAAGTCCTCCGTAATTCTTGGATAATTGTTGTTACTTGAATTTTCAACGATTTACAGTATACTTGGCTAAATTAAACGCGACAAGTACGCACTTTTAGGTAACTACCAATCGAGAACGGGGATCTGATAATGTTAAAAGAACGGGTAAATGCGCAACCACGCTACCGTAATGAGTTTGATGCGACCATGCAACTGATTCGTGGTAAGTGGAAGATTATGATCTTATTTGAACTGGCTGAAGTTAAAGTCAGTCGCTTTGCTGACTTACAACATGATATTCAGGTGGTGTCACATAAAACGCTAGCGAGTCAATTGAAAGAATTGGAACAAGATGAATTAGTCGAACGGCATGATTTTAAGACAGCTCAGCCGCATGTTGAGTATCGGTTGACGGCTAAAGGATTGAGTTTGATTCCAATTTTAGATGCTATTTGTACGTGGGGCGATCAGCATATTGATCCAGCCTTGATTGAACGCTCACTGTGTGATGAATAGCATGGTAGGTCGAAACTAACCGTTACTGCATATCTGCCAATACGCATGGCGACATAGCTCGAAGAATAAGGTTGCTTGCGAATGCAACGTCAGTGCTCGGTTTTTGATTACCGAAAAAATAAGCGCGTTAAGAATTTGACCGTGAATTCTTAACGTGTTTATTTGTCTCTGAAGCTAGTGGTGGTCATTGCTTTTTTGACCGACTTACAGCTAAACATGACCGCGATTTAAATAGTTGTATTACATCCGTTCAAGGTGATTCGGAATCACAGAAAGTAAAGCGTGGGGTTAGCGATGGTCACTAACCAATTACGGTGATGGTAACGGTCACTACATCGCCAATATCTTTGTGGATCAGCGCGCGAATAGCTTTGCGAATACCTAAAATATAACAAATGCTACCATCGGGATTTTTAACCCCCATGTTGACGATTGAGCCGTCGTAAGGGATACCATTGAAGGTAGCGTGCACTTTGACTCGGCCCTTACCAAAACGCTGACGAATATCGAAGGGGCAAGCAACGTAGGCACCACCTTTACCTGCTGTTGCGGCTTGAATTGGTGCGTCAAATTGATAAGTTTTCATGTATATTAGGCCTCCATCTGAGAGTGTTGTTTCACTAGTAAAACAAATGATGACACATTGTACTAGTGATTATTGAGTATCAATCATGATTAAACTATGCCAATTTTTAAGGCTAAAAACAACCAGCGACGTTCCAGTGATTGGCATTCAGCTTTGGTGGTCGCATTAGGGGCACTACTTGCTGCTGAATAATGATTTAACTAATTGACACGAATTAAGCATGACAAATTAACTAGTGTAATAAGTTCTAATAATCAAAATTACCATGAACAATTAAAGATAATCAATTATTAATGGACTAGGTCATTATTCTCAGCTGATTATTATTAAGCTAAAGAGTGGTATTAACGTGATATTAACCCTGTATATGATTAATATTGAAAAATAATTGTCAAAAAATACAATTATTATGCTAAATGTACTTGCGGGTATGTGAAATTACCCTTTATAATTAAGTTGTTTTGAGTAAATAAAAAAGGGTGTTTATATGAATTTCAAATCACAGAATCCAATTGATGTTAGTCAGTCGGAAAGATTTAAACTTTACAAGTCAGGAAAACTCTGGCTAGTTGCTGGTTTAACTTTCTTCTCATTTTTAGGCGGTTCAGTACTTAGCAATACCAATGTGCATGCTGATACAACTACGGTCGCTACTGCAACTTCTTCAGCTGCCAGTACGTCATCGCAGATTGCAACGAGTACAGCCACTAGCGATGCAACCACTAAAGCTACGGCAGTTGCTGCCAGTGCCACGACCCAAGTAACAAGTGCGTCAACTACTAAGACGACCAGTCAAGCTACGACAGCTTCATCGAGTGCCACGACGAGCCAAGCTACTAGCACCGCCGCTAGCTCCGTTACTAGTCAGTCAACTAAATCTGCGGCCAGCACGGCAACAAGCACTTCAGTTAGTGCCGCTAGTCAAGCAAGTACGTCGACGAGCCAAGCGACTAGTGCTGCCACAAGTACGGTTGCAACCAGCCAAGTAAGTAGTGCTGCTACGAGTAGTGCTGCCAGTGCTGCTTCTAGCTCAGCAACAGTCAAAGCTGTTTCAGCAACTTCCAGTACTGTAAGTAGCACGGCAACAACTGCTAAGAAAGCCACGGCTAAAGTTGCTGCCGTTGCCTATACGGCGGCTGCAACTGAAACAACCGATGTTTGGACGATTGGCGATACGACGCGGCCACGTGTTGACGTTGTAGACGTGGCGTCATATCAAAGTACGATGACACAATCTGATTTCAATAAGTTAAAGGCTGCGGGTGTTAAGACGGTCATCGTTAAGTCGACTGAAGGCACTGATTACACGAACCCAGCCGCATTAACGCAGGCTCAGATGGCGAACAAGGCGGGCTTGAACGTTGACTTTTATCACTACGCAACATTCAGTACAGCCGATGCGGCTAAGTCTGAAGCCACTAACATGGCCAGCTTCTTAGTGAAGAATAGTGTTTCAACGAAAGTCTTATTATTTGCGGATATGGAAGACACTGCTTCATACTCAGTTAACGCCACAGCAAACTTAAATACTTTCTGGTCAACGTTAGATTCATATGGCTATACGAACCACGGGGTATACACCTCAAACTCATACTTATATCGGGATGCTGTTGTTAAGACGGTTGGTCAATCACGCGTTTGGCGGGCCCAATATCCATACACGCCTTCTGCTGATAACCTTTGGAATACGGGTGATGGTGCTTGGCAATTCTCCGATACGGCACTCTTGCCATCCGGTTCCGATTATACCGGCTATATTGATGTCAGCATCGATTACAATGGTTTAACTGAAGATAGTGCCGGAACTAATACGTTTGTGACAACGACGAGTAGTGACGATACAACGGATTCTGACACAACAACTGATAACACAAGCAGTAATACGAGTACTGGCAATACTAGTACCAGTACAAACACCAGCAGTACTACGACCAAAAAAGCTTCTGGTTGGTACACCTTTACTAAGACAACGGCCATCAAGAGCGCTGCTAGTGATAGTGCCACTACGGTTGGTTCATATAGTAAAGGCAACAAAGTTTACTATAATGCCAAGGTAACGACTGCGGGTGAAACTTGGTTACGTTACTTAAGTTACAGTGGTGCGGAACACTTTGTTAAGATTAGTGATGCCGCTAAGACTACGACGACTACCAAGCCAACGACGAGCACAAGTAAGACGGTGACTAAGGCTGAAACTGGCACTTATAAGTTCACGAAGACCACAGCCATCAAGGGCTCTGTTAGTGATTCTGCGAAAACGTTAGGCACTTACTACAAGGGCGATACGGTCTACTATAATGCCAAGGTTACTAAGGATGGGGCCACTTGGCTGCGTTACTTAAGCTATGGTGGTGCGCAACACTACGTTAAGATTAGTAGCGCTGCTAAGGCTACGACAACCACTAAACCAACGACAAGCACGAGCAAGACGGTGACTAAGGCTGAAACTGGTACTTACAAGTTTACGAAGACCACAGCCATCAAAGGTTCCGTTAGTGATTCTGCGAAGACGTTAGGCACTTACTATAAAGGCGACACAGTTTACTATAATGCTAAGGTAACTAAGAATGGTCAAACTTGGCTACGTTACTTGAGTTATAGTGGTGCGCAACACTACGTTAAGATTAGTGGTGCTGCTAAGGCTACGACAACCACTAAACCAACGACAAGCACGAGCAAGACGGTTGCGCAAACTGGTACTTACAAGTTTGCTAAGACCACGGCAATCAAGTCTTCGGCAAGCGATGCTGCTTCAACGGTTGGGACTTACTACAAAGGCAATACGGTCAATTACAATGCCAAGGTAACCACTAACGGTCAAACTTGGTTACGTTATACAAGTTACAGTGGTGCGCAACACTACGTTAAAGTTAGTGGTAGCGCAGCAACGACCACGTCATCTTCCGCAAACAAGACTACGGCGGCAACTGGCACGTACACGTTTAAGACCACAACGAACATTCGGACCGCAGCTAGTTTGAATGCCTCGGTTGTTGGCCAATACTATGCGGGCGAATCCGTTTATTATGTTGGTACGGTTTCCGCTAATGGCTATCAATGGCTGAAGTACCTATCTAACTCTGGTGCTTACCATTACGTTGCTAAGATCGGCTAACAATTAGTGACCAATTACTAATGCAATAAAGAAACAGGCTTTGAGATCACGTCAAGCGACGCGGTTTCAAAGCCTGTTTTGTTGTAGTGATGAGTTAATGTTTATAAAATAACTAGGCCACCAGCACCGTTATCGTAGTCAGGTTTCTGAGCAGTAACGACTAATTTTTCGTTAACAAAGGCCATTAAGCCCAGGCTGCTTAACTCGCGACCGTAACCGGAACCCTTAACGCCACCAAATGGTAGTTCAGGTAAGGAACTGAGGAAGGTGTTAACAAAAACCATCCCAGTTTCGACTTGTTGCGCAACCGCTTTGCCATGAGCTGCGGTCCCCGCAAAGACAATCCCACCTAAGCCTAATTCAGAATTGTTGGCTAAATCGATGGCTGCTTGTTCGGAATCGACTTTGAAGACTTGGGCAACTGGGCCAAACATTTCTTCATAAAAGAGTGGGTTGTCTTGATCGATGTCCGTCAAAATCGTTGGTTGGAAGAACTGACCAGGTAAGTCGATCGGCTGGTTGCCGTAAGCAACGGTGGCACCACCAGCAACGGCGCGGTCAACTTGGTCCTGGAGTTTTTCTTTGGCACGCTTAGAATTCATTGGTGCCAAAGTCGTTTGTGGGTCCATAGGATCGCCAGGGACTAATTTGGCAAAACGTTCTTTCAGTTTTGCTAAGAACTCATCGTACACATCCGCAGCGACAATAAAACGTTTGGATGAAGTGCAGACTTGCCCAGCGTTGTATAACCGGACACGCCATGCTAAGTTGACTGCTTCGTCAATATCAGCATCAGCTAGGACGATGAAAGCATCGGAACCACCTAATTCCATGGAACTCTTCTTCAAGTTAGCACCGGCCGCCTTAGCAACCGCTTGCCCGCCACGCTTAGAACCGGTCAGCGCCACGCCTTGGATGCGCGAGTCAGCGATGATATCGCCAACTTGATCGTAATTTAAGAAGAGATTTGCTAAACTGCCGGCTGGAGCGCCAGCTTCTTCAACGATCTTGGCGAACGCTGCGGCCGAACCAGGGGTGTTAGAGGCGTGCTTTAGGATCATCGGATTACCGACCATGAAGTTCGGTGCAAAGACCCGCATGATTTGGTAATACGGGAAGTTCCAAGGTTCAACCAACATCAGGACACCGGTTGCTTGTTTTTCAATTTCGGCCTCGCCCGTCGCTTGGGTGCTGATTGGAGTTGGTGCCAACAATTCAGCGCCATGATCAGCGTAATAGTCAGCAATCATAGCACAGAGTTCAACTTCTCCCTGAGACTCGGTCAGTAGCTTCCCCATATCGATCGTTGCGATTTTCGCTAATTCATCTTTGTGTTCACGTAACAATGCAGCAATTTTATGGAGGCTGGCTGCACGGGAACTAACGGGTTCATGACGCCATTGGTGATAGAGGGCGTCGCCGGTCGTTAAGGCCTGTTCGATTTGGTCGGCAGTTGCGTTGTCGTAAGTTTTAACAACTTCATTGGTATAAGGATTGATTGTTTGATAAGCCATAGTAAAATTCCTCCTAAAATTTTCTAGTGTTGTAAGCGATTAATCTGCGATAGTACTGGAATGGTAACCGCCTTCACCCTTGTACGCTACCACAAAAGTACGGACAAAGTCAGCTAATTTGACTTGACCAGCGTCAGTATCCGAAGCGTTCAAATCGGTATAAAGCCCTTCAGGGTCGCGCTGGTAGCGGCTAGTTTGGACTAATGAAGCGGCAATTTTAACGGGAACACCGTGGTTCGTCAAGT
>OMJG01001850.1_pt1 | contig 11380 bp, 11 predicted proteins | sample 1646431 | NCBI WGS metagenome assembly OMJG01 (sample SAMN03771674, study PRJEB25209) | food metagenome | isolation source: Cotija cheese | place: Mexico:Jalisco,Michoacan | collected 2011-12-12 | reverse complement strand
GCCTGGCCCGGGTGGGCCCGCCGGGCCCTGGGCGCCCTGCCCGGGACGGGACGCGGCCGGACACCCGAGGAGAGGCACCGATGAGACCGACCGGACTGGACCTGTACGACGCCGCCGCCTCGGCCGGAGCCGGCACCGTGATCCGCCGCTACTCCACCTCCTTCGGGCTGGCCAGCCGCCTGCTCTCCCGCCGGATCCGCCCGCGCATCGCCGACGTCTACGCCCTCGTGCGGGTCGCCGACGAGATCGTCGACGGCCCCGCCGAGCAGGCCGGGTTCGACGCGGCCCAGCGGCGCAGCGAGCTCGACGCCCTGGAGGCCCGCACCGAACGCGCCCTGCAGATCGGCTTCAGCGGGGACCTCATCGTGCACGCCTTCGCCCGCACCGCCCGGGAGCACGGGATCGGCGTCGAGCTGACCCGGCCCTTCTTCGCCTCGATGCGCACCGACCTGCACCGGCGCGAGTTCTCCCCGGAGCAGGCCCGGGATTACGTCTACGGCTCCGCGGAGGTCATCGGCCTGATGTGCCTGCGGATCTTCGAGGCGGGCCGGACCCGCACCGCGCAGCAGGAGCACATCCTGACCGCGGGGGCCCGGTCCTTGGGGAGGGCCTTCCAGCGGGTGAACTTCCTGCGGGACTGGGCCGCGGACACCGGCCAGCTGCACCGGGTCTACCTGCCCGAGGCCGCCGCGGGTCTGGACGGGCCCGCCCGGGACGCCGTCGTCGCCTCGATCCGGGAGGACCTCGCGGAGGCCGACGCCGCGATCCCGCTGCTGGATCCCGGCGCCCGCCCCGCCGTGCAGGCGGCCCGGGACCTGTTCGGGGAGCTGACCGACCGGCTGGCCCGGACCGACCCGCAGCGGCTGCGCCGGGACCGCATCCGTGTGCCCGCACCCCGCAAGGCCGCCCTGCTGGTGCGCGCCGCCATCCGAAGGAGCCGCGCATGATCCCCCGTCCCGGCCGACGCCGGAACCGACCCCGCCAGCAGGCGCTCCACCCGGCGGAGGAGCCGGTGATCGTGGTCGGCGGGGGCATCGCCGGACTGGCCACCGCCTGCCTGCTGGCCGGAGACGGGCACCCGGTCACCGTGCTGGAGCGCAACGAGCGGGTCGGCGGCCGGGCCGGCACCTGGGCGCCGGAAGGCTGGGTCTTCGACACCGGCCCCTCCTGGTACCTCATGCCGGAGACCTTCGACCACTTCTTCGCGATGCTGGGCACCAGCACGGACCGGGAGCTGGAGCTGACCCGGCTGGACCCGGCCTACCGCGTCTACTCGACTCCGGGGGACGACGGGCCCGCGGACCCGGTGGACGTGATCACCGGGGACGGGCCGGCCGAGCGGCTGTTCGAGCGGCTGGAACCCGGATCGGGGCCGCGGCTGCGCCGCTACCTGCGCTCGGCCACCCGCGCCTACCGGGCCGCCCTGGCCGCCTTCCTGTACAACCGCTTCTCCTCCGTGCGGGACCTGACCCACCCGCGGGTGCTGGCGGCCCTGCCGGCGGTGCTGCCGCTGCTGGGGCGCTCGCTGTGGTCCTACGCCGCCGCCCGCTTCCGCCACCCCGTGCTGCGCCAGATCCTCGGCTACCCGGCCGTGTTCCTGGGCGCCTCGCCCTTCCGCGCCCCGGCCCTGTACCACCTGATGAGCCACCTGGACCTGCGCGACGGGGTGCGCTGGCCGCGCGGCGGGTTCACCGGCGTCGTGCGGGCGCTGACCCGGCTGGCCGAGCGCGAGGGGGTGGAGATCCGCACCGGCTGCGAGGTCACCGCGATCACCTCCCGCGCCGGGCGCGCCGAGTCCGTGACGTACCTCCAGGCCGGTCGGGAGCACACCCTGCGGGCCCCGATCATCGTCTCCGCCGCGGATGAGCACCACACCGAGACCGAGCTGCTGGCCCCTGAAGACCGCACCTACGGGAACCGACGGTGGTCCCGGCAGGTCTCCGGGCCCGGGGCGGTGCTCGTGCTGCTGGGGGTGCGCGGGCAGCTGCCGCAGCTGGCCCACCACACCCTGTTCTTCACCGAGGACTGGCGGGAGAACTTCGCCGCGATCTTCGGGCCGCACGCCCGGGTGCCCGATCCGGCGTCGATCTACGTGTGCCGGGCCTCGGCCACCGACGACGTCGCCCCGCCCGGGCACGAGAACCTCTTCGTGCTCGTGCCCGTCCCGCCCGATCCCGGGATCGGGCGCGGCGGCGAGGACGGGGCCGGCGATGCCCTCGTGGAGCAGACCGCGGACCGGGTGATCCAGCAGATCGCCGAGTGGGCGGGGATCCCGGATCTGGCCGAGCGGATCGTGCTGCGGCGCACCATCGGCCCCGGGGACTTCGAGGCCGACTACCACGCCTTCCGCGGCAGCGCCCTGGGCCCCGCCCACACCCTCGGGCAGTCCGCGTTCCTGCGCGGACGCACCGTCTCGCGCCGGGTGGGCGGCCTGTACTACGCGGGCTCGACCACCGTGCCCGGGGTGGGGGTGCCGATGTGCCTGATCAGCGCGGAGCTGGTGCTCAAAGCCGTGCGCGGGCGCGGCGGCCCGGGGCCCCTGCCGGAGCCGGCCCCGAAGGCGGCCCCGGACGAGGAGACGGTCCCGACCCCGGGAGAGCCCGGATGAGCGGGCGGGCCGAGGGCACGGGGGCGGACGCGGACGTGAGCGCGGCGGTGGGTTCGGAGGGGAGCGCGCAGCCGGGCGCCTGCCCGATCACCCGGATCCGCTCGATGGCCCGCGCCCGCCAGGTGCTCGGGCTGCGCGGGGCGAGCACCCAGGCCGGGTTCACCGCGGAGAAGATCCCGGAGGGGCTGTTCCGCCGTCGCCCCCTGCTGATCGCGGACGATCCGGGCCGGGACGAGCGGCGCCGGGAGCTCGGCCGGTTCTTCGCCCCGCCGGCCCTGCGCGCCCAGCACGAGCCGTTCATCCGGGCGATGGCCCGGCGCACCGCCCGCCAGCTGAGTGCCGACGGCGCCCCGCGGTGTCTGGACGAGGCGGCCCTGCGCTACTCGGTGGCGGTGGCCGCGCGCGTCGTCGGACTGCCGGAGGACCGCATCCCGGCCACCGCGCGCCGCCTGGAGCGGTTCTTCACCCAGCCGCCGGTGGATTATGCCCGGCCCGACTACGGCCGCACCCGCCGCCAGTGGATCCAGGCGGCCGTGCACGGGCTGCGGGCCGTCCTCGGCTTCTGGTGCGGCGACGTCGCCCCCGCGATCCGCGCCCATCGGCGCGTGGTGCGCCGGGACCCGATCGGGACCCTGCTGGCCCACGGGGCGGGCCGAGTGGAGATCCTCGCCGAGGCGATGACCTGGGCCACGGCCGGCATGGTCACCACCCGCGAGTTCATCACGATGGCGACGTGGCGGCTGCTCGAGGATCCCGCCCTGGCCGAGGCCTACCGCGCCGCGGACGCGGACGGTCGGGATCTGCTGCTGCGCGAGATCCTGCGGGTGGAGCCGGTGGTGGGCCACCTGTACCGGCGCGTGCGCGAGCCCATCCCCGGCACCGGCGACGAGGCGCAGCTGCCGGTCGGGGTGCTGGCGGACCTGGACGTGCGGGCCGCCAACCGGGACCCGCGGGCCGTGGGGGAGGACCCGGAGCGCATCCGCCCGGGCCGGGGCCTGCCGGCGTCCCGGGCGGCCGGGCTGAGCTTCGGACACGGCACGCACCGCTGCCCCGGCGAGCCCCTGGCCCTGCTGGAGACGCGGCTGCTGATCGACGAGCTGCTGGCCCGCGGCATCCGGATCGTCCGGGAACCGCGGCGCGAGGAGGATTCGCTGATCGCCGGGTACCGGCTGCGCGGGATGCTGGTGCGGGTCGGTCCCGCGCCCGCCGGGGCGACGGGAGCCGGTCAGCTCAGGCGCAGCCCCCGATAGCGGGAGGCGGCGGCGAGGATCTCGTGGCGCCGCGGCATCGCCAGGTCCCCGCGCGGGTCCCGCCGGGCGCCGGTCAGCCCGTCCAGACCCTCCTGCTCCAGCAGCTCCAGCACCCGGTCGGCCAGCTGCGGCAGGGAGGTCCGCCCGTCGGACCACCGGGCCATAAGCTCCAGGGACAGGGCGATCGCCGCGGTCTGCGGGGTGCCGGCCAGCTGCGCGAGGAAGGCCAGGTCGATGTCCTGGCGGCCGAACTGGATCGTGTGCTCCCCGCGGGCCCGGGCCGGTTTGCGCTTGTCCTGCGGGTTCAGGCTCGCCGGGTCCGGCACGCGGGCGGGCACCGGGCGGGCGAAGACCTCGCCCCGCCCCTCCTCCGGGGCAGGTCCCTCGTCGGGGAAGCGTGCGGCGATCCGCCGGGCCCTGTCGGTGACCTCCCGCGGCTCGTAGGCCTCCATCGCGATGATGTGATCGGCCACGGGGAAGAACGCCCCGGAGCCTCCGGCCACCAGCACCGTGGACACTCCGCGCTGCTCGTACAGGGCGCGGATGCGCTGCACGAACGGGGTGATCGGCTCGGACCCGGCCGGGATGAGCTCGCGCATCGCCGCATCCCGGATCATGAAGTTGGTGGCCGAGGTGTCCTCGTCGATCAGCAGCGCGGTCGCCCCGGATTCCAGGGCTTCGGCGAGGTTGGCGGCCTGGGAGGTGGACCCGGAGGCATTCGCCGTGGAGAAGGCGGTGGTGTCCGTGCTGGAGGGCAGGTTCGTGATGAACGCGGAGATGTCCGTGCCGGTCACGGCCCGCCCGTCCTCGGCGCGCACGCTCACGGCGTCGGGATCGGTGAGCACCCATTCCCGGCCGTCCCCGCCGACGTGCGGGTACACGCCGCGTTCGATCGCGCGCAGCAGGGTGGACTTGCCGTGGTAGCCGCCCCCCACGATCACCGTGATCCCGCGGGGCACCCCCATCCCGGCGACGGTGCGCCCGCTGGGCAGCTCGAAGCCCACCCGCAGGGAGTCGGGGAAGCGGAAGGCGACGGCGTCGGGCAGGGGCTCATCCGAGACCCCGGAGGAGCGCGGCAGCACGGCCCCGTCCCCGACGAAGGCCACCAGGCCCCGCTGCCGCAGGCCCTCGCGCAGAGCCAGCTGGTCCAGGTGCAGCGTGACGTGCTCGCGCAGGGCCGCCTCGTCCAGACCGTCGAACAGCGCCGAGGCGCGCACGGCCTCCGGCAGATCCCCGGTGAGCAGGCGGGCCGCCGCGCGGCCCTTGATCCGGCGGCCCGCGGCGGGCAGGGCGGCGTTGAAACGCACCTCGATGGTCTCGGCGGGCCCGTCGGCCTCGCCCAGCAGCACGACGCTGCTGCGCTCCAGGACCTCCTGCCCCGGCGCGGACAGGCGCAGGTCCCGGCTGGCTCGGTGCAGGCGGGAGTGCAGGTCCCGGGCCAGGAAGTCCGCGACGGCGGTGCGCTGGGCGCGGGTGCGGGTCAGCTCCCCGGGCACCGCGCAGTCGGCGAGGCTGACGGCCAGGCGCAGGGAGGACGGCGGGGCGTAGGGGTCGGACTGGACGTGGTCGATGATCAGATCCGCCTCGCCCAGGTCATAGCGGCCGGTGATGCGCTTGTAGCCGCCGTAGCCGGAGCCGTCCAGGCGGTGCAGCGCGTCGATGAGGTCCTGGCGTGTGCGTGTCATGCCTCCGATGGTAGACACACGAACCGGGCCAGCCGGGGGCGCTATCTCAGGAACAGCTCGGTGATGGGCTCGCGGACCAGCAGCACCCCGGCGATCGCGGCCACCCACAGCAGGGTGTGGTCCGCCTGGCGCATCATCCACTCGGTGAAGCGCTGCAGCCGGGCGGTGAAGCCCCGCCCCAGGCTCAGGCGCAGTCCCGTCAGCACCAGGGCCGGCAGGAACATCACCAGGCAGTAGCCCGCCAGCAGCCCCGTCGTCGCCGGGGTGGGCAGGTCCGCGGCGGTCAGCATGCCCAGGGCCGCCAGGTACGGCAGCATCCCGGCCAGCTCGATGACGCCCGCGGTCAGCCCCAGCCCGGCGGCACCCCGGCGGGTCAGCGGCCGGTCCAGCCGGGACCGCCACCGGGTCAGGCTCTTCTCCGGGTCCGGGTCCCTGCTGAGCACGCCCCACAGCAGCAGTGCGGCCCCGACGATCAGCTGCACCCACAGCCCCAGGTCGGTGGTGCGCAGCTCCGAGGCCGCGCCGATCAGGTCCAGCCCGCCCAGTCCGAGGAGGCCGATGAGGAGGTAGAAGAGGAACAGCGTCCCGGCGTACCAGGGCAGGGCCCGGTAGGCCGGAGCGGGCCGGGCCAGCAGCAGACCCGGGATCACCAGGGTGCCGACACTCGTGGAATCCAGCAGCGCCAGACCGGCCAGGGGCGCCAACAGTGTGAGCATCCTCGCCCTCCCTTCCCCGGGGCCGGGGCTCGCGGCAGTAAAAAATACGACTGTGCTAAAAAGATAGCAGAAGCCCTCGCCTCCTAGGATGCGGATATGCCCAAGATCGTGGATCACCGCGCCCGCCGAGAGGAACTGGCCCAGGCCGCCATCGACCTGATGGCCGAGCAGGGCCTCGCCGCGGCCTCGGTGCGCGCCGTCGCCCAGCGGGCCGCCTGCTCCGCCGGGGCGATGCGCCACTACTTCCCGGATCACCAGGGCCTACTGCGCTTCGCGGGGGAGCACCTGACCGAGCAGCTGGCCCGCCGCATCCTCGCCATCGGCTTCGAGGGCGCCGAGGAGGACGCCCCCGCCCGGGTCTGCCGCCTGTGCGAGGAGCTGCTGCCCCTGGATGAGCGGCGGCGTCGAGAGCTGATCGCCTACGCCGAGCTGGCCTCACTGGACCGGGAGGACGCCTACTGGCGCGGGTACCGCCAGGAGCAGAACCGCCGCCTGCGCGCCTTCGCCGCCCGCTGCGTCGGGCTGCTGGCCACGGCGCGGGAGCGGGACGGGCAGGACCGGGAGGGGCCGGTCGGGGCGGACGACGCCCCGGGTCGGGAGCGAGGCCGACTCGAGCAGACGCAGCGCCTGGCGCGGCGGCTGCACTGGTGCCTGGACGGGCTGGCCGCTCAGGAGATCATCTACCCCGGGGCGCTGGACCCGCGCCAGATGCGCGAGCACCTCGCGGAGGTCGTCGCGGATCTCGACGCCGAGCTGGCCGACGGCCCCTGAGTCGCTATGGAAAAACGGGAGCCCTCCGGTGTTTCGGGAGCACTGCGCGTGCTCCCGAACCACCGGAGGGCTCCCGAAACGGAGCCGACGGCGCCGGGCCCCGAAGGCGGGTCAGGCCGGCAGGGTCACGACCTGGCCCGCGTAGGTGAAGCCGCCGCCGAAGCCCAGCAGCAGGGCCTTCCCGCCGCGCGGCAGCTCACCGCGGTGCCAGTACTTGGACAGCGCCAGGGGAACGGAGCCGGCCGAGGTGTTCCCGGATTCGACGATGTCCTGCAGCACCACCTGGTCCTCGCGGGCGCCCAGGGCCTTGGCCAGCGGCTCGATCAGCCGCAGGTTGGCCTGGTGGAAGGCCAGCACGTCGATGTCGTCCATGCTCAGCTCGGCGGCCTCGAGCACCCGCTGAGCCTGCTTGGCGGCCTCGGTGAAGGCCCAGCGCATCACCTGGCGGCCGTCCTGGCTGAAGGTGGTCGGGTCCCCGTCGATGGTCACGGCGTCGGCCATCTGCGGCACGGATCCCCAGATGGTCGGGGTGATGCCCGGGGTCTCGGCCGCGGTGAGCACGACGGCGCCCGCGCCGTCGGCCACCAGGATGCAGGTGCGCCGATCCGTCCAGTCCGTGACCGCGGAGAGCTTATCCGCCCCGATCACCAGGGCGGTGGAGGCCGAGCCGGCCCGGATCGCCTGGTCGGCCAAGCCGACGGCGTACTCGAAGCCCGAGCAGGCCGTGTTCACGTCCATGATCGCCGGGGCCGTGAAGCCCAGGCGCTGGCTGATCCGCCCGGCGGTGTTGGGGCTGTGCTCGGTGGTGGTCGTGCTGGCCACCACCACCAGGTCCACGTCCGTGAGACCGGACTCCTCCAGGGCCATGCGCCCGGCGCGCTCAGCCATGTCCAGGACGGTCTCATCCTCGGCGGCGATGTGCCGCTCGCGGATGCCCGTGCGGGTCTGGATCCACTCGTCGTCGGTCTCCACCAGCTCGGCGATATCGAAGTTGGTCATCACGCGCTCGGGCTGGTAGTGCCCGAGGCCGATGATCGTGGAACCATGGTGCGTAGTCGACATGCGTCTGACTTTATCCTCCCGGGACGGCTGCGCGCGCATCGAGCCAGGCCGCCCCGGTCCCTCGACCGTCAGGAGCCCCGAGGAGGCCGCCGCAACCCGCGATCTCGCCTTCAACCAGGGCTTCTACAACCTCTTCCTGGCGGTGCTGGCCGCGGCCGGGGCGATCTGCTGGTTCGCCGGTGCGAGCACCGTGGGCCTGACCCTGGGGATCGCGGGGCTGGGCAGCATGCTCGAGGCGGCCCTGGTGCTGTTCTGCTCCTCCCCAGCCCAGCGCGGCGCGGCGGTGAAGCAGGGGATTCTGCCGCTGCTGGCCCTGCTCAGCCTCGCCGTGGGGTCGCTGCTGGGCTGAGACCGGCCCGCCCGCAGCTGACCTGGGGCGACGCCGCTTCCCGGTCTCGTCTCTGGGCGAAATCCGGGAGCGGCCCCGCGGGCCGAGGACGACGATGGTCGGATGAGCGAGAATCAGAGCATCAGCACCCAGGTCCAGCTCGTCCGCCGGCCCAGCGGGTGGCCCGAGGAGAGCGACTTCCGCACCGTCAGCGTCGAGCTGCCGGATCTGGCCGAGGGCCAGGTGCGCGTGCGCAACGAGTTCATCTCCGTGGATCCGTACATGCGCGGACGCATGGTCGACGAGAAGAGCTACGTGGAGCCCTTCGCCCTCGGGGAGACGATGGACGGCGGCGCCGTCGGGCGCGTGGTCGCCTCCCGCAGCCGCGACCTCCCGGAGGGCGCTCTGGTGACCCATCAGCAGGGCTGGCGCGACCTGGCCCAGGGTGAGGCCGGGGATTTCCGGGCCGTGCCCGAACCCGGTGAGCTGCCCAGCTCGGCGTACCTGTCCGTGCTGGGCATGACCGGGCTGACCGCCTACACCGGGCTGACCCGAGCGGCCTCCTTCCACGAGGGGGACACCGTGTTCGTCTCCGGGGCCGCCGGCGCGGTGGGCTCGATGGTCGGGCAGATCGCCCGGGTGCTCGGGGCCGAGCGGGTCATCGGCTCCGCGGGCTCGCCCGAGAAGGTCCGGCTGCTCACCGAGAAGTACGGCTTCGATGACGCCTTCGACTACAAGCAGGCCCCCGTGCGCGAGCAGCTGCCCGAACACGCCCCCGAGGGCATCGACGTGTACTTCGACAACGTCGGAGGAGACCACCTGGAGGCCGCCCTGGACGTGCTCAACCGCGGGGGCCGGGTGGCCGCCTGCGGTGCGATCAGCCAGTACAACCAGACCGAGCGCCAGCCCGGCCCGGACAACATGACCAACATCATCAAGAACTCCCTGACCCTGCACGGCTTCACCGTGGGCGACTACCTGGATTCCGCCGAGGAGTTCAACCGGCGGATGAGCGGCTGGCTGGGCGACGGGGAAATCGTCTGGGATGAGACCGTGGTGGATGGGCTGGACCACGCCGTGGAGGCCTTCCTGTCCATGATGCGCGGGGCCAACACCGGGAAGATGGTGGTGCGGATCTGATCGGGTCCCTGCGCGTCACGCAGGCGGGCGCGGGCCGAGGCCCGGGATAGGGTGGAGACCGGCCGCAACGACGAGGACGGGGAGCAGGAGCGACGTGGACGACGCCGAGAAGAGCTGGGACGAGACGCCGGCGGGCATGGACCGTGACCAGTACCGGGCCGGGGAGCTGATCGTGCGGGCCAGCCGCTTCGTGCGGGCCGCCTCACGCCACCGCGGACGCGAACGCTCCGCGGTCGTCCTGCGGACCCTGTCGAACCTCATCGCCAAGGGCCCCATGCGCATCGGCGATCTGGCCCATGCCGAGCACATCACCCAGCCCACCATGACCGGGGTCATCCAGCGCCTCGAGGCCCAGGGGCTGGTGGGCCGGATGGACGACCCGGAGGACGGGCGCGCCCGTCTGGTGCTGATCACCCCGCAGGGTCGAACGGAGATGCAGGAGTTCCGTCAGCTGACCTCCGCCCGGGTGAGTCCGGCCATGGCGCAGCTGACCGAAGCGGAGCGGGACACGCTGTGGGAGGCCACCAAGATCCTGCGTCGGGTCACCCGCGAGCTGGACAGCGACGCGGACTGACCCCGTTCCCGCCCCATCAGGAGAGCGGGCGGATCCCGTCCTGGTCGAAGATCCCGGAGACTCCTCGGCGGTGGCTGCCCAGCCAGTGGGTGTCCACCATGCCGATCGCCTCCATCAGGGCGTAGGCGCTGGTGGGCCCGATGAACCGGAAGCTGTTGCGCTTGAGCGTCGTCGCCAGGGACGCCGAGACCGCGGAGCAGGTGGGCACCTGCTCCGGGGACTCCGGACGCGGGGTGCGCTGCGGGCAGAAGGACCAGATCAGCGCGGGCAGACCGGGCGGGATCCGCAGGGGCTCTGCGGCCCACCGGGGCAGCGCGAAGCCGGCCAGCGGCACCGTCCCGGTGGCGTCCAGCCCGGCGCCGGGCCTCGGATGATCCTCCGCCTCCCGGACCCGCCGACGCAGGTCGAGGACGGCGCGGGCGTTGGACACGGCCGCGGTGATCTTGGGTCGGGAGCGGATGATCGAGGCATCCTCCGCCAGCGCCGCGATCCGGGCCTCGTCGAAGGCGGCCACCGCCTCCGGATCGAAGCCGTCGAAGGCCGCGCGGAAGGCCTCCCGCCGGGAGAGCACCGTGGCCCAGGAGAGCCCGGCCTGGAAGCCCTCCAGGCACAGCCGCTCGTAGAGCCCGCGCTCATCCGTGACGGGCAGGCCCCATTCCTGGTCGTAGTACGCGCGCATCATCGCGCTGGCCGAGGCCCACGGGGTGCGCGGCGGCTCGGGCGCCCTGCCCTCCTGCGCGATCTCCTCCTGGACGGTCTGCTCCTGCGCCTCGGTGGTGGGCTGCATCATCGCCTCCTCTGTCGCCGCCGGGGTGGCGGTCTCCTGCCCCGGGACGCTATCACCGGCGGGACCCGCCCGGCGGGGCGCACCGGTGGATCCCGGGGGTGACCCCCGGCCCCGGTGGACCCCGCAGGCGCCCCGCCGAGGCGCTCCACAGGTTCCGGGAACGTCTCGGGGTCTCGGCCTCCCGGGGAAGGCCCGATGCGGCCGCCGGCCCGAGCGAGCACCGGGGGCATGTGCGCTGCGCCCCTGCGCGGCGCCCCGATGTGCGCTGCGCGAAGGCGCCCGGCGCCGGTGATGCTCGGCTGATGCGCGAGGGGCCGGGGGCACCTCGCGGTGCGCCCGGCCCCTCCCGTCGCTCCCTCACCCCGCGGGTGCGGGGGATCGATCAGTGCTGCTCGACGTCCTCATCCACCCAGTCCAGGGTGCGCTGCACGGCCTTCTTCCACAGCCGGTACTGCCGCT
>OMJG01001845.1_pt1 | contig 11399 bp, 7 predicted proteins | sample 1646431 | NCBI WGS metagenome assembly OMJG01 (sample SAMN03771674, study PRJEB25209) | food metagenome | isolation source: Cotija cheese | place: Mexico:Jalisco,Michoacan | collected 2011-12-12 | reverse complement strand
AAACTCCCTATAAAGTTTTCACTTTTTAAGTGTCTACTTTATAGGGAGCATATCAAATTAATGTCGCAACTCCCTCCTTTCATATACTATTAAATGACACCTAGTTCTTTTCCAACTTTTTCATATGCATTTAATGCTTCATCTAGCATTTCTTTAGTATGCGCTGCTGTCGGCATATTACGTACACGTCCTGTTCCGCGAGGTACAGTTGGGAATACGATTGATTTCACATAAACGCCTTCATCTTTTAAACGTTTGCTGAATTCTTGTGTTTTCTTTTCATCTCCAATGATTACTGGAGTGATTGGTGTTTCAGAGGCACCAATATCATAGCCTAACTTTTTCAAGCCTTCTTTTAAATAATTGGCATTATCCCACAATTTATCATGTAATTCAGTAGAGTTCATTAATTTTCTTACCGCTGCGATAATCGCTGCTGAAGATTCTGGTGTTAATGAAGTCGAGAATAAGAATGGACGTGATTGCACTTTCAACCAGTCGATTAATTCTTGAGTACCTGCGACATAACCGCCTACTACCCCTATAGCTTTAGATAGTGTACCGATTTGGAAGTCGATTTTATCTTGTAAGCCGAAATGTTTTACGGTGCCTGCGCCTTTACCCATCACACCTGAGCCATGTGCGTCATCAACATAAGTAATTAGACCGTATTCTTCTGCGATTTCAACAATTTCTGGTAATTTTGCAACATCGCCATCCATACTGAATACACCGTCTGTGATATACATTACTTTATTATATTGTCCTGATTCTACTGCTTCTTTCGCTTTTTGACGTAAGTCATCCATGTCAGAGTGATTGACACGAATAATTTTAGCTTTAGATAGACGGCAACCATCAATGATTGAAGCGTGATTCAATTCATCAGATAAAATCGCATCATTTTTATTCATTACCGCTGAAATAGCTGCCATGTTACAGTTAAAGCCTGATTGGTATGCAATGGCAGCTTCTGTACCTTTGAATTCTGCTAAGGTTTGTTCTAATTCATCGTGGATATCCAACGTACCATTGATTGAACGCACAGCCCCTGCGCCTACTCCATATTTATCTACTGCGTCTTTCGCAACTTGTTTCAAGTCGTCATTTGTTGCCAAACCTAAGTAGTTATTAGAAGATAAGTTGATATAACGTTTACCGTCAATTGTAATTTCCGGCCCATTCGCGCCCTCAACTGTATCGATTTCATTATAAAGACCATTATCTTTTAAGTATTGAATGTTTTCATCGAGAAAACTGTGTAATGATTGCACCATTTAAGTGAATCCCCCTTGTTTAAATAAATTCACATCTATCATAACCTATTTTTTTAGAATATAAAAGCTGCGAATCATTAACCCGCAATAAATTGCAATTCTTTAAATTATTCACCTTTTAATGGTTAAGGTTTATTGCTCAGACTACGTGCTATAATATGTATATCTATACTTTAATGAAGGGGTTGAAACCAATGATTAACTGGTATCAGCTTGCACACGATAAAGAAAAAACCATGATTCAAATTAGACGACACCTGCACCAGTACCCCGAGCTTTCTTTTGAAGAGAGTCATACACATGACTACATTGTGAATCAGTTAGAACAGCTTTCATGCGAAATTCGTCGTCCTGTCGGCAAAAATGGTATTGTCGCCACCTTCAAGGGGCAAAGAGATGGGCCTACAGTTGCGTTGCGTGCTGATTTTGATGCATTGCCGATTACAGAACTGAATGACAAACCTTATCGTTCTAAAAATGAAGGATGTATGCACGCATGCGGTCACGATGGGCACACTGCTATTTTGTTAGGCGTAGCGGAAGTGATTAATGAACACCTCGCGTATTTAAATGGCAATGTCGTTTTAATTTTCCAATACGGCGAAGAGATTGTTCCTGGAGGGGCACAACAAATGATTGATGACGGCTGCCTAGAAGGGGTTGACCGTGTTTACGGTAATCATTTATGGAGCGGATATCCAACAGGTATTATCTATTCTCGCCCTAGTGCTATGATGGCTTCTCCTGACGAATTCACAGTAAAAATTACTGGAAAAGGAGGGCATGGTGCCAAGCCGCATGAAACTATTGACCCTATTGTTATCTTGGCTGAATTCATTTTAAGTGCACAAAAAATTGTGTCTCGTACAGTGGATCCTGTAAAGCAGGCTGTAGTGACATTCGGCATGATTCAAGCAGGATCATCGGATAGTGTTATTCCTGACTCAGCGATTTGTAAAGGTACGGTACGGACATTTGATGCAGAAATTCAAAATCATATTATGACGAAATTGGATAAGTTGCTGCAAGGCTTAGCAGTCGCTAATGATATCGAATACAAATTAGATTACGAACGCGGATATGTTCCTGTACACAATAATCCGCAAGCATATGAAATTGTAAAAGAAGCTGCAGATGAGTTAAATTTACGCTTTACTAAGGCTGATATGATGATGGTCGGAGAAGACTTTTCAGCCTATCAACGCGTGCGTCCGGGTGCTTTCTTCTTAACAGGTTGCGGTAACCCTAAGAAAGGAACTGACCACCCTCATCATAGTCCCTATTTTGATATTGATGAAGCGGCGATGAAATATGCGGCTAGTGAGTTTTTAAAGATATTAGAATTAGAAGAAGTTTTAAAGTCTGAAAGATTATAAAATGATATAGGGAGCTGAGACATTATTATGTCCCGCTCCCTTAATTTTTCCCATAAAAAAAGAGCCCCTCAATGAGGAGCTCTCTAATATTAAGCATCAACTATTGTTAAGCTGAAATTATTCTTGGATTTCAGTAACAACGCCTGATCCTACAGTACGTCCACCTTCACGGATAGAGAAACGAGTACCGTCTTCGATTGCGATTGGAGCAATCAATTCAACAGTCATTTCTACGTTATCGCCAGGCATAACCATTTCAGTACCTTCTGGTAAGTTAACAACGCCTGTTACGTCAGTAGTACGGAAGTAGAATTGTGGGCGGTAGTTAGAGAAGAATGGAGTGTGACGTCCACCTTCGTCTTTAGATAAAACGTAAACATCAGCTTTAAATTTAGTGTGTGGAGTAATAGAGCCAGGAGCTGCTAATACTTGTCCACGTTGTACGTCTTCACGTGCAACACCACGTAATAAAGCACCAATGTTGTCACCAGCTTCAGCGTAGTCTAATAATTTACGGAACATTTCTACACCAGTAACAGTTGTTTTGCTTGATTCTTCTTGCATACCGATGATTTCGATTTCTTCACCGACTTTGATTTGACCACGTTCAACACGGCCTGTAGCAACAGTACCACGACCAGTGATTGAGAATACGTCCTCAACTGGCATCATGAATGGTTTGTCAGAATCACGTTCTGGAGTTGGAATGTAAGTATCTACAGCTTCCATTAATTCTAAGATTTTTTCTTCGTATTGAGCATCGCCTTCTAAAGCTTTTAATGCTGAACCAGCGATTACAGGTACATCGTCACCTGGGAAGTCATATTCGCTTAATAAGTCACGAACTTCCATTTCTACTAATTCTAATAATTCTTCATCGTCAACCATGTCAACTTTGTTTAAGAATACTACTAATGCTGGTACACCAACGTTACGTGATAAAAGAATGTGTTCACGAGTTTGTGGCATTGGACCGTCAGCAGCAGATACTACTAAGATACCGCCGTCCATTTGAGCAGCACCAGTGATCATGTTTTTAACGTAGTCAGCGTGTCCTGGGCAGTCAACGTGAGCGTAGTGACGTTTGTCAGTTTGGTACTCAATGTGAGAAGTATTGATTGTGATACCACGTTCTTTTTCTTCTGGAGCGTTGTCAATCATGTCATATGATTGTGCAACTGAGTCACCATTTTTTGCTAATACAGTAGCGATTGCTGCTGTTAATGTTGTTTTACCATGGTCAACGTGACCGATAGTACCGATATTGGCATGTTCTTTAGAACGATCGAATTTTTCTTTTGCCATTATAAAATCTCTCCTATTCTAATTAAAAATAATATTTAAATTTATCTCTCATGATAGTTTCTCACCATCATGAGAAATTATTTATAGCGATGCAAAAAGAATTTTACAATTCTTTTATAATGCATTCACCCCAAAAAATCAAACTATAAAGATGATAGCTTACATTTAAGCTCACCTTGTATTTTAACCTAGGCTAGCTAGTCAAAACAAGTTATATTATTCACCTTTATTTTTCTTGATAATATCTTCAGCGATTGATTTTGGAACTTCAGCATAGTGATCGAAGTACATAGTGTAAGTACCGCGACCTTGAGTGTTTGAACGTAATGATGTTGCATAACCGAACATTTCTGAAAGTGGTACATAAGCATTAACAACTTGTGCATTACCACGAGGTTCCATACCATCAACACGTCCACGACGAGATGTTACGTCACCCATGATATCACCCATGTACTCTTCAGGCATTTCAATAGTTACTTTCATCATTGGTTCTAAGATTACAGGATCACATTTTTTAGCAGCTTCTTTAAGTGCTAATGATGCAGCAATTTTGAAGGCCATTTCAGATGAATCGACATCATGGTATGAACCATCATATAATTTAGCTTTAACATCAATTAAAGGATAACCTGCTAAGACACCATTTTCCATAGCATCTTTAAGACCAGCTTCTACTGATGGAATGTATTCACGAGGAACTACACCACCAACGATAGCGTTTTCGAATTCGAAACCTGCGCCTGTTTCGTTTGGTGTGAATTCAATGTGAACATCACCGTATTGACCACGACCACCAGATTGACGAGAGAATTTACCTTGAACTTGTGCAGATGATTTGAATGTTTCACGATATGAAACCATTGGAGCACCTACGTTACATTCAACGTTGAATTCTTTCTTCATACGGTCTACTAAGATGTCTAAGTGAAGCTCACCCATACCACCGATGATAACTTGTCCAGTTTCTTCGTCAGTGTGTGCATGGAATGTTGGGTCTTCTTCTTGTAATTTAACTAAAGCTTGAGTCATTTTATCTTGGTCAGCTTTAGATTTTGGCTCTACTGATAAGTGAATAACTGGCTCTGGGAATTCCATTGATTCCAAGATAATGTCATTTTTCTCACCACATAAAGTATCACCAGTACCTGTATCTTTAAGACCTACCGCAGCAGCGATATCTCCAGAGTATACAGTATCGATTTCTTGACGTGAGTTAGCGTGCATTTGTAATAAACGACCTACACGTTCACGTTTACCTTTAGTAGAGTTCTTAACGTATGAACCAGATGTCATTGTACCTGAATACACACGGAAGAATGTCAATTTACCAACATAAGGGTCAGTCATAACTTTGAACGCTAATGCAGCGAATTCAGCTGAATCGTCTGCTTTCGCGATTACTTCTTCTTCAGGGTTGCTAGCACGGTGACCAATAATTGGTTTAACGTCTAGTGGTGAAGGTAAGTAATCAATTACAGCGTCAAGCATTAATTGAACACCTTTGTTTTTGAAAGCTGTACCACAAAGTACTGGGTAGAATTCTACGTTAGTAGTAGCTTGGCGGATAGCTTCTTTTAATTCAGAAACTGAAATTTCTTCGTCACCAAGATATTTTTCCATTAATTCGTCGCTAGTTTCTGCAACTGCTTCGATTAAGCTAGCACGAGCTTCTTCAGCTCTATCTAAGTGGTCTTCAGGAATTTCAATTTCTTCAATTTCAGTACCTAAATCATTTGTATATTTGAAACATTTCATTTCAACTAAGTCAATGATTGCTTCGAATTCGTCTTCCGCACCAATTGGTAATTGGATTGGAGCAGCGTTAGCTTGTAAACGATCATGTAATGTACTTACAGAGTATTCGAAGTTAGCACCTAATTTGTCCATTTTGTTTACAAATACGATACGTGGAACACCATAAGTTGTAGCCTGACGCCAAACTGTTTCAGTTTGAGGTTCAACACCTGATTGTGCATCAAGTACTGTAACTGCTCCGTCAAGTACACGTAATGAACGTTCAACTTCTACAGTGAAGTCTACGTGTCCAGGTGTATCGATAATGTTTACACGGTGACCTTCCCAAGCTGCTGTTGTTGCAGCAGATGTGATAGTAATACCACGGTCTTGTTCTTGCTCCATCCAGTCCATTTGTGAAGCACCTTCGTGTGTTTCACCAATTTTGTGGATACGGCCAGTGTAATAAAGAATACGTTCAGTCGTAGTCGTTTTACCAGCATCAATGTGAGCCATGATACCGATATTACGAGTTTTTTCTAATGAAAATTCTCTAGCCATGTATTTTTTCTCCTTCCAGTTTATATTACTGAATAAATACGATAGATATGGCGATGCCCTAAGCATGAACGCTTAATGAAAATTCATTAATATAGAACACACTCAGGGTAAAAGCTTTTATCTTACCAACGGTAGTGAGCAAATGCTTTGTTTGCTTCAGCCATTTTGTGAGTGTCCTCACGTTTCTTAACGGCACCACCTGTATTATTTGCTGCATCTAAAATTTCGTTAGCTAAACGATCTTCCATCGTTTTTTCACCACGAAGACGTGCATAGTTAACTAACCAACGTAAACCTAAAGTAGTACGACGCTCTGGACGAACTTCTACTGGTACTTGATAGTTAGAACCACCTACACGACGAGCTTTAACTTCTAATACTGGCATAATGTTGTTGATTGCTTCTTCGAATACTTCTAATGCATCACGACCACTGCGTTGTTCAACTAGGTCGAATGCTGAATAAAGAATTCTTTGTGCTGTTCCACGTTTACCATCTAACATAATTTTGTTAATTAATTTAGTTACTAACTTAGAGTTATGAATTGGATCTGGTAATACGTCTCTTTTAGGTACTGATCCTTTACGAGGCATAATGTAAATCCTCCCTTCCTTATATTAAATATTTTAAGTTTAAGATTTAATTAAAAACTAAATTCTTAGTTTTTAGGTTTCTTAGTTCCGTATAATGAACGACCTTGTCTACGTCCGTCAACACCTGAAGTATCAAGTGCTCCACGTACAATATGGTAACGCACACCTGGTAAGTCTTTTACACGTCCACCACGTACAAGTACAACACTGTGTTCTTGTAAGTTATGTCCGATACCAGGGATGTATGCGTTAATTTCGATGTTGTTTGATAAACGCACACGTGCATATTTACGTAACGCTGAGTTAGGTTTTTTAGGTGTCATTGTACCTACACGAGTACATACACCACGTTTTTGTGGTGAGTTTAAGTCAGTAAATTTTTTCTTTTTACTGTTGAAACCTTTATTTAAAGCTGGAGAATCTGATTTTTTGATTTTGCTTTGTCTTGGTTTACGTACTAATTGGTTAATAGTTGGCATGTGATATGTCCTCCTCTCTTCACTTTTTAATCCCACACATCCAGGTGGTTCATTTTTAGGTTAAATAAAATTTAGTAAGTAAAACACTTACTAATTCTCATTTAATCAATGCTACTATTGTCGCATTGACGTTAATACCTACATGTTTACCCAAAGCATGTTTGCTTTTGAAAAAAGATACAGGTATATTTTTCTGATTGATTTGGCTTAACACGCGAGTCATTAAATATACTTCAACGTCTTCAGCAATAATCAAAGATGTAACTTGATCTTTCTTTAACGCTTTAAGCGTTTCTTTAAGACCAACTACAAAATGTTGTTTGTTAAAGCGTGCAACTTTTTCCTTAGACAATAATTTATCCTCCAAAGTTCTGCTTGCATCAACCTTTAATATATTAACATTGAACAAGAGAATTCGTCAACATTAAATCAAATAATTTACATAAAAATAACAAGAGGCTAAAGCATTAGCCTCTGTTATATACTTGTTATTCCGTTACTTCAGTTTGAGATTCAACTTCTGCAACTGGTTTAGCTGTTTTTTCGTATTTTACGTCGCTATAACGTCTCATACCAGTACCAGCTGGAATTAACTTACCAATAATTACGTTTTCTTTAAGACCTAATAAGTCATCACGCTTACCTTTAATTGCTGCATCTGTAAGAACTCTTGTTGTTTCTTGGAATGATGCTGCAGATAAGAAACTTTCTGTTTCAAGTGATGCTTTAGTTATACCAAGTAATACTGGTTTAGCTGTTGCAGGGCGCTTACGGTGTTTAAATGCTTCTCTATTTGCATCTGTAAAGTTATGAATATCAACTAATGAACCTGGTAATAACTTCGTATCACCTGCTTCGATAATTCTAACTTTACGTAACATTTGTCGAACCATAACCTCAACGTGTTTATCGTCGATTTCTACACCTTGCATACGGTAAACTTTTTGTACTTCTTTTAATAAGTAGCTTTCAGTCGCGTTTAATCCAGCAACAGATAAGTAATTCTTAGGTTCAATAGAACCTTCAGTTAATACTTCACCACGTTGAACTGGTTGACCGATTTCTACAATAATTCTTGAAGTACCTGAAGCAAGGTATGATCTTGTTTCATTAGCACCTTTAACAACAATTTCTTGTTGTCTATCTTTTGCTAATTTAATATCTTCTACGACACCTTCGATTTCCGTAATTACCGCTTGACCTTTAGGGTTACGTGCTTCGAAAATCTCTTGAATACGAGGAAGACCTTGTGTGATATCGCTACCTGCTACCCCACCTGTATGGAATGTACGCATTGTAAGCTGTGTACCTGGTTCACCGATAGATTGGGCTGCAATTGTACCAACTGCTTCACCAACTTCAACTTTTTCACCAGTAGCAAGGTTTTTACCGTAACATTTTTCACAAACACCATGTCGTGCGTTACAAGTAAATGCTGAGCGAATATACATTTGTTCAATACCAGCATCTGTAATTTTCTTAGCAATTTCAGGTGTAATTAATTCATCAGGACGAATGATAACTTCATCAGTTTCAGGATGACGAATTGTTTCTTTAGAATAACGACCTTCAATACGTTCGATAAATGGTTCAATCATTTCTGTACCTTCTTTAATATCAGAAACTAATAAACCTCTATCAGTACCACAGTCTTCTTCACGAACAATAACATCTTGTGCCACGTCAACAAGACGACGAGTAAGATATCCTGAGTCAGCTGTTTTAAGTGCTGTATCGGCAAGACCTTTACGTGCACCGTGAGTTGAGATGAAGTATTCAAGTACTGTTAAACCTTCACGGAATGAAGATGTGATTGGTAATTCGATAATCTTACCAGATGGTGCGGCCATCAATCCACGCATACCTGCTAACTGTGTAAAGTTAGATGCGTTACCACGGGCACCTGAATCACTCATCATGAAGATTGGGTTAGTTTTATCAAGTGATTGCATCAATTCACCTTGAATTTGATCTTTTGCATCTGTCCAAATTTCAACAACTGCATTATATCTTTCTTCTTCAGTGATTAAACCACGGTTGAATTGTTTTGTAATTCTGTCGACTAATTTTTCATGCTCATCAAGTATTTGTTGCTTATCAGGTAATACTACGATATCAGCAACACCTACTGTAATACCAGCTTTAGATGAGAATTTGAATCCTAAGTCTTTCATACGGTCTAACATCATTGATGTATCAGTGATGCTAAATCTGTTGAATACTTCTGCAATAATATTACCTAAGAATTTTTTGTTGAAAGGTTCAATTAATTCTTCATTTTCAAAGTATTCTTTTAATCCACCTTCACCTAAAGTTGTAGGATCGATGAAGTATCTGTTTGGTGTCTTTCTTTCTAAGTTTTCTTGCGTAGGTTCATTAATATAAGCAAATGAATCTGGAATGATTTCATTGAATATAATTTTACCTACTGACGTAGCAAGAATCTTTTTGTTTTGTTCTTCAGTAAATGTTGGATTATTGAACGAACTTGCATGTACACCAATTCTAGTGTGTAAATGTACAAAGCCATTTGCATATGCTTTTAATACTTCATTTGTATTATTAAAGATTGCGCCTGTATTTACTGCATCTTTTCTTTCTAAAGTAAGGTAATAGTTACCAAGTACCATATCTTGTGATGGTGTAACTACTGGTTTACCATCTTTAGGGTTCAAGATGTTTTGAGCTGCAAGCATCAACATACGCGCTTCTGCTTGTGCTTCTTTAGATAAAGGTACGTGTACCGCCATTTGGTCACCATCGAAGTCAGCGTTATATGCTGTTGTTACCAATGGGTGTAAACGGATGGCACGGCCTTCAACCAATGTAGGTTCGAAAGCTTGGATACCTAATCTGTGTAACGTAGGCGCACGGTTTAATAGAACTGGGTGTTCTTTGATAACATCTTCTAAAACATCCCATACTTCATCTTCCATGCGTTCAATTTTACTTTTAGCATTTTTGATATTTGTCGCAATTTCACGTTGAACTAATTCTTTCATAATGAAAGGTTTGAACAATTCAAGTGCCATTTCTTTAGGTAGTCCACATTGATACATTTTCAAGCTAGGTCCAACTGCAATAACTGAACGACCTGAATAGTCAACACGTTTACCTAATAAGTTTTGACGGAAACGACCTTGTTTACCTTTTAACATGTGTGAAAGTGATTTTAATGGACGGTTACCTGGACCAGTTACTGGACGGCCACGACGACCATTATCAATAAGTGCGTCAACAGCCTCTTGTAACATACGTTTTTCATTTTGTACGATGATGCCAGGAGCACCTAAGTCTAATAAACGTTTCAAACGGTTGTTACGGTTGATAACACGACGATATAAGTCGTTCAAGTCACTTGTTGCGAAACGTCCGCCGTCTAATTGCACCATTGGACGGATTTCTGGAGGGATAATTGGAAGTACATCCAAAATCATCCATGAAGGATCGTTACCTGAGTTTCTGAATGATTCAACTACTTCTAAACGTTTGATTGCACGTGTCAATCTTTGGCCAGTAGCTGATTCTAATTCAGTACGCAATTCTTTCAATTCTTCATCTAAATCGATTTCTGATAGTAAGTCTTTAATACCTTCAGCACCCATTTTAGCAACGAATTGACCAGGATATTTATCATAGTATTCTCTGTATTCTGCTTCAGAAAGCAATGATTTTTTCTCTAAACCAGTTGGACCTGGATCTACAACCACGTAAGAAGCGAAATAGATAACTTCTTCTAATGATCTAGGAGACATATCTAATAATAGTCCCATACGACTTGGAATACCTTTAAAGTACCAAATATGTGATACAGGAGCCGCTAGTTCAATATGACCCATTCTTTCACGACGTACTTTAGATTTAGTTACTTCTACACCACAACGGTCACAAACCATGCCTTTATAACGCACGCGTTTATACTTACCGCAACTACATTCCCAATCTTTTGTAGGTCCGAAAATTCTTTCACAGAACAAACCATCTTTTTCAGGTTTTAAAGTACGATAGTTGATAGTTTCAGGTTTCTTAACCTCACCGTACGACCAAGAACGAATCTTTTCAGGTGAAGCA
>OMJG01001844.1_pt1 | contig 11403 bp, 8 predicted proteins | sample 1646431 | NCBI WGS metagenome assembly OMJG01 (sample SAMN03771674, study PRJEB25209) | food metagenome | isolation source: Cotija cheese | place: Mexico:Jalisco,Michoacan | collected 2011-12-12 | reverse complement strand
GACGTTAAAAAGAAGATCCAAAACGTCAATTCGATCACAGATGATAAAAAGCTGGCACGTTTGGAAGACGCTTATGTCAGAAAACACGACTTAGCTGACAACTTGTCAAAAAAACAAAAGAAAGCCGCCGTTATTTACAATAAGATGAATAATGCTTATTCATTATCAACGATCTATCTTAAAACCGCTGGTGTTACTGACGAGGAAATGGCACGGATCGGCGAACATCAATCTGATCTGCCGGGCATTAAGATCACGACCGACTGGACCAGAAGTTATCCAAATGGTAACTCGATCAAAAATGTTGCCGGTACAGTTACTTCGCAAAAACAAGGATTGCCAAGTGAAAGAGTCAATGAATTGCTTGCTGAAGGTTATTCACGGGACGATAACGTTGGTTCTAGTTACATCGAATCACAATACGAAAACGTCTTAAAGGGTACCAAGCAAGCAATCAACGTTGAAACACAGAACGGCAAGATCTTGAAGAAGACTAAACAATATGGTGGTAAAGCGGGGGACAATATCCAATTAACGATCAATTCGAAGTTCCAAAATGATGTCCAAGATATTATTGAAAATGCGGTCAAATCCGGCTCAGCTAACCAAAACCCATTGATGACCGGCGGATACGCAGTAGTCATGAACCCTAACACCGGCGGAATTTACGCCTTAGCGGGGGTCGACCGGGATAACAAGACCGGCAAACTGACAACCAACTCACTCGGACCGCTCAATCAAACGATGGTCATGGGTTCTGTTGTCAAGGGCGCGCAAGTTATGGGCGCTTTAAACAAGGGAGTCATTACGCCTACCAATAATACTTTGACTGATACACCGATCAAGTTAGCCGGCACAGCGACGATCTCTTCGATCTTTAACAAGTCGGGGAACAACAATATGACTTTGTCAGCCGCAGATGCGTTGGAAGTTTCTTCTAACTCTTATATGATGCAGTTGACGATGAAAGAAGCAGGTTTCCACTATACACCCGGTGCAGCTTTGCATATGCCGGTTTCGATCTTCGATACCTTACGGGGGAACTTCAATCAGTATGGTTTAGGTGTCAAAACAGGAGTAGATATTCCTGGCGAAGCCCCTGGATTCAAGGGTGGCTCTTCCTATGCTGATATCGGAAAGGCGTTGAACTTATCATTTGGTAACTACGATGCCTATACTACGATCCAAGTGGCGCAATACATGTCAACGATCGCAAACGGCGGCTATCGGATGCAGCCTCACGTGTTGCAATCGATCCGAAGCAAGGGTAAAAATGGTAAGCTCGGAGCAGTCAATTATGAGTTCCAGCCTAAAGTTTTGAACGTTGTCAATGGAACAAAAGCCCAATGGGATGTTGTTCATAAGGGATTATGGCAGGTAGTCCACGGTAATAACCAATGGCGTACCGGTCGACGATTGGAAGACTTAGAGCCTTCGGTTTCCGCCAAGTCTGGTACTGCTGAAACTGTCACGAATGGCATTTCAACTACGACCTTAAGTGCGGCCAGTTATGCGCCATCGGACAATCCACAAGTTGTGATCGCAGTGGCCTATCCAGGCTCAGGTTCTACTAACGAAACATTCAACATGGAATCTGTAAAGTCGATCTATCAAGCTTTCTGGAAGGACGTTGAATCAAGCGATGGCCTTAAATAAATAGCAAATACCGATCCTTCAGAGTTGGAGGACCGGTATTTTTATCTGGAAATTTAAATATCTTGTTGCCGTAACGTCTTTCATAATTTGACCATTGGAAAATTTTGAAAAGGAACGGATTATTGCTGTTATTCCTTTGCTGTACTTTGCGTCACATTTTTACTTGTAACGCTTACTTCGCCAGACTTTGCGTCACATTCCCGCTTGTAACTCTTACTTCGCCAAACTTTGCATCACATTCTCACTTGTGGCACTTAATTCACCATAGTTTGCGTCACATTCTCACTTGTAACTCTTACTTTGTCAAAGTTTGCGTCACATTTGCCAAAATTACTTGGATAATCACAATGATCCTATCAAAAAACGACTGCACTCCATCATCAAATGAGGAACAGCCGTCCTAAAAATCACTATTTACTTTTTTACACCAGAACGTGACTTTAGTGCCAGCTCGATCGTCTTGTCAACCAGGATCGACTGAGAATCTGTCACAGGGTGCATGGTATAGGGCTCACGTTCTTGGGCAAGAGACAATTCAGTACAGCCCAAAACTACTGTATCACAGCCCTTTTCTACAAACATTTGTCGTAAGATCTCGTGATACAAGGTACGATCAACATGATTTTTCTCTTTAACATTACCATAGATGAGTTCTGTGGTCTGTTGCTGGATCTTATCATCCGGCAGCACAAGCTCATAACCTGCGGACTGGATCTCATCATCATAAATATGATCCGCACGTGTACCTTCGGTGGAGATCAACCCCACACGTTTGGCAGTGGGAAGCTTCTTACTGATCCACTTCACAGCTTCTCGCGGCATATGCAAAATCGGAATATCTGTGACTTTCGTTAATTCATCGTAAAAATAATGAGCAGTGTTACATGGCAAAGTGAAAAAGTCTGGTTTTAAAGCCGCTTGTTGTTTGAAGTCTTCTAACAACGGTGTCAATGGACTTGGCTTGGTGTGGTCCAAAATATAGTCTGTCCTATCCGGGACCGTTGCATGGTTAACCAAAATATAATTTAAATAATCCTGATCACTATTAGCCGGTGTGCGTTCATTGAGTTGATGGATATATGTTTCAGTGGCAGACGTTCCCATCCCGCCAATGATCGTAAAGAAATGTTCCATCTGGATCACCCCTTATTTTGTTTGAAATACTGATCAAAGTTCTTCACATAATTATGATTCATCCACTTGATCAAAGCCCAACGTTTAAGATTCATATCCTCAGAATATTCATAAGTAGTTCCGACACGCTTGTCTTTGATCAACTGGAGTGCAGCTTGCTTATTTGGATTGTTGCGAGCATATTTTTTGAAAGTTTTGACTGGTACTCCCAACCATAAATGGTGCTTAGTGGTATCGTCATTACCATAGACAACTGGTTTATCAGCTAATTTTTTAGTCACGTAATCCTGCACTACATAGTCGGCCAAATTATAACCGTTTAAAGTTACAAAGAAACTGCTGCGGCCTTGCCGTAAGTTGATCTCAAAAAGCTTGAACTTCTGGTCACGAACATCATATTTCATATCAAAGTTAGCGTAACCCGTGAATTTCACAGCTTCTAAGAAGGTTTGGATCGTATGATAGATCTCTTCGTTGTATTCCGGCAAAATTGCGACGTAATTACCAATAGCTGCAGGAGCAGGATCTTCCAACAGCGGATGTCCTAAACACATCATCTTAACCTGATGATTTTGGTCAACGTAAGCATTCAAAACACGCATATTGCTGTCATCGCCGGGAATAAAGTCCTGTAAAATAAAGTCGGACTGATAACCGTTCTCATAAGACAAGCGTAAGATTTGGTCGAATTCTTCTCGGCTTTGGATCCGAAACGCCTTCTTGCGTCCTTCGAAATGTACATCCAGCCACTCCACACTGTTAGCAGCCTTTAAAGCAACTGGATATTCAAACGGCTGCGGCACATTTGTTGGATCTTTTTCCCATTCTGCTTTCGTGATGGTCTTGGTCTTCGGATAAGGAAGGTCATATTTTTCACAAATCTCGTAGAAACGTTCCTTATTGTTTAAAGTCTTCAAAAGTTTGTAATCAATGTATGGACAAACAAAAACATCCGCTAGTTCATCTTTATGTTGTGAGATCAACTCTGCATAACCATCCCCACAACCAATCAAAATAACCGGTTCTTCATGGTCTTGGTACTGGTCTTTTAGCTTTTTCATGGTCTCGATCCAAACGGGATCTTTATCAAAACCGGCAACGATCGTGAGGTCAACGATCTTCGTAAAGCGTGTCGGTGCTAATTGTGCGGCTGCATATGCTTTAACTGGACGATGATATTTTTGATAAAACGACCGTGCCATCCCATAGACATTAAAGTCGCTCCCTAATAAGACTGGTGTAAACTCAACTTTTTCATTTGTCATGATTTATCTCTCCTTGATCAAATCTTCCGCTATCTTGACATCAGTTTCATACGGCACATTTTTCCCGTTCAACTTCTGCGTGGCATCGCGTCCTTTTCCTGCCAAAACTACGATCTCGCCAGGTTTACTAAGCATAATGGCCTGTTTAACAGCCGTTTTTCTATCCAAAACGATCTGAACTTCAACCTGATCGTGATCGATATGCTGGTCGATCTCTTGTGCGATCTGCAGTGGATCTTCAGTCGCCGGATCATCAGAAGTCAATATAGCCACGTCAGCTTCTTCACTAATTGCCTGACCCAAACCACTTCGTCTTGAAATACCTTTATCGCCAGTACTTCCTGTCAAAACGATCAACCGCTCATCTGGGATCTGTTGACGTAAGAAGCTCAGCAGTGACTTTAAACTAGCATAGTTATGCGCATAATCAATATAAACTGTCCCATGGTCTTTAGTTTGGAAAACCTCCATGCGACCTGGAACACGGACCTCTGGCAAATGCTGTCTGATCTCAGTCGCAGACACGCCTGTCATTGCAGCGGACACAATGGCGGCAATGGCATTTTCTTGATTATAATCCCCAGGGATATCCACTTCATATGCACCATCAATAGCTAATTTTCGACCTTTGTCAGAATATGAGGAGATTTCTACCGTACTTTCAGTCAAATCTTGTCTGGTCTCTTTAAATTCAAAATCAACCTGCGTTTGAAATGAGATCAATGAATTTTCCCGTGCGTATAAGTATATATGATCATCCATCAGTGACCCCTTCGCAGCACCGTTGATTTCATCAAAGTGTTGCGACTCGGCATTAATGATCACGTTTTTGGAATTACGCAATAATTGCTCTTTACAGTATAGATAGTCTTCAAAAGTCGGGTGCTCATTTCGTCCAATATGATCTGGTGAAATATTCAAAAAGATCCCTAAATCATATTTCAAACCATAGACCCGGTTTTTCTTGAAAGCCTGCGAAGAGACCTCCATGATCAAATGAGTCATCCCGTTCTTGACTGCTTCAGCCATGTCATGAAACAGATCCAATGATTCCGGTGTCGTTAGGTCTGATTTGAAACGTTGTTCAGGCTTGGGGCCGGTGATCCGGTCGATCGTCGAAAACAAGGCAGCGTGGCCATTAGTATGTGCATCTTGAACGCCGTGCGCAAAATAAGCCGTTGTTGTTTTTCCCTTGGTTCCGGTGATACCAGTAATAAATAGTTGGTTTTGCGGAAAGCCGTAAAACGCAGCACCCAACAAGGACATCGCTTTTTGGACATCTCTGACAATAATGGCTGTCAATCCTTGTCCCTGCACATATTCCCTTTCCGAAACATAGGCAGTTGCCCCTTTTTCTTTAGCCTGATTTAAATAGGCCGGTTCAAAATTTCCTTTGCAAAAAAACAGTGTTTGTGCTGTTGCTTGACGTGAATCATAAGTCACGTGGGTAAATTTTCTAGGTGGTTCTTGTGCAGCTTTTTTTTCAATTAATAAATCATGTTCTGACAAAAGTGTCATAGTTTGAGACATTGTAAGTGCCATTTTTTAAATATCCCCTTTTAAACGTCTAGGCGTTTTTGTTTCGGTTGCGGCTGGATTTTTTCCAGCAATCAAACGATCACACTTCGTCGCCCAACTTATAGTATGATATAAGAAAAATAGTCTGTGAAAAGATGGCGTACTGTCAGCTTTTCCTAGTAACTACAGTTATTGCTATTGTACCATAGAAAAAGATAACTTTCTGAACGAGACAACCGCTAAAGCGTTAAACAATAGGCTTTTTACGTATCTTAAAAATAAATTAAATAATATCGATATAATTTGAATCATAGCTTACTCACATTGGAGAAAGTAGGAGACTCTTATGACAAAAACTTGGGGCATTTTCTATAATAAAAATTCAGGATCTGGTGAAGCAACAAAAAAAGCTGAGCTTTGTCAAAAACGTTTGGCAGAAAAAGACAGTAAAGTAGTCTTGATAACAGGGGATTCACTGGATGAGTCACAAAGACATTTAGCAAACAGTTTACCTGACCTTGATTCATTGATCGTGATTGGCGGAGATGGAACGTTAAATGCAGCATTCAGCGTCATCGTAAAAAACAACCATCCCTTGCCAGTTGGTATCATTCCTGCTGGAACAGTCAACAATTTCGCTAAAAGATATCATATTCCGCAAGACACAGAAAACGCGATTGCAAATATCATCGTACCAGCACGACTCCGCATGGTCGGACTATGTAAATGCGGCATGGATAAAGCAGTAGTCAGTTCCTTGACATTTGGTAACCTGGCAACACTATCTAATGAAGTCCGCCAAAGAGACAAACAAAAATTTGGTCTAGGTGTCTATTTAGTCAAGGCCATCCAGCAGATCGGTAAAAACAAATCTTATCTGATCAAGTATCAAATTGGAGACCATCAGGTCGAAACTCTGCGCACATGGTTCACCTTGATCACAACTTCTCGTTTAGTTGGCGGCTTTGCTTATGACACTGGAGCAAAAGAAAAAATGCACGTTTCAGTATTACACAATATTCATCTCCAACAGGTGGGAGAGTATATCTATTTTGCGGTGACAGGAAAGTTGCGTAGAGCGAAAAACATCACCACGTATACTACGCAAAAGCTGACCGTAACACCGCAAGATGGTAAAAAAGTTGTGTCACGGATCGATGGTGATGAAGGACCCGAACTACCCTTAACAATCACATTTTTGCCAGAATACCTACCGCTAATGGTGCCCCCTCAGTCTAATAAAAGATAAGGTATTTTACTATCTAAACTTAAATAAAATCGTTACAATATGAGTGAAAGGTCACATAAATGACCTTGAGTTCAAGTAAAGTGCCAGATTTCATTTTATATTTTTGGGTGCTTTACCTCATACTTTTATTTTGGAAAGGATGATCTTTATGTATCGTAATATTTTGGTTCCCATGGATGGCAGTTCTAACTCCAAACGTGCCTTGGACGAAGCAATCAACTTATCTGAGAAATTTGGTTCAAAGATCTCTATTTTGTCCGTTGTTAACGAAAGCAACATGATTTTTACGACAGGATCTCCTGATATGATTTTAACTGGACTCAAAAGTAATGCTGAAGATATTGCAGAAAAGGGCAGAAAACAAGCCGCTGATCGTGGTGTCGCTGTAGAAGTTTTTGTTCAGCGCGGGATCCCTAAGCAAGTCATTGCTGACGAATTTCCTTCAGAACACCATATTGATCTGATCGTGATCGGTAAATCCGGGGCAGATGCATTTGACAGATTATTGCTTGGATCAACGACTAGTTATGTCGTTCGTAAGAGTAAAGCAAAGATCCTGGTTGTTAATGATGAAGAAAGTGAAGATAAGTAAGCTTCGTTCGTAAACCAGCCCAGTAGTTTAGGACAGCTCATATTTCAAATAAAAGCGGTGAAACATCGTAAAATCAATGTTTCACCGCTTTTATCATGTTCGTTTTAAGCTTCTGCATATAAATTATCTTCTAAAAATTCAGTGACTCCTACGCCTGCTTCGAATAAAATATACTCAACTTGTCCATCGTAAAAGGCGATCCGTTTGGCACCCATAAACTGATCACTCGTCAAACCTTTAATATTGCTTAAATCTACTTCCCATTTAAGCGGCGGTCTAACTCCCTGTGTGACACTGATTTTCATTTTGCCATCTTGAAATTGGATATTTAAAAATCCAAAATAAGAATTACTGCCATCAATGATCTGTGCATATGTGTTCATAGCTTTCTCTCCCTTCGCTATTGACCCAGTTTTTTACGAAAGAAATATATTTTCCTTTCTTTCGTAAATATAGTAACATCTTCAATTTTAAAACACAAACAAAAACGCTTTTTGGTCTAACTAACGACTCTCGCCAAAAATTGCAGTGACTGCTAGATGAATATAAATTGGTATGCACCAAAAAAGTCACCTCCGCCTGGAAGTGACCACTTTTCTTTAACTACTTAATTTTAAGGTAAATCATTACCGGCTGCCAAGTAAACGTCATACCATTCTTGGTTTGTCAAATGAATATCAGCACCAGCAGCAGTGTCTTTCAAATGTTCTGGATTCATCGTTCCGGCAATTACTTGGAACTGAGCTGGGTGCCGCAAGATCCAGGCTGCCCCGATCGCATTTTTAGAAACACCATATTTATCAGCTATTTTTTGCAAGGCTGCATTGACTTCTGGGAAATCAGGATTATTGATAAAGGTCCCTTCGATCTGCCCATACTGGAATGGTGACCATGCTTGGATCGTCATATTATGCAACTGGGAGTACTCCAAGATGCCACCATCATGGTCAATACTTCTTGCATCAGTCATGTTTGTATGCAGGTCGAAATCAATTGGGCCAGTATGCATCACACTGAACTGTAACTGATTGATCAAAAGCTTTTGGCTAACAGCGGATTGCAATAAAGCAACCTGACCGGAATTCATGTTAGAAACGCCAAAGTGACGCACCTTACCGGAATTTTGCAAATCGTCAAAAGCAGATGCAACTTCTGCTGGATCCATCAACGCATCAGGGCGATGTAATAAGAAACTGTCCAAATTATCAACACCCATCCGTTGCAAGATGCCATCGACAGTTGCTAACAGATGTTTCTTAGAAAAGTCATACCGTGTTGTTTCAAAACCCTTATCCGGGTCATTGAAAATACCGCCCTTTGATTGAATACAGAAATCATCGGCACTTAAAGACGACTTCTTCAAAGCTGCGCCAAAGACTTCTTCGGCTTTACCGTTGCCATAAATGTCTGCAGAATCGATAAAGTTGATCCCCAGGTCTTTAGCTGTTTCCAAAACTTTAACAGCATCGTCAACGCTCAAAGCGTCCATCCGCATGATACCTAATATGATCTCTGAGCCTGCAAAACCTGTTCCGCCGATTTTTACATCTTTCATCCTATGAGATCCTCCTCTTTTTTTCAAATCATGAGAAAAGTATTTTTTGAAAACACAGATCCCAATAATTTCAACTATAATGCTAGTATAAAGCTTTTGCACAAAATAATACAAACAACTTACAAAGCAAGAGAAAAATTTGCTATCTCTGCTAATTGTAATAGTTTTTTTCGCTCTGCTCCATGGTAGAGAGATTTTTGCAGGCTTTTCTCCAGGTAGTCCACAACCGAATAAAACTTTAAATAGTTACGCGCCATTTAAAGCTATAAGTCCGATCAGGAGCTAACTGAACTATAGCTTGACAAATGTTCGTCCAATTAGCCAACTGACTTCTAGCCATTAGCTCCGCAAAACTAGGGACTGCAACCACGCAAACAATTTATCATTTTGCCCCTTGACATCCGCATAGCCTTTTTCTATACTTAAACCAATTAATTAACGGAAAGGACGAAGAAGAATGCAAAAGTCAGTTACTAATGTTTTGAATATGGCTTGGCAAAGCCGGCACGCAAGGTCGTAACGCCTCTGACGGATACGATCTGGCAAACAGTTTGTATCCGTGCCGACTGCTTTTTCGTTTGTCAAAGTCTGCATGGTCTAACATGGCAGGCTTTGGCGTGATCACCTTTTAAGGGTAAACCAGAGTGTGCTGGTTTGCCCTTATTTTTTTGTCAACTTTTAACAATTTGGATCGGAGTGAAAAATATGAAAAGAATTATTGCATTTATTGGTGCCATTGTTGCTTTTTTAGCGGTTGCTCTCTTCACTCAACCTGCACAAAACGACAACACCAAATTATCGCAGCAAAAAAAAATCAAGATCGGGATCTTGCAACTTGTTAGTCACCCTGCCCTTGATCAAATTCACGCCGGGATCATCACCGGATTAAAAGATGAAGGTTTCAAGGAAAAGAAAAATATTACTATTGAGTTTCAAAATGCTCAGGGGGATCAAAGTAATCTAAAAACCATGGCCCAGCAGATCGCAGATCGCGATGACATTTTGTTTGGGATCGCAACTCCAGCAGCTCAGGCTTTGGTCAACTCAGCCAATAAAACGACCCCGATCATAATGGCTGGTATCAGTGACCCAGCCGGCAGCGGTTTGGTCAAATCTGAAAAACATCCGGGTGCAAACGTTACGGGTTCTTCCGGCGATTCACCTTTAGAAAAACAGCTAAAATTGATTCAAGACATTATGCCGCAAGCCAAAAACATCGGTGTGATCTATACTTCTTCTGATGCAGGCGGTCAAAGTAACGCGAAGAAATTTGTCAAACTAGTCAAGAAAGCTGGTCTGCAACCTAAACTTTATACCATCGCTAATACCAATGACATGCAGCAGATCAGTCAACAAATGGCTGGACAAGTGGACGCGATCTATGCTCCCCAAGATAATGGAGTGGCCTCTTCCATGAAGACTTTAGTCAATAATGCTAACCAAGCCGGAAAACCTGTTTTTCCTGCAGCCGATACGATGGTCAAAGACGGCGGAACTGCCGCTTATGCGATCGACCAACATGACTTGGGACGTTTAGCAGGTCAAATGGCAGGCAGAGTCCTTAAAGGCAAAAAAACCGCAACCTACCCCGTCGGCTTTGTTGTCAAAGGAAAATACGTCCTCAACCAAGATCAGATCGATAAACTACACATTAAAATACCAGCTAAAATCATGCAGCAGGCACAAAAAAATGGGAAGGTGATCAAATGAGTTTAATAACATCTAGTATCGGACAGGGTCTGTTGTGGGCAATTTTAGGGGTCGCCCTTTTCTTGACCTTCCGGATCCTCGATTTTCCTGATATGACTGTGGAAGGCACTTTTCCTTTAGGTGCAGCCGTGACTGTCACCGCCATTACTCATGGCGCTTCACCTTTACTGGCAACTCTTTACGGCTTTTTGGCCGGATCAGCTGGTGGGCTGATCACTGGGTTGTTATATACTAAAGGCAAGATCCCGATCTTACTCGCTGGGATCTTAGTAATGACTGCCTGCCTGTCCGTCAATTTACGAGTGATGGGCGGCTCTAACGTTTCCTTGATCGGTAAGAAGACCTTTTTTTCAGTAGCCTTCTTTCAAACATTACCCAAGTATTTTGACAGTGTGATCATTGGTGGACTGACTATCACCGTGATCACCGCCCTGGTGGTTGTCTTTCTTGAAACCGAGTTGGGGCAAGCTTTCATAGTGACTGGCGACAACCCCATAATGGCACGCTCCCAGGGGATAAATACCGATAACATGGCGATCCTTGGACTCACCCTTTCCAATGGGCTAGTCGGCTTATGCGGTGCTTTGATCTCACAAAGTAATGGTTATTCTGACGTCAACATGGGGATCGGCATCATCGTGGTGGCACTGGCCTCGATCATCATCGGTGAAGTAGTCTTTGGCGAATTGACCTTGAATCAGCGGTTGGTCGCCGTGACACTTGG
>OMJG01001843.1_pt1 | contig 11404 bp, 7 predicted proteins | sample 1646431 | NCBI WGS metagenome assembly OMJG01 (sample SAMN03771674, study PRJEB25209) | food metagenome | isolation source: Cotija cheese | place: Mexico:Jalisco,Michoacan | collected 2011-12-12 | reverse complement strand
GAAGGACGGCAAGCCACTGTTCTACGATGAGACTGGCTACGCAGGGCTTTCCGATGTCGCCCGCTACTACATCGGCGGCCTTCTCAAACACGCGCCGGCGGTCCTGGCTTTGACCAACCCGACGGTGAATTCTTACCGTCGTCTCTACTCGGGTTTCGAGGCCCCCGTAAACCTCGCCTATTCCCAGTCCAACCGCTCTGCTGCTATCCGCATCCCCCTGACCGGCGATAACCCCAAGGCCAAGCGCATCGAATTCCGCGCGCCTGACCCATCCGCCAACCCCTACCTCGCGTTCACCGCACAGCTCATGGCGGGCATCGATGGCATCTTAAACCGCATCGAGCCCGGCGAGCCAGTAGACAAAGACCTCTACGAGCTCGACCCCGAAGAGCTCAAGGATATCCCCCGCGTGCCGCACTCCCTGGAAGCATCGCTCGATGCCCTCGAAAAAGACCACGACTTCCTCACCGCCGGCAACGTCATGAGTGAAGACTTCCTCGACGCCTACGCCCGCCTCAAATTCGACCGCGAAATCCAACCCCTACGACAAGGCCCATCGCCGAAGGAATTCGAGCTCTACTACAACGTGTAGCTGCCAGCGATAAATGAGTTGAAGCATTCGAGCGTGGCTCGGGCAACAAAGTCCTTTTCAACCTGCGCGAAATGCTGCACTATGTTCAGTACCTGATTAAGAATTAGGAGTTCTCAGAGCACCGCTCGTGCCCTAGGATTATAAGTAGAGATACTTGAAGAAAATAAATAGCCCAAGTGAGGAGGAGCAATGGCAACTGCAATCGACGTAGCCCAGTACATATACAACAAACAAGGCTGGGTTAATGCTTGGCGCCTTGCCAAACTCACTTACTACTCGCAGGCCTGGAGCCTCGGGTGGTTCGGGCGTTCCATGATCACTGAAGAGTTCCAAGCTTGGGCGGATGGCCCCGCAGAACCAAAGCTCCATTCAGAGAACAAGTACAACCGTTCTAGTGCTACGTCTTCATCACTTCCGTCTGCGAACTTTGATAGGCTTTCGGATTCCGATAAAGCAGTTATTGATTCGGTGTTGGACTTCTATGGAAAACTCTCGAAGGAAGAACTGATTGAGAAAACGCATGCTGAAACACCATGGCAGGAAGCCCGACGAGGCGAAGTGGGTGGCGCACCAAGCAAGAATCCGTTGTCTCAATCGACGATGAAAACGTTCTACGCACTTCAGGAAATTCAAGGCGAGGCGGTTCCAACCCGGCCCAAGCAACAGCAGCGTTCATTGGGGCCAAGCCGAGAGAAGCTCATGAGCACCGCTAGCCGGTGGAAGACTGCGTTAGATCTTCTCGCACTTAAATGAATGAGTATTGCCTCGACCCCGAGGACGTTATTGAATTGAACCGAGGGTTTGCGGGATTTCCTATCTTGAGGAAAATGGCTTTATAATTGCCCGACTTCCGGACACCGAGGTAGTGGATCTAATGGTTGATGTAGCCAACAGCGCTATTGACGACGAGGGAATTGCCCGCTGGCTTGCTGCCCGCTTCGCATAAGATAGAGTCGCCTTGATTAGCTCCCCCTGTTTCTGCTTTGACCACCCAGATTAGGTAGCGCCATCCAATACTGAATACATTCACAAATTGAAGCTCTACTGCAACGTTTAGCTAGCTTTTCTCCTGAGCGCTTGTATCGCAAGAAGAACTCGTACTGGCCGCTTAGTTGGTCCAGTACGAGTTCTCGGCTTTGCGGGTGCTTCGTCTTATTTCAAGACTCCACTTGTTATTTCAAGCTGAACGAATAGCTGCCAGTAAGACCGTTGTGGATTTCCACGGAATAGCTCTGGCCGTTAGCATTAGCCCCCTCGATTAGAGACTCGACTTCCTGCGCATTGTAATAACGGCTCAGCCCTAAGTACAGCAGCAACAGCAGGAACATCCCCACCACGATAATTGCGGTAACCACCATGGGTGCCGTCGCTTGGGATTCCGTCTTGACAGTATCTACTTCTGGCATTCGAACCGGTAACCTCCCGCGTGCTTGGCTGCCCCGGAGTCAGTAGTACCCTCCACGCCGGAAGAGTCACGGCTATCGATAACCGGGGATCCGCCGTTATCGTAGCACTGATCAATCAGATTCTGTTTTTCTGCGTGCGAAGTATACATTGCATAGAAAATCAAGCCACCACCAGTAAGGATACCAATGAGGGCAACGCCTCCCCAGATAATTGCGGGAGCGATTTGAGGAGTAATCTGTGTGCTATCAGGCTGGCGCATCTGCTCCGGATCGTAGCCATTGTCAGCAATCACCTGATCGATCTGCTCATCGGACAGACCTGCTAGCTCAGACTCAGCTGTGTCAATCTCGGCTGCGGTGACTCGGTCATGATCGATTTTGGCTTCATTGAGTCGGAACTCATCTGCTCCTTCGTCGTAGTACACAGCTTCTGCCAAGGCCATCGGGCCTTGAACATCGGGATCGGACTCTTGTGCTTGCGCTGCTGGGGCTACGGTGCCTGCGGTTACCAACGTTGCGGCCAGCATGCCTGCCAGGCTCTTCCTCAGATTCGACGAGACGGTCACGGAAATTCCTTTCAATCAGAAGCAGTCACCGCGATGTTCTGCGAGGGACTACACATATTGTGGGCGAGGCCACCGTAACAACCGGCCTGGCAGCACGCAATGGTTCTATTTATAGTTCTCCTCCCCGAAGTCCGATAGCAGCCATGCTTGGATATATCTACAAGCCCGCGTCGGAAATTAATTTGTTCCTTCAACAGTTTTCATTGCCAAAGACTAATGACAGCTCGGAAGTGTAAATTCTCCCCTACAGAAACTGAAAGCCATTTTCCTTAAGGCTCTACCGGGGTTACCCGAACAGGATAGGTTTGTGAATTAACTCATATCCACCATAAGGCAGGACCTCTTACAATCAGGCGGCCTGTCATTAACGACACCCGAATTGTCCGTGCACTCGCTCAAGCTCCGTGACCTTCGTAACTATTTCGGACTTAGTCAAGTCCATCAAGGAAGAAAGCATCCTTTTAGTGGATGCGTGCTTCACTGGTACGCCTGGCTCCGAGAACCACTTCACTGACCCTGCAGAGCCATTCGATTACGCCAAGGCCCTTCACTAAAGGATTTCGGACTCTAATACAACGCATAGATCAGTTCAAATACTTATCCTGTCCCTCGATAAATCGGACTTAGCGGCTTGCCGGAAAATTCACCTGCATGCCGCCCCTTTCGGTTACGTTGAAAATACCCCTATTATCCTTCACCACTTGTGAGCTGAGTTAGCTCAAGGCCTTGAGCAACTGCGCTTAGTCCAGTATCAGCAGTATTCACAAACTCCATAAGACTCCTCCAAAGGCTTGATACTTTAACCTTCCAAGCGTTGTCAGATTCCGTCGAATTAGCTGCTAACACGCTAATTGCTGCAATCAGGCGTTCGACTGCGGTTTGAGAGTCAAAGTTGCCGAAGGTCTTGAAACGCTCAAGCTCTTGTTCAACCGCAGATATCACGGTGAAACAGTAGAACCGTACTTCTTTAGGAAGGTCAGACGCCTCAGACACCAATCCCTTGAACTCTGTCACAATCTTCCGAACGTCTTCAGATTCGGCAACAAAAGGCTCGACTTCATCATTTTCCATCAACGAATGAATTGACAGAAGCGCATATTTCGCTTGTTTGAACTCCGCGTTGCTAGGCATATTCCCAAGGGCAACGTTGAATACAATTTGCGCTATTTCCGGAAGATTTTCTTGAAAGAACTGATAATCCTTGCCATTATTGGTGGCGGCAACTAAAAAGGTATCAATTTTCGATATCAGCGCTCCGCAATGTACAGCGAGTTTGTCCTGAGCGAAGTCTGCACCGAGAGAATCATTAAAAACATCCTCTATTACGCGATATAGATCCTTAGCAGGTGTTGTCATACGTCTAATATAGCTGGTACTCAGGACGGAAATCTGACAACGAGCAAATTGACCGCCGTCGCGCACCCTTCAACCAACGCGGCACAATCGAAATGCCGGATCACAAACGCTTGCGGTTCTTTGAACACGAATTCGATAAAGACAACCCAAAATTCCAATCCCGCAAAGACTTGGAGAAGCAGCTCGGAATACCTCAGGGCGTCGTTGACATCGACACTTTCAATACCAGACTCACGGTTGCCTTGGAAGCCACGATGAGCTTGTAGGTCAGCAACCTCGCTGTCCTTGTAAGCAAAGAACGGGCTCCGCTAGTCATGTCTTACTTGGATTATTCTCCTGACGCTATATAAAAAGAGGCAGCGTTCGGTGGCCCCTAACCGTCCTAGGTCTAGGGAGGTCAGATTTCCGTTGTAACTTCAATAGGTGCACTAATCAGCTGACTAACCGGCGTCCAAAGATCGACTTCGGTCTCTGGAGATTCAATACTCACAACCAACGAATAATTCACGCCCAAATCACTTTGATCCGCATCTTTGTTGAACTTCCACCATCCACCCACAGGGTAAATAGCAATAGCCCCTTTGTTGGCTAAGTCTGCCGCATCTCCGGTCCAAATGTCAGTGTGGAGAGAACCGGGTGCTTTATGTTGGGATAACCCGAACAACCACCCTTCCTCAGTCTTCTGCTCGGGACCTACTTCACCTTCCAGGCGAGCCCGCTTGTTGATTCTCTTTCGGAATTGTTCGATATCTTCGTCTCTCTTTTTGGTCGCAAAACGAAGCCCAAATGAAGGGTACGCATACCGGCCCTTCCATCCTCGTCGTGAAGGATTGGGTTCAATGAAATATGACAACGTCACGCGCATTGAGACTTCAGATCCAGCGAGCTCATAAAGTTGATCGGTAGGCCAAGGGAGTTCATGCAAATTCATTTCACGAATCGTAGGTTCAGTTTTGCCTGCTTTCTTTTCGAAGGGATGAATGGTTGACTCATGAACGAGGGTTAGCGCATCTGTCGCACTATAAATTGCTCTTTCGAGGCTCGGCACGCCCATTCCATACCGACGCAGTTTCTCGGTTAGCTCGGCCTTCTTCAACTTGCTATCAAAATTTGGCTCCATTGTTTCTGTCCATTGAGCCGAATGAACTAACAGTGCCCGAACCGTCTCAGGATTTAAGTCAGGGTAGGCAGCGTAAATGCCTGCTGCAATAGATGCCACCTGTGCTGTAGCTGCAGACGTGTCTCTCGTTTCTGTGAGATAACCTTGGCCATGTGTTGAAAGCCGAGTTGTCAATATCCCAAGATTTGGTGGAGTATCCACGCTAGTTCGATTTGGGCTCAGAGCCAGGTTTCCACCGGCTGCAACAACTTCAGGCTTAAAAGGCCAGTGATGCTTCTCGAAAGAAACAGAAGTCCTGCTAGTCGGTGAAAGTTCACCGCGTTCGGCAATAGGCACATAACCTTTGAATTCCTTTGGAGCACCGTCCATGTCATCCGTTTCGGAATAAGCACCAACTGTAATGGCGTTCCAAGCCTGGGCAGGGTCTTCGACCGGGGCTCCATCACTTCGTTCCAGATGATCATCCGTCAAATCAATAGAAGGATCACGCGGTTCCTGTAGGCGAATATTCCCTGCGGAAACAACAAATAGACGAGGATGCCTTCTCTCATGGCGGTCAAGATAAGTGAGTTGCGATTTGGTATCGTCAATCGCTCGACCGTACGCCAGCGCGTCAATTGCAGCTGACCACCCCGTAGGTCTCCCTGCTGTGGTGGATTCTTCGCCTTGTTGCGCAGTAACCGCCATCATGAATACCCTTTTACGCTCGATGTTCGTAATTTCAGGTTGGTCGACGGCGCGTGCGGTTACTGCTCCATAAACGTCTGGCTCATGTTCATCGTCATTTGCATCCGGAAGAAGTTTCACTGATTCGAGCTGGTGTTTCAGGATCACAGGGTGAAGAGTTCTGAATAACGTCTGAAGATCACCAAATAGAGCTAAGCCGGCCATTTCTGTTCCGTGCGGGCTTCTGACTGGGTCATGCTTCCACTCTTGAGACGCGGAATGGAGTGCACCCTTTTTGAGTGCAGGTGCCAGTAGAGGGTGGGAACTATCAACGCCTCGGTCGAGAATGCACACGGTAGGAGTGAACTCATCAGCGTAAGTTGTCCTATGAAAAAGATCGTCTAGCCACTCCTTCTGTTCATAAGGAGCCAAAGCTGAAAGAGCTGTGGGAATCTCATGTGGCCGACGAAGCTCTGCGATATCATCGAGCGTCTCAAAGGCTGTCGTTAGCTGTTCTACTGTCGCTCTAATTAACACGACCGTGCGATTCCCAAAGCCTAGGTAATTCGCACTAGTTTTTAGGCCATTTCGCTCTGCGAAGCTTTCAAGACGTTCGTGTTCTTTTCCATCCTTATTCCTCAGCCAAAGCTCCCACCAATGGGCAACGTCATCTGCGTCCGGAAATTCTTCATCGGGATCTGTCCAAAGCTCGCGGACAGTGGCTCGGCCAATCCGATTGATGCCCTCTATTAGGTTTGCATTTTTTCGCTTGTCCCCAGTGGAGGTCTCGACATACTGGTTTAGCTTTTTAACAAAGTATTCCTTCTGGCCGTCTGGAATATAAACGGTGGCTTCAAAAATTTCTCCCTCAGTTGATGTCACCTTACGAACTGCAACCAACTCTGGATGTTCTCCACGTGATCTGGGATCCAGACTCTTCAAAGCAAGTTCAAGGCCAGGAAAAGATTCGAACGTGATGTAAGTTCCTTCACGCTCAATCTCGCCATTCGGGCTTGCCGCCTCGAGCGCTTCTTTCAGCTCTCGAGAAAGACGTTTTCCATGCTCATTCGGATTTACGACTGGGTTCCGATCGTCATCATTTCCGCCGCCACCCACGACTTGAAATGGTTCAGGCCTCGGATCGATCGGGACGATGATATGGGGAAGATCTCGTTTCCTCATGCTGACTTTTAACCCCGCTTTAGCCCTCGACTATTCTCAGCCGCTCCTCCAAAGCGTCAATCAGGTCATCTGTCCTAATTCGAGTGCGACTATCTAAGAGAGTAATCTTAGCGGCATTTTCAGCAGCCGTGGTGATTTCTGCATGACTTAACCCGTGAGCAACAGGAACAATACGTTTCCAGCTCAAATTGCTTAACGAAAAAGTTGCAAGCCTATTTTTGATAATGGCTTCGATGTCGGTATCTGCAGGCAGACCAAATTCCAGCATTCTATCGAACCTGCGGAAAAGCGCTTTATCCAGCAGCTTAGGATAGTTCGTTGCAGCAACAATTATGCTCTCAGAGGAGTCCTCTTCAAGGAATTGCAGGAAAGAGTTGAGTACGCGGCGAATTTCTCCGACGTCGTTCGGGGCGGCACGGTTACCTCCCAGTGCATCAACCTCATCAAACAAGTAGACACCACGAGTTTCTGCCAAAGCATCAAACACGAGTCGAAGTTTTGCGGCACTCTCACCCATAAACTTCGTCAACAAAGAGTCCAAGCGTATGGAGAATAGTGGCAGACTAAGTTCACCAGCAATAGCATGTGCTGTTGATGTTTTACCTGTGCCCGGCGCGCCAGTCAGCAGCAGCCGACTAGCAGGATTCAAACCGTATTTTGCTAGAACATCGCGTTGGCGCTGTTCATGTAATACCTGATCAAGGCGCTCCCTCAATTCGCTTGTCAGAACCAAGGCCCCCAGCCGTGAATCTGGGTAGGTGACCGTCATCAACGACGATAACTCGCCCTTGGGCTTAGCTATTGGCACGACGGAGGGAACGGAAGGAGCTACTTTGGCGTCCTGACGGAGTTCATTGACCATACCCCGCAGTTCTTGCGCAAACTTAGATTGTCCGCCACGAGCAGCTTTCGCTGCCAACTGCATGGTCACTGCATAAAACTGAGAGTTGTCCCCTTCAGCATGGCTCTTAACCAGTGAGCGGAGCTGATCATGCGTTGCCATCGCAACCTCCCTCCGTAGTAATACAGCAGCTTGAATTCTTAGAATTTCAAGTCTACTTCGGAGACAGGGAGATTAATACGATAGGGACACGATTGTCACTGAATTGATGAACTCACAGTGAAAGTAACCTGCGACTCAAGCGAGTCATCGTTTGTTACAGACAAAGCAAAGCCATATGCAATACAGCGGAACTGCCCATCGGCACTGACGGTACCCCGCCGCTTTCTCGATAGCCCCGCAGCCCTTTGCCTACCAGACATCGGGCATATTTCGCAAGACTCAACCCAGCGTGATCAATGCCACAGAGTGGCGATCTACAGCCTCTCTCCGAAAACAATACCTATAGCCCTATAGGCAGTTTCAGCACGTCAGAGCCACAGCAAGAATCGCCCGGATTAATGACTGGAAAGTCGAAAAATAACCGCAATGACATGCGTGAACCAATTTCTACCTATAATTCAATAGGAATATAGAAAGTTATCTGTTAGTTTATAAATATTCCGCTTTGGGCAGCCCTGCCTAAAGCAGGAGAACTTGCATATCTATTGAACTATGAGGAGCATCCCATGGCCTTCGCAACCGTTTCCGACGTGGTCGAGTACATCAAAGAAGAGGGCATCCGTTTCCTGGATGTGCGCTTTACTGATGTGCCCGGCACCGAGCACCACTTCACCATCCCGGCAGAAGAATTTGATGAAGATGCAGCCGAGCAGGGCTTGGCATTCGATGGCTCCTCAGTGCGTGGTTTCACTTCCATCGACGAGTCAGACATGACGCTGCTGCCAGATCCGGCGACGGCGACATTGGATCCCTTCCGCATTGAAAAGACGTTGAACATGAAGTTCTTCGTGCATGATCCGCTGACTTTGGAGCCATATGCGCGTGATCCGCGCAATGTCGCGCGCAAGGCTGAGGAATACTTGGCATCTACCGGTATTGCAGATACCTGTAACTTCGGCGCGGAGGCAGAGTTCTACGTATTTGATTCGGTGCGCTATGCCACCGAGACCAATACGGGTTTCTATGAGGTGGACTCGAATGAAGGCTGGTGGAACCGCGGTAAGAAAACCAACCTGGACGGCACGCCGAACCTGGGCTCGAAGGTGCGTGTGAAGGGCGGCTACTTCCCCACCGCGCCTTATGACCAGACGGTGGATGTCCGCGATGAGATGGTCACTAACTTGCAGGATGCAGGTTTTGCGATTGAGCGCTACCACCACGAGGTCGGCAGCGGCGGCCAGCAGGAGATCAACTACCGCTTCAACACGTTGTTGCATGCGGCGGATGATATTCAGTCTTTCAAGTACATCGTCAAGAACACCGCGGTTAAGAATGGCAAGACGGCGACGTTTATGCCAAAGCCGCTGGCAGGCGATAACGGCTCCGGTATGCACGCGCACCAGTCGCTGTGGAAGGACGGTTCGCCGTTGTTCTACGATGAGGCTGGCTACGGCGGGCTCTCAGACATCGCGCGCTACTACATCGGCGGCATCTTGCACCACGCACCAGCGGTGTTGGCGTTTACCAACCCAACGCTTAACTCGTACCACCGCCTGGTCCCAGGCTTTGAGGCACCAATCAACTTGGTCTACTCACAGCGCAACCGCTCGGCTGCAATCCGCATCCCGATTACGGGCTCCAACCCGAAGGCGAAGCGCATCGAGTTCCGCGCGCCGGACCCATCAGGTAACCCATATTTCGGTTTCGCCGCGATGATGATGGCGGGCCTAGACGGCATTAAGAACCGCATCGAGCCGCACGCGCCGGTGGATAAGGACCTCTACGAACTGCCACCAGCAGAGCAGGCTTCCATCCCGCAGGCACCAACCTCCCTGGAGGCCGCGCTGAAGGCACTCGGTGAAGACCACGAGTTCCTCACCGAGGGCGACGTGTTCTCTGAAGATCTCATTGAGACCTACATCCAATACAAGCACGATAACGAGATCGCGCCTGTCCGCCTGCGCCCAACCCCGCAGGAATTTGAGATGTACTTCGACTGCTAAGTCGCACCCCGAAAATGATTGTGGGTCGCTGACTAGCGCCGATGCTGGTTCCAACCCCTGGATTTGGCCTCGGAGCTTCAGCCACCCCTGGAGCAAAGAGGCAAACCCATGGATTTGAGACCAGGCCCGCAGGGCTTGTACAACCCTGAATTTGAGAAGGATTCCTGCGGTGTCGCATTCATCGCAGACATGTACGGACGCGCGACCCGCGAGATTGTGGATAAGGGTATCTCTGCCCTCGTCAACCTAGAACACCGCGGCGCGGCAGGTGCAGAGACGAATACGGGCGATGGCGCCGGCATTCTCATGCAGGTTCCAGATGCTTTTTGCCAGGCAGTAGCTGCCGATGCAAAGATCACCCTCCCCAAGGCCGGCGCCTATGCCACCGGCATCGCATTTTTGCCGCGCAAGCGCATGGCGATGTTGGATGCCAAGCGCGAGATTGAAGCGATCGCTCGAGAGGAAGGCGCGCGCGTTCTTGGCTGGCGCACCGTGCCCACCGATCCTTCGGAATTGGGCCGGATGGCTTATGAGGCCATGCCGCACTTTGAGCAGATATTCCTTACCGCTGAGCGCGATGGTCGCCTGTTGGAGGGCATTGCGCTAGACCGCGTGATGTTCTTTATCCGCAAGCGCTGTGAGCGCGAGCTGGGCACCAAAAATGGTGAGGATACTATTTACTTCCCGTCGCTGTCAGCACGGACGATGGTGTACAAGGGCATGCTCACCACCCCGCAGCTGGCGGGCTTTTACACAGACTTGCGTGACCCGCGCATGGAATCGGCGATTGTGCTGGTGCACTCGCGCTTTTCCACCAACACCTTCCCGTCCTGGCCACTGGCGCACCCTTTCCGCCTGGTCGCACACAATGGTGAGATCAACACGGTCAAGGGCAATGAAAACTGGATGCATGCGCGCGAAGCGCTGATTCGCTCCGAAGAGCTTGGACCGCTCGACCGTGTGCTGCCAGTCTGCGCGCCTTCTGGTTCAGACACGGCCGTCTTCGATGAGGCCCTAGAGTTGCTGCACCTGGGAGGGCGCTCCCTGCCGCACGCGGTCATGATGATGATTCCGCAGGCGTGGGAGCACGCAGATAACATCGCGCCGCAGCTGCGTGATTTTTATGAGTACCACTCCTGTCTCATGGAGCCATGGGATGGCCCGGCGGCCGTCGCGTTTACTGATGGCACGCTCGTCGGCGCCACCTTGGACCGCAACGGTCTGCGCCCGGGACGCATCTGGATTACGGATGATGGCTTGGTGGTCATGGCATCGGAAGCCGGTGTGTTAGATATTGACCCAAAGCATGTGGTCAAGCGCACCCGGGTGCAGCCCGGCCGGATGTTTTTGGTAGACACCAATGCCGGGCGCATTATTGAAGACGCCGAAATCAAGCACACGCTAGCTACCGCCGAGCCTTATGGCGAGTGGATCCGTGAGAACTTCGTACCGGTGGAAAAGCTGCCGCAAACCCGCTATGAGTACATGCCGCATGACCGCGTGGTGTTGC
>OMJG01001842.1_pt1 | contig 11408 bp, 9 predicted proteins | sample 1646431 | NCBI WGS metagenome assembly OMJG01 (sample SAMN03771674, study PRJEB25209) | food metagenome | isolation source: Cotija cheese | place: Mexico:Jalisco,Michoacan | collected 2011-12-12 | reverse complement strand
AATGAATATTGGTTAATTTTAAATAATATAAAAATAAGAAATACAAGTGTGATTATGTTGATATTTTCGTAAATAAAAAATTATATTATATTAGAGATATTATAGATTTCGCATAAAATTTGAAGCGTTTCCATAGCTATTCAATGATGACAAATAGGGTTATGCAATTTTTTAATATTAGTAATAAAAATATTTTTATTATATAACATTGGTGCTTTGAGCCTTGAAAGTGTGACTAGCGTTAAATTATAATAGGTAAGAAGTGTATATTTTAATGGAGGGTTAACATACATGCAAAGACATGCAATAGTACTTGCAGCAGGCAAAGGTACGCGTATGAAATCAAAGAAATACAAAGTACTTCATGATGTAGCAGGTAAAACGATGATCGAACATGTTGCAGATAATGTGAAGCAATCTGGAATAGATCAGCTTGTTACCATTGTTGGACACGGTGCAGATAGTGTCAAAGAGACACTTGGAGACACATCGCTTTATAGTTTTCAAGAAGAACAATTAGGTACAGCACATGCTGTTAAAATGGCAAGTGAGCATTTAAGTGAAAGTCAAGGGACGACGTTAGTGGTTTGTGGAGACACGCCATTGATTACGACAGCAACATTGAAATCATTGGTTGAACATCACGAGAACAATCAAGCACATGCAACAGTTTTATCAGCGACAGCAGAAAATCCATTCGGTTATGGACGTATTTTACGTGACTCAGAAGGACGTTTGGTGAGTATTGTTGAGCAAAAAGATGCAACAGATGCAGAGCAACAAATTAATGAAATTAGTTCAGGTATTTTTGCGTTTGATAATCAAGTCCTATTCGAAAAACTAGAATTAGTCAAAAATGACAACGCACAGAGCGAATATTACTTGCCTGATGTACTTTCTTTAATTTTAGAAGATCATGGTATTGTTGAAGTTTTCCATACGAATGATTTTGAGGAAATCATGGGCGTGAATGATAGAGTAATGCTTAGCGAAGCTGAAAAAGCTTTTAGAAAACGCATTAACGAACAGCATATGAAGAACGGTGTAACAATTATTGACCCTGCGACGACTTATATCGGAGCTGATGTTAGAATTGGTGAAGATACAGTAGTTGAGCCTGGTGTGAAACTCTCTGGCAATAGCGTGATTGGTGAAGATACTGTTATTGGACAATATACGGAAATTACGAATAGTAAAATAGGTTCAAATGTCACAATTAAACAATCTGTCATTAATGAAGCGATAGTGGATGATTATGCTACGATTGGTCCGTTTGCACAACTTCGTCCAGGTGCAGATTTAGGTAAAAAAGTAAAAGTTGGTAACTTTGTTGAAGTTAAAAAATCAGTGGTGAAAGCAGGAGCCAAATTACCTCACTTAAGTTATATTGGTGATGCTGAAATAGGTGAAAGAACGAATGTTGGATGTGGTTCTATTACAGTTAACTATGATGGGATTAATAAATTTAAGACGGTCATTGGTGATGATTCCTTTATCGGATGTAATACGAATCTCGTTGCACCAATTACTTTAGGTAATCGTTCATTTATAGCCGCAGGATCAACAATCACTGATAATGTACCAGAAGACAGTTTAGCGTTAGCGAGAGCTAGACAAACGACTAAAGAAGGTTATTTGAAAAAATAAACACAAATGTTTAGACAAGCTTACTTAAACTGTTAAAATCAATATAGTTAAAGATAATCATAACAATTATTTATGTTGCTGAGCGATATAAGTTTTGCCTTGTCTACAAACCAAAACGAATTGAAAGAATTAATTGGAGGACTATAAATGTTAAACAATGAGTATAAGAATTCTGCTTTGAAAATATTTTCTTTGAAGGGTAATGAACCGTTAGCCCAGGAAGTGGCAGATCATGTTGGAATTGAATTAGGGAAATGTTCTGTAAAACGTTTCAGTGATGGAGAAATTCAAATCAATATTGAAGAAAGTATTCGTGGTTGTGATGTTTTTATTATTCAACCAACATCAAATCCAGTAAATTTACATTTAATGGAATTGTTAATCATGATAGATGCTTGTAGACGTGCTTCAGCAGCGAACATTAATATCGTTGTTCCATATTATGGCTATGCACGCCAAGACAGAAAAGCACGCAGTCGTGAACCAATCACAGCAAAACTTGTTGCAAACTTAATTGAAACTGCTGGCGCAGACCGCATGATTGCATTGGATTTACATGCACCTCAAATACAAGGTTTCTTCGATATGCCAATTGACCATTTAATGGGTGTGCCGATTTTAGCGCAATACTTTAAAAATGAGACAGATATCGACCCTGAAGAGTGTGTTGTTGTATCACCAGACCACGGTGGGGTGACAAGAGCTCGTAAACTTGCAGATATACTTAAAACACCAATCGCGATTATAGATAAACGTCGTCCGAAACCAAATGTTGCAGAAGTGATGAATATTGTTGGTGAAATTGAAGGTCGAACAGCAATTATTATTGACGATATTATAGATACGGCTGGTACGATTACTTTGGCTGCCCAAGCGTTAAAAGACAAAGGTGCGAAAGATGTTTATGCTTGTTGTACGCATCCCGTACTATCAGGTCCTGCAAAAGAACGTATTGAAAACTCAGCGATTAAAGAACTTGTAGTTACAAACTCCATTCAATTAGATGAAAAACGTAAACCAGAGAATACTAAAGAATTATCAGTAGCAGGGTTATTGGCTCAAGCAATTATACGTGTATATGAACGCGAATCAGTTAGTGTGCTATTTGACTAATAGCCTTTAACAATGTATAATGATTTCGTTCGTGAAATATCACGATAAATAAACATTTGCAAGCAACAGATTGTTGATGGGCAAATGAGGAGCTCTTAGATAGAGCATTTATGAAAGGTGGAAACTGAATATGGCTTCATTAAAGTCAATTATTCGTCAAGGTAAACAAACGCGTTCAGACCTTAAAACACTAAGAAACACTGGTAAAGTACCAGCAATCGTTTATGGTTACGGTACAAAAAATACTTCAGTTAAAGTAGACGAAGTAGAATTTATCAAAGTTATCCGTGAAGTTGGACGTAACGGTGTAATCGAATTAGGCGTAGGTTCTAAAACAATCAAAGTAATGGTTTCAGACTACCAATTCGACCCACTTAAAAACCAAATCACTCATATTGACTTCTTAGCAATCAATATGACTGAAGAACGTACTGTAGAAGTACCAGTTCAATTAGTTGGTGAAGCTGTAGGAACTAAAGAGGGCGGCGTTGTTGAACAACCATTATTCAACCTTGAAGTTACAGCTACTCCAGATAACATCCCTGAATCAATCGAAGTTGATATCAGTGAATTAGAAATAAATGATAGTCTTTCTGTTGAAGATATCAAAGTTTCTGGTGATTTCACTATTGAAAACGAAGCTAGTGATTCAATCGTAACAGTAGTTCCTCCAACTGAAGAACCTACTGAAGAAGAAATCGAAGCAATGGAAGGCGAAGCAGCTACTGAAGAGCCAGAAGTTGTAGGCGAAGAAAAAGAAGATGAAAGTGGCGAAGACCAAAAAGAAGAAGAATAATCTTTCTCTTTGAGTTGATGTCATGTGTTGATGTATCAACGCAATATTATCTTATAAAAAGCACCATGCTTAATACGTTAAGCGGGTGCTTTTTTATGTTATTATAGTGAATGATACAAAATACATAACTTGTAAAGCATATAATTTATATAAATATTAGATAATGAGCATACAGAGAGTGGAGGTAACGTAATGAAATGTATTGTAGGCCTAGGCAACATAGGTAAACGCTTCGAACAAACAAGGCATAATATTGGCTTTGAAGTCATAGATTTTATGTTAGAGCAAAATAGATTTTCTTTAGATAAACAAAAATTTAAAGGTGCGTACACAATAGAGCGTTTAGCTGGAGAAAAAGTAATGTTCATAGAACCTATGACAATGATGAATTTGTCAGGTGAGGCAGTGGCACCTTTGATGAAATACTATGACATTGATATAGAGGATTTAATTGTCTTATATGATGATTTAGATTTACCTCAGGGTGAAATTAGACTCAGACAAAAAGGTAGTGCTGGTGGACACAATGGCATGAAATCCATTATTCAAATGTTAGGAACAGACCAGTTCAAACGAATTAGAATCGGCGTTGATCGACCTTCAAATGGCATGGCCATCGTAGACTATGTCTTGCAAAAATTTTCAAATCAAGAAATGGAAACGATGAATAAAGTAATAGAACATTCTGCACGAGCGATCGAAGCTTATATAGAAAGTAATCGATTTGACCGTGTAATGAATGAATATAATGGTGAGATTAAGTGAAATCAATAATTACAGAATATATAAATGAAGACAAACGATACCAAGAGTTAAACGAAGTATTTGGTAAAGAAAATGTTTTAGTAACCGGACTATCTGGTGCCGCAAAAGCAACGATTATAGCTGAAAAATATTTGAATAGTGAGCAGCAACTACTTGTTGTTACAAACAATCTTTATCAAGCAGATAAGTTAGAAAGTGACTTACTGCAATTTGTAGAAGATAGTGAAATATATAAATATCCGATGCAGGATATTATGACAGAAGAATTTTCAACACAAAGCCCTCAATTTATGAGTGAACGCGTGCGAACATTAACGGCACTTGCTCAAGAAGAGAGAGGGTTATTTATCGTACCTTTAAACGGATTGAAAAAATGGCTCACGCCGGTAGATATGTGGAAATCGCATCAATTAACGCTAAATGTAGGCGACGATATCGACATTGACGAATTTTTAAATAAGCTTGTAAATATGGGATATCGTAGAGAAAGTGTCGTGTCACATATAGGAGAATTTTCATTACGTGGTGGGATTGTAGATATCTACCCATTAATTGGTAAGCCAGTACGTATTGAATTTTTCGATACTGAAGTAGACTCTATACGTGATTTTGATGTAGAATCTCAACGTTCTGAAGGCAATATCGAACATGTTGATATCACAACTGCTAGTGACTATATCATTACCGAAGATGTGCTTAAACATACAAAGCATAAACTAAAGCAAGCATATGAAGACACACGTCCAAAAATTGAAAAGTCTGTGCGAAATGAATTAAAAGAAACTTATGAAAGTTTTCAATTATTCGAAGCAGAAATGTTTGATCATCAAGTGCTTCGTAGACTAGTAGCATTTATGTATGAACAGCCAGCAACGATTATGGATTACTTTAAAGAGGATGCCATTATTGCTGTAGATGAATATAATAGAATTAAAGAAACTGAAACAACTCTTGTAACTGAAATAGATGAATTTATGCAAAATTTAATTGAAAGTGGAAAAGGTTTTATTGATCAAAGTTTTCTACAATATGAAGGTTTTGAAAATTTATTAAAACCGTTTGCGGTTACCTACTTTACATTGTTTACAGCAACGATGCCTGTTCAATTAAATGAAATCATTAAATTTTCATGTAAACCAGTACAACAGTTTTATGGACAGTATGATATTATGCGTTCTGAATTCCAAAGATTTATTCAAAATGATTACACGATTGTTGTACTTGCAGAAACGGAAACGAAAAAAGAACGCATTCAATCTATGCTAAATGAAATGCATATACCTACCTTTATTGATACACCAAGTCGTCGAAATGAAGGTGGCAGTGCCATTATTACAGAAGGTAGTTTGTCAGAAGGTTTTGAGCTACCTTACATGCAATTAGTTGTTGTCACAGAGAGAGAATTATTTAAATCAAAACAAAAGAAAAAACCAAAACAGCATAAAACGTTAACGAACGCTGAAAAAATCAAATCTTACCAAGACTTGAAAGTTGGCGATTATGTCGTTCATGTCCATCATGGTGTTGGTAGATATTTAGGTGTTGAAACACTTGAAGTAGGTGGCGTGCATAAAGATTATATTAAATTACAATATAAAGGCACCGACCAGTTATTTGTTCCCGTTGATCAGATGGATCAAGTGCAAAAATATGTTGCGTCAGAAGACAAATCTCCTAAGTTGAATAAGCTTGGCGGAACAGAATGGAAAAAAACAAAAGCCAAAGTACAACAAAGTGTTGAAGATATGGCTGATGAATTGATAGAGCTATATAAAGCACGTGAAATGTCTGTGGGATATAAATTTGGACCTGATACAGCAGAACAAAATGATTTTGAAATTGATTTTCCATACGAACTTACACCCGACCAAAGTAAATCAATAGAAGAAATCAAACAGGATATGGAAATTGAGCGTCCTATGGATAGATTACTATGTGGTGATGTAGGTTACGGTAAGACAGAGGTTGCTGTACGTGCAGCATTTAAAGCAGTTATGGAAGGTAAACAAGTAGCATTTCTTGTGCCGACGACGATACTTGCACAACAACACTATGAAACGTTGATAGAGCGTATGCAAGACTTTCCGATAGAAGTACAACTCATAAGTAGATTTAGAACTACAAAAGAAGTTAAAGAAACGAAAGAAGGACTAAAGTCAGGATTCGTTGATATCGTTGTAGGAACACATAAATTGTTAGGTAAAGATATTCAGTATAAAGATTTAGGCTTACTTATAGTAGATGAGGAACAACGTTTTGGTGTACGTCACAAAGAGCGTATTAAATCACTGAAGAACAATGTAGATGTACTCACATTAACAGCGACACCTATTCCACGTACATTGCATATGAGTATGCTAGGTGTGAGAGATTTATCCGTTATAGAAACACCACCAGAGAACCGCTTCCCAGTACAAACTTATGTTTTAGAGCAAAATACGAATTTTATAAAAGAGGCATTGGAACGGGAACTATCAAGAGATGGCCAAGTATTTTACCTATACAATAAAGTGCAATCTATTTACGAGAAAAGAGAACAGCTGCAAATGCTTATGCCTGACGCGAATATCGGTGTAGCACATGGTCAAATGAATGAACGTGATTTAGAGGAAACGATGCTCAGCTTTATTAACCATGAATATGACATCATTGTTACTACAACAATTATAGAAACGGGCGTCGATGTACCAAATGCTAACACGCTGATTATTGAAGACGCTGATCGTTTCGGACTCAGCCAATTGTATCAATTAAGAGGACGTGTAGGACGTTCAAGTCGTATAGGTTATGCTTATTTCTTACATCCTACCAATAAAGTGTTGTCTGAAACTGCTGAGGACCGCTTACAAGCGATAAAAGAATTCACTGAACTAGGTTCAGGTTTTAAAATTGCCATGCGAGATTTAAATATTCGTGGTGCAGGTAATTTATTAGGTAAACAACAACACGGTTTCATTGACTCTGTTGGTTTCGATTTATATTCTCAAATGTTGGAAGAAGCAGTTAATGAAAAACGTGGCGTAAAAGCAGAAAAACAAGATGCACCTGAGATTGAAATAGAACTTAATATCGATGCTTATTTACCAGCTGAATATATACCAAATGAACAATCTAAAATTGAAATCTATAAAAAATTGCGTAAAATTGAAAGTGAAACACAATTAATGGATGTTAAAGATGAATTGATCGATCGCTTCAATGACTATCCAATAGAAGTAGAAAGATTATTAGAAATGATGGAAATTAAAGTTCATGCGTTACACGCAGGTGTGACGTTAATCAAAGATGTTGGTAAGCAAGTAGAAGTCTACCTGTCAGAAAAAGGTACAACAGATATCAATGGTGAAACATTATTTAAACAGACACAGCCACTTGGTCGTACGATGAAAGTCGGAGTTCAAGAAGGCAAAATGAAAGTAACGTTAAATAAAACAGGTAACTGGTTAGACAGTCTAAAATTCCTAACGAAAAGTTTAGAAGAAAGTATGGTTATAACTGATGAAATCTAAAACGGATAAGTCATCTGCTTTTAACGGAGTAGTTGTGCTTACATTAGCACTCATCATAGTTAAAATATTAAGTGCAATCTATCGAGTACCTTATCAAAATATCTTAGGTGACGAAGGACTGTATGCGTATCAACAAGTTTATCCAATTGTTGCTTTAGGTGTTATTTTGACAATGAATGCCATACCGAGTGCTGTTACTCAAATGTTTGGAGCAGACGGTCATCCTCGCCAATATATGAAGATTTTAGTCGGATTGCAGATTGTCAGTACTAGTTTTTTTTTAGTTTTGTTAATCTGTGCAAAATGGATTGCTGCCTTAATGGGTGATGCTAACCTCGCACCAATGTTAAGCGCATCGAGTTTTAGTTTCTTATTTGTTAGTATATTGGGTATTTATAGAGGCTACTATCAAGCGCATCAAAATATGAATATACCTGCAATTTCCCAGGTTATAGAACAGTTTGTTCGTGTTGGCATTATCATTATCGCCATTGTTCTATTTATGACACAACAATGGTCACTGTATGCGGCTGGGACATTGGCGATTATTGGTTCAGCTTTTGGATTTTTAGCATCTAGTATATATCTTGTGTTGAAACGACCTTTCAAATTAACCGCATTTAAAGCGCAAAATATTGAACATAATAAGGTTGTTGCATGGCGACAATTGGCATTAGCCATTGTGATTTTTGCTGTAAGTCAACTTATTGTGATTGTATGGCAAGTTGTGGATAGCTTTACCGTTATCCATGCTTTGCGGAATACAGGATTGAGTTTTCAAGAATCTACAACGCAAAAAGGCATTTATGATCGTGGTGCATCTTTTATTCAAATGGGGTTAATCGTCACTACCACATTTTGTTTTGTCCTTATTCCATTGCTGACAGATGCGATTAAAGTTAAGAATCATGTACTTATCAATAGATATGCGAATGCTTCTATTAAAATTACTATGCTATTTAGCATTGCTGCGGGTATCGGTTTGATTAATTTACTACCTATCATGAACCATGTATTTTTTAAAAATGATAGCCAAACGGGAACTTTAGCAGTGTATATGCTAACCGTTATATTTGTATCTTTAATTATGATGGATATTGCATTGTTACAAGTGAAGAATCAAGTGCGACCTATATTTCAAGCGTTTATTACTGGTGTAGTGAGTAAAGCGATTTTAAATGTAGTATTGATACCGCCATTTTTCATGTTAGGTGGTAGTTTAAGCACAGTGTTATCATTAATCTTATTTGCTGCCATTTTGCATTATCACGTATTGAAACATTATCAATTCCGTAATATGAAAAAATATGTCGCAAAGTTAATTTTTACAATGCTGATATTATCCGTTGCCGTTCAACTAACAATGTGGTTACTTCCTACACAGGGACGCGTCGCAGGTATTGTTGAATTGGTCGTTGCTGCAGGTGTAGGCGTTATCGTCATCATCATTGCAATTGTTCGTACTGAGCTATTAAGTTTTAAAGAGTTAAAGCATTTACCATTGGGTGATAAACTCATCCATATGAAAAGAGGGAAACGATAATGACTGGAAAAATTATAATTGTTGGATTGGGTAATTATGGCATTGATGAATTACCCTTTGGAGTATATAAATTTTTGAAGCAGCACCCCTTCGTTTATACGCGTACGTTAGATCATCCAGTTATAGAAATATTGACTTCTGAGGGTATCGTATTTCAAAGTTTTGATGAAGTTTATGAATCAAATAGTGGGTTTAATGAGGTTTATGAAGACATTGTATCTCAACTTATGACTAAAGCACGAAATTCAGACACAGATATCGTCTATACAGTTCCGGGGCACCCTCGCGTTGCTGAGACAACCACTGTTAAGTTAGAGGCTCATGCGCAACAAGATGATATTGAAATTAAAGTCTTAGGGGGCAAAAGTTTCATTGATGATATCTTTGAAGCGGTTAAAGTTGACCCTAATGATGGCTTTACATTACTTGATGCTACTTCTTTAAGCAGCGAACAGTTGAATATTCGAACGCACACACTGATTACTCAAGTGTTTAGTTCCATGACTGCTGGAGATTTAAAAGTCACATTGATGTCGCGTTACGATGATGAACAAATTGTATTCATTATTGATGGTGCGCATGCTAGCGGTGCCAATGTCATTGAAACACCCTTATACGAATTAGATCACTATCCAGACATTTTCAGCAACTTAACCAGTGTATTTATTAAGCGTGTTGAAAATGATGCCACATATATGAGTGATTTTGACTATGCGACAGGAATTATCGACAGACTTGTAGATGATGAAATTGGATGTCCTTGGGATAAAATTCAAACACACCAAACGTTAAAACGTTATTTACTGGAAGAAACGTTTGAATTGTTTGAAGCGATAGATAATGAAGATGATTGGCATATGATTGAAGAACTTGGTGACATATTATTACAAGTGTTATTACATGCAAGTATTGGTAAAAAAGAAGGCTATTTTGATATAAATGAAGTAGTACAAAGTTTATCCGAAAAAATGATACGCAGACATCCACACATTTTTGGAGAGGCGCATGCAGAAACTGAAGAAGATTTAAAACACATTTGGGCAGACGCCAAAGCAAAAGAAGGAAAAGTCCAACGCGTGAAATTCGAAAAAGTGTTTGCAGAGCATTTCATGAAGTTGTATGATAAAACAAAAAATATGTCGCTAGATGAAGCTGCTTTAAAAGATTATTTAGAGCAAGGAGGAGATAAATCATGAGACTGGATAAATATTTAAAAGTATCAAGACTGGTAAAACGTCGTACATTAGCGAAAGAAATTAGTGACCAAGGTCGTATCACTGTAAATGGTTCAGTTGCTAAAGCTGGAACAGATGTTAAAGTAACGGACGAACTTGTCATTCGTTTTGGACAAAAAATTGTAACAATAAATGTTACAGGGTTAAGTGAACATGCAACTAAAGAAAACGCAAAAGGCATGTATGAGATTGTTAAAGAAGAAAAAGTTGGCGGAGAATAATAGAGGAGGTGGCAAGCATTGAGTAAAAAAGTTGAAAATATCGGAAATACGTTCACCTCTTCTGAAAATAAAAAGAAACAAAAGCAAAAAATGAGAAGACGTGTGATACGCAGACGTATCACTTTGTTTGGTGGGATACTGCTCGCGATTATTATTATTTTGTGTATCATGCTTGTCACTCAAAAGCAAAGTAATAATGACGATGCTGTAGAACGACAACAAAAAGAAGAAAAATATCAAAAGCAACAAGATGAGGAATTAGCATTAAAAGAACAACTTAACAACTTAAATGATAAGAGCTATATAGAAAAAGTAGCGAGAGATGATTACTATTTAAGTAATGATGGAGAAGTTATATTTAAGTTACCGAGTGATAAATCGGATGCAGGTTCAAAATCTTCTAAAGAAGATAAATAGCGAAAATTATTTTTTTGCATCATAATACCATTGTTAATTTATGCAAACAGGCATATAATAAGGTTAAAATCGAAACAAATCGGGAGGATTTATTTACAATATGTCAATCGAAGTAGGAAACAAGCTTAAAGGTAAAGTCACTGGTATTAAAACGTTTGGCGC
>OMJG01001840.1_pt1 | contig 11408 bp, 13 predicted proteins | sample 1646431 | NCBI WGS metagenome assembly OMJG01 (sample SAMN03771674, study PRJEB25209) | food metagenome | isolation source: Cotija cheese | place: Mexico:Jalisco,Michoacan | collected 2011-12-12 | reverse complement strand
AAAAAGACACACTGTTGAGTTCTCAAGCATCACACACACACCGCAGCACCAACCCGAAAACCAGGCCAGCCACCTTGGGGCAACCACTCCATCATAAACCCCGAACCCCCCAGACACAAATCCGAGAAACCCGAACATTCACAACCGAGCAGAAGAATTCCCCGAAACCATCTCGGGAGCTTCTCCGCCGCCGTGAAGCGGCTCGTCCTACTTTACTGACCGGTGATCCGGAAGTCAATTCCGTCCGTCTCCCCGATCAGGTCGGGATGGATGAGTCGGCTCAGCCGATCGCCCCATCCCGGGGGACTCACCACCTTGCGGCAGCTCGGAGCACATTACCGATCGTCCTGCCGGCCGTCAACTCGGGCCGGCAACCCCCTCGCCCGGGCATCTCACACCCGGTCTCCGGGCGTCACCTCGAGCCATCCGTATCCGTCGCTGAGGCGCACCAGGCGCCTTCCCCGGCTCAGCTGCACGACGAGGTCGGGCCCGATGACCATCGGTACCGGACCTGCGACGTCAACCAGCAGAGAACTGGCGCCGGCCTCCTCCACGGTTGCAGCCAGATCGTCCAGGGTTCCCGGCACCGGTCTGGCCCTCGCATCCCAGGCCTGCAGCGAGTCGATCCCGGTGAAGCACAGGAGTGCCGACTCCCCTCTCTCGTTGGTCAGCACGGCAGCACCGAGCTCGGTGACCTGCGTCGACCCCTCCGGTGCACTCGCCCCCGGGGACATCACCGGCATGAGGAGTCGCGATGAGCACATCGCCACCACGGCGTCCAGATACCCCTCTCGCGTGGTGGCGGCGGCCATGGCCGCCCGCGTGGGTTCATCGGCGTCACCGAGATCGCCGCCGGGTTTCAGGAGACTGACCACGCCGTCACGCTACCCGGATGTGGAACAGTTGGTGATATGGCCGACTCCACACTGACAATCATCGTCTCCGTCGTGCTCATCGCACTGCCCCTCCTGTGGGGCGTGCTGCACTGGGCCCGTCGGCGCTCCGTCCGATCAATGGTGCGCAGTATCGGCCTGGCCCTGGTCCCGGCAGGCCTGTGGATCCTCGGCGTCATGGGCATGGTGACCCAGTGGGGGCGTCAGGCCGTGGACTGGGTGAGAGCGACCACCATGGACACCACCCGCTGGGTCGGCGTCGCGATCGCCGGGGTCGGCGTCATCGCCATGATCACCGGATCCTTCATCGCCCCCGTGACCCGTCAACAGGCCCGTGAGCGGCGATCCGGCTCCCGCGAGACCACATCCGGCGGCTCGGCCAAACAGGTCGGCCCCGCGAAGAAGCCCGTACAGCCGCCCGCCTCGAAGGCCGCTCAGAAGCCCGGCGGGAAGAAGCAGGCCGGCAACCCCGACAAGGCCGGTTTCACCGATGAGGACCGCGAGCTCATGGAGCTGCTCAAGGAACGCGGCATCGACTGACCGGCGCCGCCGCGGCCCTCAGATCCGGCTCCCTCAGATCAGGCTCCGTCAGATCCGGCAGGCCGCGATGTCGGTGCTCAGTATGGCGCGCGCGCCGGCATCCCACAGCTGATCCATCAGGGTCTGGACCTGTCCTCTCGGCACCATCGCACGGACCGCGTACCATCCCTGCCTCGACAGGGGGGAGACGGTCGGGGCCTCCAGCCCCGGGGTGAGGTCGGACGCTGCGGCCAGGTTCGCCTCGGGCACGTCGTAGTCGAGCATGACGTAGGAGCGGGCCACCTGGACCCCCTCGATGCGCTTCATGAAGTGCTCGTAGGCCGACCCGGCCTCGAACCCGTGCCTACGGATCAGCACTCCCTCGGACTCCAGGATCACCTCGCCGAAGATCTCCAGCCCGGCCTTGCGAAGAGTCGTCCCCGTCTCCACGACATCCGCGATCGCGTCGGCGACTCCCAGCCCGATCGAGGACTCGACGGCGCCGTCCAGATGGATGAGATGGGCGTCGATCCCCCGCTCGTCCAGGTAACTGCGCAGCAGCCCCGGGTAGGAGGTGGCGATCCTGCGCCCGGCCAGGCCCTCGACCGTGTTGTGGCGACCGGCGGGAGCTGCGAATCGGAACCGGGACCGCCCGAATCCCAGCCCTCTCACCTCGACCGCCTGGGCCATGGAGTCGAGCAGCAGGTCCCGGCCCGTGATGCCCAGATCGAGGGTCCCCTCCCCCACGTAGATCGCGATGTCCCGCGGGCGCAGGTAGAAGAACTCCACCCCGTTGGCCTCGTCCAGGAGTCGAAGGTCCTTGCGATCGGTGCGCTGACGGTAGCCGGCCTCAGACAGCAGGGATGCGGCAGCCTCAGACAGTGCGCCCTTGTTGGGCACAGCGATTCTCAGCACGTTCTGTCCGCTCATCGACGGTCCCCTCAGAGGTACTTGTAGACGTCTTCGAGGCCGATGCCGAGCCGCACCATCATCACCTGGAGGTGGTACAGCTCCTGGCTGATCTCCTCGGCGGTCCGCTCATTGCCCTCGTACTCGGCTGCGATCCAGACCTCGGAGGCCTCCTCGACGATCTTCTTGCCGATGGCATGGACGCCGCGGTCCAGCTCGGCGACGGTGCCCGATCCCTCCGGACGCTCGGCGGCCTTCCGGGACAGTTCGGCGAACAGTTCCTCGAATGTCTTGCTCACGACGACCACCCTAGCGGAGCGCCGACGCCCTCCCGGGATCCGATCAGCTGCCGGGCCTCAGGGGATGTCGACGCTGCGGTCCTGATCCCTCAACCGCCACCAGGTGAAGAATCCGTAGAGGCAGAATCCGCCGTAGAAGATGTACATCAGCCCGCTGGGGTAGTAGTGCGCGCTCAGAAGCAGCGGCACCCCGACCAGATCGACGGCGATCCAGATGAACCAGAACTCGTTCCAGCCGCGGGCCATGCCGAAGGTGGCCAGGATGGAGCCGGTGAGGATCCACGAGTCCGAGGCCGGCCCCCATGATCCCAGCGCCTTGAGGACGATGTAGAAGACGATCAGCATCACGACGGCGGCGGCGGCGGTCGCCATGCGCTCCTTCGGAGTCGCCCAGCGCGGAGCGACGGCAGCGCCTCCCGAGGAGCGGTGGCTGCGCCGGTAGGCGGCCCACTGGACCCATCCGTAGGCCGAGGTGATGAGGAAGAAGACCTGGCGTCCCGCCTGCCCCCACAGGTTCAGGTCCTGGGGGGTGTGGAAGACCCCGCCCAGGAAGACCGTGAAGAGCAGCACATTGCCGACGATGCCCACCGGCCACGCCCAGATCCGGCGCCGGGCGCCACCCAGTGCCGAGGCCAGGCCGAAGATATTGCCGATGATCTCTCGCCACAGGACCGGACGTCCCAGGCCGATGTCCAGCTGAGCGTTGAGAAACCTCATGATGACGTCGCCCATCCCGATCTCCTCTCAGCTCCTCGGGCCGGGCCCGGGAGGGCGGGGCCGTTCAACATGGTCGCAGATCCGTGGGCCCGCGCCCATATCGTCCCACCGGCGGTACCGCCGAGGAGGGGCACCCGACCTGCATCACAGGAACAGGGGCCGGCGATACCCGTTCGCGCGGGGACAGATGTGGCCGCTGCCCGATATCGGCTGGCCGCAGAAGGGACAGGCCGGTCGCCCGGAGCTGATCACCAGCTGGCCGCGGGCCACGAAGTCGCGGGCCTGGGCCGGCGACAGATGCACCTCCAAGGAGTCCGGGGCGTCCTGCGGACTGGCGGCCAGCAGCAGCTGCGGATCGGCCTCCATCATCTCGTCATCGCTGATCGCGAAGACCTCCACCACCAGGCGGCCGGCCGCACTGTCCCAGGCGATCGCGATCGCCCCGGCCGTGAACTCCTCCTCCAGCGGCATGTCCAGCGGCTCGTCGTCGACCGGCTCGTCGACCGGTCCGGGGACCAGGATCCCGCCGGCCGCAAGTCTGGCGAGGTCGTCCAGGATGCGCGCCAAGTGGGTCGTGAGCACCTGGAGCTGCTCCTTGTCGCAGCGCACCGACGTGATCTGGCCGTCCTGGCGGGTCTGGATGAAGAAGGTCCGCTCGCCGGGCCTGCCCACCGTCCCGCAGACGAAGCGGTCCGGCCGCAGGTACCGATGCGTGAGACGTGCCATGAGGCACACCCTAGAGCTTCGGCCGAGGCGGGGCCCCGCACGCTCGGCATCCTCTATCGTGTCGATGTCGGGAGGAGCCAGATGCTGGCAAGGACAGTCGGGGCCAGCGGCCTCAAAGTTTCGCGGATGGGGCTCGGTACCCTCACCTGGGGCGGCCAGACGGACACCCGGGACGCCCGCACCATGCTGCGCAGCTTCGTCGAGGCCGGCGGCAATCTGGTCGACACGGCACCCGCCTACGGTTCCGGGGCCGCGGAGAAGCTCATCGGCCGCGTCATCCACTCCGATCTCGACCGCGACGACCTGGTGATCGCAACCAAGGCGGGATTCACCGTCAACGGCGAGAACCGGGTCGTGGACACCTCCCGGGCCGCGATGCTGCGCGATCTGGAGGGCTCCCTGCGGCGCCTCCACACCGACCACGTCGACCTGTGGCAGGTGCACGCCTGGGGGGACGCCCCGCTCGAGGAGACCTGCGATGCCCTCGACCACGCCGTGCGCTCGGGCATGGCCCGCTATGTCGGGGTCAGCAATTTCGTCGGCTGGCAGTCGGCGACCGCCGCGACCTGGCAGCGCGCTCTGCGATCACGGATCCCCATCATCAGCAATCAGGTCGAGTACTCGCTGCTGGCCCGGCGCGCCGAGATCGAGGTGATGCCGTCAGCCCACCACCACAGGATGGGGGTGCTGGCCTGGTCGGCGCTGGGTCGCGGGGTGCTGACGGGACGGTACCGGACAGGTACCCCCAAGGACTCCCGCGGTGCGAACGACCAACTCTCCTGGTTCGTCGAGCCCTACCTCGCGGCGAAATCCCGGGCGGTCGTCGAGGCCGTCGCCAAGGCCGCCCAGGGGCTGGGTGTCACAACCGCCCAGGTGGCGCTGTCCTGGGTTCGCGACGCCCCTCAGGTCGCCTCGGCGCTGGTGGGTGCCCGGACCCCCGAACAGCTGGACGAGCTGCTGGCCACCGACGACGAGCAGCTGCCGGCCGAGATCACCGCCGCCCTCGACGACATCACCGGCGGCGCGAATCTCATGAGATAGGGCGGGGGGCAACCCCCCTGCACCCCCTGGCGGCAACCTCGCAGATCCCACGACCGCGTCGCAGGCCGGACAGCGCACCCCAGGGGGGGGCAACCCCCCTGCACCCCCTGGCGTCAGCCTCGCTGGGAGCGCGGGACCCAGGCGGTGTTGTCCGGTCCGACGTAGAGGTCGCGGGGACGGGCGATCTTCCCCTTGGGGTCGCTCGTGGCCTCGCGCCAGTGGGCGATCCATCCCGGCATCCGGCCGATCGCGAACATCACGGTGAACATGTTGAGCGGGATGTTGAGCGCCCGCAGCACGATCCCCGAGTAGAAGTCCACATTCGGGAAGAGACGCCGCTCCACGAAGTAGTCATCCGAGAGCACGGCGTCCTCGAGCTCACGGGCGATATCGAGCAGCGGGTCGGTCCGGTTCAGGCTGTCCAGCAGCTGCGAGCAGGTGCCCCTCAGGATGCGCGCCCGGGGATCCCAGTTGCGGTAGATGCGGTGCCCGAAACCGGAGATCCGTTCCCCGTTGTCCTTGGCGCGGGCCACATACTGGCGCGGCGTGAGGCCGGAGTCCTTGATCTTCTGCAGGGCCTGGACGGCATCCACATTGGCCCCCCCGTGGCGGGGCCCCCACAGCGCGCAGACGCCGGCCGAGCACGAGGTGAACAGGTTGGCGCCCGAGGATGCGACCATCCGCACCGTCGAGGTGGAGCAGTTCTGGCCGTGGTCGGCGTGGAGGACGAAGAACAGGTTCAGCGCCCGGGCCACGATCGGATCGGCCTCGAAGGGCCGGTACGGAAGGGAGAACATCATGTGCATGAAGTTCTCGACGTACTTCAGGTCGTAGCGCGGGTAGATGGCCGGTTCTCCGATGGAGGCCTTGTACGAGGCGGCGGCGATGGTCCGAACCTTCGACAGCAGCTTGGCCGCCGAATCCGTGAAGGACATCTCGTCGGTGATCTTGGGCCGGTCGTGGGTGCTCATCGCATTGATCATCGAGGACATGATCGCCATCGGGTGCCCGTTGGGCGGGAAGGCGTTGAAGTGCAGATCCATCGACCGGTGCAACGAGGAGTACTCGGTGAGCAGCTCGGTGAAGTGCTCGCGCTCGGCCTTTGTGGGCAGCGAGCCGAAGATGAGCAACCAGGCCACCTCGACGAAGGAGACCTTCTCACTGGCAAGGATCTCGATGGGGATGCCGCGGTAGGTGAGCCGCCCGTTCTCGCCGTCGATCCACGAGATCGACGACTCGCACGACGATGTGTTGGCGAAAGACGGGTCGAAGGTCGTGACCCCTCCGGTCGCGGCTCTGAGCCCTGAGATGTCGATCACCCGGTCACCCGTGCTCCCGGTGCGCACCGGCAAAGTGTACTCGTGGCCGTCGAGGGTCAGCGTGCAGGTCTCATCGACGAGCTGGTCCATTGGATCATGCCTCCTGAAGAATGTGATCGACGACTCTGGCACCGAACGCCAGGGTGTCGAGCGGAACCCTCTCATCCACCCCGTGGAACAGGGAGATGAAGTCGAAATCGGGAGGCAGCCGCAACGGCGTGCATCCGTAGCAGTTGATCACCCGTCCGTCGGGCAGCCGGGCGAACCCCTTGGCGTCAGTGCCCGCACTGTTGAGATAGGGCAGCACGACGGCGCCCGGATCCTCGACCGCCAGTGCCGAGCGGATCGCGTCCACCGCGGGACCCTCGAAGGGGGCCTCGGCCGAGGGCTTGTGGGAGATCGTCTCGAACTCGATGCCGGGGCCCGCCAGCCCCTTGATGGTGTCGATCATCTCCTGCTCGTGGCCGGGGATGAATCGCGCGTCGAGCTCGGCGCTGGCGCTGGTCGGGATGACGTTGACCTTGTACCCGGCCGACAGCACGGTCGGCGTCACGGTGTTGGCCGAGCACGCGGCCACCATCCGCGACAGCGGGCCCAGCGCGGCCAGGGACTCCTCCAGCCGATCGTGGTCGACGCCGATTCCCCACAGCTGCTCGAAGCGGGAGAGGAACTCCTCCTGGACCGGGTGGTGAAGGTCCGGCCAGGCGTACCCGGAGATCCGGCCGAGGGCCTCGGCGAGCCGCGAGACGGCATTGTCCCGATTGCGCATCGAGCCGTGGCCGGCCGAGCCGGTGGCCGTCATCCGGAACCACCACAGGCCCTTCTCAGCGGCCTGGACGACGTATGCCCGCTGTCCCCCCGGTGTCGTCACCGAGAAGCCACCGACCTCGCTGATGGCCTCCGTGACGCCGTCGAAGGCCTCGGGGTGATGGGCCCCCAGCCAGGTGGATCCCAGGGTGCCCGACCCCTCCTCGTCGGCGAACAGGATGAAGCGGATCGGTCGCGACGGCGGCTGGCCCCGGCGATGGCGGGCGCGGATCGCCGACAGCACCATCGCCAGGTAGCCCTTCATGTCCAGAGCTCCCCTGCCCCACAGGCATCCGTCGCGCAGCTCACCGGAGAAGGGGTCTATCGACCAGTCGTCGGCCACCGCGGGCACGACGTCGGAGTGGCCGTGCAGCAGCAGGGCCGGACGCGACATGTCGGTTCCCTCGGGGGCCCATTCGGCGACCAGCGTCGCCCGGCCCGGCTCGGACTCGTAGATCCTGCTCCTCACCCCGATCTCGGACAGCAGACCGGCGACCAGCCGCGCCACCTCGGTCTCGCCGCGGGCATCGTGGCGCCCGTAGTTCGAGGAGTCGATGCGGACCAGTTCCTGGCAGATGGGGACCACCTCGGCATCGGGCGAGTCCGCTGCTCTGACTTCGGGATCTGTCGGCTGGTCCATGCTGGGATTCTGCCACCGGCGCACCCGGCGCCGGTCACCCGCCCATCTCCGGCTCCTCAACTTGCGCGCCGCCGAGGATTCAGACTAGAGTTCCACACCGTCCGGAAGGGAGTGTTAAGCCCCTGAAGGAACCCGGTCCGGGTGGCGGAATTGGTAGACGCGCTAGCTTGAGGTGCTAGTGGCCGTTTTAGGCTGTGGAGGTTCAAGTCCTCTCTCGGACACACGGAGAAGTAGCCCGTGACTAGGTTAAACACCTAGTCACGGGCTACTTGTCATTTACGAGGAAGTCCGCACAGGGGGGCATGGATGGGCACGAGACGGGTTTCATTGGGCACGTAGTGGGCACGGACCGACCGCATCAACCGAGGTGGGGCGGAGCATGGGCAAGAGGGAGAGTCACCGTACGAGGACTTCCTCGCCACCGTCGCCGACTACGTCGCCTGGCAGGTGGACATGCACGCACACGGGCTCGGTGACCTGATCACACCCGCGCCCGCCGCGGAAGAGACTGAACCCGAGGGCGGGGTGACCGCATGAGCGTGCTCGATACCCTGGACTTCCAGCCCATGCTGATCACTCAAGTATTTGACTCCCTCGCGGCTTCTTCTGCTTGGTATGACAAGAATAAGTTGGCTCCCGGTGAAGGCCCATTTCCGTATGTCAGTCGGTCGGCCAATCGGAATGGACACGAGAGCGCGATAGCGATTCAGGACGTCCCGCCCAATGCTGGCAACGCCATCACAATCGGTGTTGACACCCAAACGGTGTTCTATCAGCCGGTGCCGTTCTATACCTCGGTCAAGATTCAAGTCCTACGTCACCCTCGATTGTCGGCGGTCACTGGTCCCGTACTCGTGGCTATCCTTCGCGAGCAAATGATGAAGTTCCAGTGGGGAAACGGAGCATCACTCGTCCGGCTACGTGTTACCCGAATCATGGTCCCCGTCATCACCGACGAGAACAACAGCCAAGTTGTGGACTGGGACGGCCTCGATCGTCTTGGAGTAGAACTCCTGGGGCAAGTTGTCACACACACACAGCGCTCGCCAGACTGGCCCTGCTGATGACGACACCCTCCCGGACCTGAGGTTCGAGCCAATGCTGATCACAGACGTGTTCGACTCGATGAAAGCCTCTAGAGCCTGGTACGACAAGGTCCATCTCAAGCCGGGCAGTGGAAGAAATCTCTACTTGAGTCAGACGCAAGGCGGTAACAGCATCGCCGATATTGTGGCCAATCAAGGAAAGGAGCGCGAGCCTGGAAACTGTGTCACCATCACGCTCAAGACCCAGGCCACCTTTTATCAACCAGCCCCCTTCTACACTGCGCAGAACTTCTTGATCTTTAGGCACAAGAACCTCGACGAACAGAGTGGTCTTCTGCTTGTCACCGAACTGCGTCGTGCAATGAAGAAGTTCTCCTGGGGCTACGGGGTATCAATGGCTCGCTTGGAGAAGACCCGCATCATGGTCCCTGTTATCACCGATGCCAACGGCGGCACCACCGTCGACTGGGACGGCATGACAGCGTATGGTCGCGCACTCCGCGTCCGAGCCGAACGGAGCATGGCACCTGCCCTGGAGGTAGCCTAATGAGCCGCAGGCCCAACCCAGCCAAGGGCATTGGGAAGGACATCCGCGATGCCCGCAAGAGCCAGCACAGGCTGGCCAGCGAGGCGGGCATCTCAAGACCCACCATCGCCCGCGTGGAGACCGGCAGCAACATCTCCACCGGCACCCTGGAGAAGGTCGCCAAGGCGCTGGGCAAGCGCCTGCGCATCGACGCCTGAGCACGACATCAGCCCGCGCAGCAGCGCGGCCCGGGAGCCACCTCCGAGAGACGGCGAGCGTCCCGGGTAAGCGCTGATTCATGCGAGCACGGCCGCCGGGCGCCGCCGCCCCTCATCGACTACGAGGAGGGGCTTCCATGACCACGACTTCACCACAGACCACTGACACGACCCCCAGAGCCTGGCTGGGCTGTTTGTCGTGCTACAACGCTGGCCGCCTGGTCGGTGACTGGTTCGACGCTGTCGATGCCGACGCCGTCACCAGCTACGACATCCATGGCGCCCACTCGCGCGCCGACTCCCACGACGAGCTGTGGGTGTTCGATCACGAGAACCTCCCCGTCTCCGGGGAGCTGGACACCGTGACGGCCGCGTCCTGGGGACGGTGCCTGGCCGAGGTCGACGAGCACCTCAGACCGGCGCTGTGCGCCTGGATCAGGTCCGGCGACTACGTCGCCGAAGGCAACTCAGACCTGCCCAGCATCGGCGACTTCGAGGAGCGCTACTGCGGCGAGTGGGACAGCTTCCGCGAGTACGCCGAGAGCCCGGTCGATGACGTCGGCCTGCTGGACGGCGTGCCCGAGGAGATCGCCAACTACTTCGACTGGACGAGCTGGACCCGCGACCTCGCGATGGACTACTCGACCTATCCCAACCCTGACGGCGGGGTCTACGTGTTCCGGGACCTCTAGGTGTACTTCCCCGGGAGGTTGTGAACGGGTGAGGTAGCGAAGACCTCCGGGCAGGATGTGGGTTACCACACTCACTCTCCTGACCACGGAGGTCTTCGTGACTCACGCTAACGCACCCTTGACACCGGAAGGGCGTCGTCGTCTTGCTGTTCTCGTCGTGGAACAGGGCTGGTCGTTGCGGCGGGCGGCGGAACGGTTCCAGTGCTCGCCCGCGACGGTGAAGCGGTGGGCCGACAGGTACCGGGCAGGGCTGCCGTTGATCGACCGTAGTTCGAGGCCCACCTCGTCACCGAACCGGCTTTCGCGTAAGACGGAGCATCGGATCGTCGCGTTGCGGTTCACTCGCCGGTGGGGTCCGCACCGGATCGCGTATCACCTGCGGTTGCACCGTTCCACGGTCGGTCGGGTGCTCGCCCGATACAAGATGCCGAAGCTGATCAACATCGACCAGGCCACCGGGCTGCCGGTTCGCCGCCCGAAGCCGACACGGTACGAGGTCGCCGCGCCGGGCCAGCTCGTGCACGTAGATATCAAGAAACAAGGCCGGATCCCCGACGGCGGCGGGTGGCGTGCCCACGGTCGCGGATCCATGCAGGACCGTCACGCGGGAGTGGCCCGCGACAAGGCAGCCCGTGCCGGGGCAGCCGGCTCTCGCGGCTACCGGTATCTGCACCACGCCGTGGACGACCACTCCCGGATCGCGTACTCAGAGATCCTTGACGACGAGCGCAAAGAGACCGCAGCGGGGTTCTGGACCCGCGCGAACGCGTTCTTCGCAGGCCTGGGCGTCACAGTCACCGCGGTGATGACCGACAACGGTTCCTGCTACCGGTCAGGCGCCTTCGCTGACGCGCTCGGCGACCATGTGAAGCACAAGTGGACCCGGCCATACCGGCCGCAGACCAACGGCAAGGTCGAGCGGTTCAACCGAACCCTCGCCGTCGAGTGGGCCTACGCGAAGCCCTACGCCAGCGAAGCCGAGCGCGCCGCAGCCTACGAGACCTGGCTCCATCACTACAATCACCACAGACCCCACACCGGGATCGGCGGCCAGAC
>OMJG01001839.1_pt1 | contig 11408 bp, 8 predicted proteins | sample 1646431 | NCBI WGS metagenome assembly OMJG01 (sample SAMN03771674, study PRJEB25209) | food metagenome | isolation source: Cotija cheese | place: Mexico:Jalisco,Michoacan | collected 2011-12-12 | reverse complement strand
CCGAGGTGGTGCTGCCGTGGGTGAGCATCAGGTGCGCGGCCTGACCGACCACCCCCAGACGCTCCTCCCGGCTGGCTTGTTCGGGATCCGCGTTCATCCTCGCTCCTCCTCCGCGGCCGGGTTCCCGGTCCGCGCCGGAGGTCGCTGATCCCATCCTGCGCTTCGGGCGAGAGCCCGGCAAAGCGGCACGCGCGGAGGACGAACACCCCGCGACGACGGCGCCCGGGCGGCTCCACATGAGGTGCGTGCCCCGTGTGCGCGGCAGCGACGCCGTCGCCACCCGGAGGGAGAGGGGCGTCCCGTATGCTGGGGCGCGATGAGCGAATCACAGGAGCGGGCCCGCGGTGGGCGGGGACGGGGTGCCCTGCGCGCCGCCGTGGAGCACTGGCAGGTGCTCGCGGCCCTCGGGCTGCTCGTCGTCGGCGCGGTGGGTCTGGCCGTCACCGACTACGTGCCCGCGGATGAGACCTGCACCGCCGCGGACTCCCGCCCCATCCCGCAGGACCTCGTGACGGACCTGGAGGGCGCCTCCCGCGAATCCGGCTTCCCCGTGCGAGTGCTGGCCGCGCAGCTGGACGCCGAGTCCGGCTGGAATCCGGATGCCCACTCCCACGCCGGGGCCATGGGCATCGCCCAGTTCACCCAGGACACCTGGGACATCTGGGGCGGGGACGGGGACCCGATGGACGAGCACGACGCGATCGCCGCGCAGGGCCGGTACATGAAGTACCTGCGCACCGAGCTGGCGGACCTGGCCGGAGACGACGAGGACGCCCTCACCCGCTACGCCCTGGCCGGGTACAACGCCGGACCCAACGCCGCGAAGGACGCGAAGGGCGTGCCGGACTACCCGGAGACCCGCAGCTACGTGGAGAAGATCATGCGGCTGCAGCAGGAGAAGTACGCCCGCACCTGCGACGGCTGAGGCGATGCCGACGCGCGGCGCGCCCTCGCCCGGCGCGGTCGGCGATCAGCGGCGGACGATGACGGGCACCGAGGAGAACCCGGCCACGGGATAGACCTCGTTGGCGGTGGGCCCGGCCTCTTCGATCGCGGTCGTGGCTGCGAGCAGCTCCTCCACGAGCAGCCGCAGCTCCAGCCGGGCCAGGGGTGCGCCGGGGCAGGCGTGGATTCCGGTTCCGTACACCAGGTTCGCGGACTGATCGCGGTCCGGTCGGTACTGCGCGGCGTCGGGGAAGGCGGCTTCGGGGAAGGCGGCTTCGTCCCTGTTGGCGGAGGTCCAGTTCAGGGTGACCCGTGCCCCGGCGGGCAGGCGCCGGCCACCCACCTCCACGGGGCGGGTGGTCACGCGCCGATTGCTCACCAGCGGGTCCCGCAGCCGCATGATCTCCTCCACGGCCGCGGGGATCTGCGTAGGATCGCTGCGCAGCCGCTCCTGCTCGCGGGGGTGGGAGGCGAGGAACTGCACCAGCACCCCGGCGCAGGCCGCGATGGTGGACAGCTCGCCCACGGTCCAGTTGCGGATGAGGCTGATCAGCTCGGGTTCGGTCATCGGGCGGGCGCCGTCCGGCAGCTCGACGACGTCGCGCATCAGCTGGGCGGTGACGTCGCGCGGGCGGCCCTCGGCATCGAGCCCGGCGGAGCCCGTCCGGTCGGCGAGCATCCGGCGGATCGTGCCGTCGAACTCCAGGGCCACCCGACCGATCTCCGCGCGGTCCCGGCGCAGCGTGGCCTCCCGGTTGCGCTGAACCCACGCGCTCAGCGGCTCCCGATACTCCTCCTCCCACCCCATGAAGGCGGCGGTGATGCGCAGGGCGTACTGGCGGGCGAACTCCCCGGCCGCGTCCACGCGGTGTCCGGCGGGCAGCTCGGCGATGAGCTCGCGGATCACGGTGCGCAGCACGGGTTCGGCGGCGGCCATGCGCTCGGGGGTGAAGTAGGCGTCGTTGATGCGGCGGAAGGCCGTGTGCTCGGGTCCGTCCAACCCGTTGGGCACCGCGACGTGCCGATCGGAGACGCGGTTGCTGAAGGTCTGCGGGTCCAGGGCCGCAGCGGCGACGTCGGCATGACTGAGCAGGGTGTACCCCAGGTAGTCGTCGTGGGCCACAGGGCAGTGGGCTCGCAGCGCGTCGTAGGCGGCGATCTGATCCTGTTGCACCTCGGGGGAACGGGGGTCCCAGTCGGCGGGAACGGTGGTGTCTTCCGGTCTGCGGACTGTCATGGATCCTCCCTGATCACGGCTGCCCCTCCAATCTAGTACGAACAATGCGCATTATCGGCCGTCACTGGTCCCCCGCGTAGGATGAGGCCCATGACCCACGAGCTGCCCTGGATCGTCTCCGTCGCCGACCTCGCCTCCCTGCAGCGCGCGGCCGAGAACGCCGCCGCCGAGAACGCCCGGCACCGGGCCGCCGCCCGCGAGGCGGCCCGCGCCCTGGAGAACCCCGAGCAGCTGACCGCCGAGCGGCTGCAGGAGCTGGAGGCCCAGCTGGCCGCCGAGGACGAGCGCCTGCGCACCGCGCCCATCGAGGGGCGTCCCGTACGCGTGGCGGACGTGCGCTGGTACCTGGACGGGCGCTCCGGGGAGGAGGCCTACGAGGCCGGGCACATCCCCGGGGCCGTGTTCGTGGACCTCGACTTCATGCTCGCCGCCCCCGCCTCCCCCGAGGAGGGACGGCACCCGCTGCCGATGGAGGAGCGCTTCGCCGCCGCGATGGAGATCAGCGGCATCGCCGAGGACACCCTGGTCATCGCCTACGACGACGCCTCCGGCGCCTCCGCCTCCCGGCTGGTCTGGTTGCTGCGGGCCACCGGCCACCAGGCCGCGGTGCTCGACGGCGGCCTGCCCGCCTGGGTGGCCGCCCACGGCGAGGACGCCCTGGAGGCCGGGCCGGATGAGACCGAGCCGGAGGAGTCCGGGGCCTTCGCCGCCGCACCCTTCGAGGACTCCTGGCTGGCCGACATCGACGAGACCCAGGAGACGGCGTCCTCGGGCGGCGTCGTGCTCGATGCCCGCGCCCCGCAGCGCTACCGCGGGGAGGAGGAGCCCGTGGATCCCCGCGCCGGGCACATCCCGGGGGCGCGCAACCTGTTCCACCGGGACCTGATCGACGAGCACGGGCTGTTCCGCACCCCGGAGCAGATCCGCGCGCGGCTGACCGAGGCCGGGGTGGATCCGGAGGCCCAGGATGCCCCGATCGTGTACTGCGGCTCCGGGGTGACCGCCGCCCACGAGATCGTGGCGCTGGCCAACGCGGGGGTGCGGGCGCGCCTGTACCCGGGCTCCTGGTCCCAGTATTCGGCCACGGACCGCCCCGCCGCCACCGACTGACCCTTCCGCCCGAGCCCGGCCTCTCGCGACCCGGCGCATCCGTACCCATGTCCCGCTCGGTCTTCCGCGAGGCGGCGCATCGGTTCCCGGTTTTCGCGTTTCTGGGAACGGATGCGCCGGCTCGGTGGAGGGGTGCGCCGCCGGAGCCTCACTCCACCCGGATCAGGCCGCGGGCGCCGCGCTCCATCTGCGCGAAGGAGTGGTTGACGAAGATGTAGGTGCCGGGCTCCGTGAAGGTCAGCTCCACGAAGCCGCCCTGCGCGCTGGCCAGGTCCAGGGCCTGGGCCCGTCCGCCGGTGCGCCCGAAGGCGTCGCGCTCCTCCAGCAGTCGGTACGCCCCCTCCTTGTACACGGTGGTGAACTGCCCGCCGACCACGTGGAAGCTCATCCCCAGGCTCGGCCCGGCCGCCAGGGTCCAGATCCGCACCCGCTGCCCGGTGCGCGCCTCCAGGGGCTCGGCGGCGTACTGGGTCGCGTGGCCGTTGAACATCGCGAGGGTCGGCACCCCGGTGGGCACTCGGGCCGGGTCCACCTCGGTGAGCTGCCGACCGGCGTCGTCCTTCCGGCCGGTGGTCTTCAGGTAGGTCTCGCTGTGCACCAGCAGGAACTCCCGATCCACCGTCGGCAGCTCGGACGGGTCGACGACGACCGCCCCGAACATGCCCGCGGCGATGTGACTGGACATGGGCGCGGTGGAGCAGTGGTACAGCCAGATCCCGGCCCCGTGCGCGGTGAAGCGGTACTCCAGGGACTCCCCGGGGGCGATGGTGCGCATCGGCTGATCCGGGGCGATGTCCCCGGCGTGGAAGTCCACCGAGTGGCCCATCGAGGCGCGGTTGATCAGGGTCACCTCGAAGGTGTCCCCGACCCGCCCGCGCAGGGTCGGTCCCATGAAATCCCCGTTGTACGTCCACGCGCGCAGCGCCACCCCGGGGGCCACCTCCAGGGTCTGCTCGGTGACGGTCAGGGTCATCCGGTGGATCACCCCGCCCGTCCCGTTCGGCTCCAGCCCGTCGACGGCGGCCGGGTCCAGCACCGCGGAGCGGGTGCGGTGATCCTTCCCCGGGGCGGCCTGCAGGTCCAGGGCCGGTTCGGTGCCCGCGCCCTGCCCGTCAGCGGACGAGTCCCCGCGCCCCGAGGACTCCTCGCCGGGGGAGGAGGCGCCGTCGGCGCGGATGCGCAGGGTCATGCCCATCTGCCGGTGCCCCACGATCGAGCACCATCCGTCCACATCCTGGGTGATCACCCCGGCGTCCACCGACGCGGAGGCCCCCGGGTCCAGCCGCCCGGAGGTGGCTCCGCCGTCCAGGACGAGGTCGTGCACCGTGGTCTCATCCGCGTTGGTGACCTCCAGGATCAGCCGGTCCCCGGCGGGCACGGTGATCTCGGCCGGCTCGAAGCGCATCGCGGCGGTGGCTTTCACCGCCACCCGGGTGGTGTGCCCCGTGCCGGCCGGCTCCCGACCCAGCCCGTGCAGCGCTCGCTGCAGACCCGAGGGGTCCAGGGCCAGGCCCGCGGCCACGCCCAGCGCGGTCAGGCCCGCCCCGGCGAGGATCTCCCGGCGCGGGTGCGCGGGGGCGACGCCGTGATCCCGCCGCGGGCTCGGCGGGGACCCCGCGGCGTGGTAGGACGCCCCGGAGGAGGGGTCCGCCCGGGCAGCAGGCCCGGAGCCCGGCCGTGCCCACGGGGCCGATCCCGCCTCGGACCCGGGCCCCGCTCCAGGCCCGGTGCCGCCCGAATGCCCCCGATCGGCCGCGGCCGCCCGGGCGGTGATCATCTCCCGGCGGGCGGCCACCTGGGCGCGCACGGCGCGGATCATCAGGGGCAGGAACGCCGCCAGTGCGAGCACGCCGAGGATCGAGGCGATGGCCCGCACCCAGGACCCGGTGAGCTCGGGTGGCAGGACGAACAGGATCAGGCACAGCTGCACCACGGTCACCCGCAGCCAGGACAGCCGGGTCAGCTCCCGGTTCCCGGCGCGCACCGCGGCAGGCCCCCCGCCCATCGTGGCCGGCAGCAGGTAGGTCATCGCCCCCAGCAGCATCTGCACCAGGAAGCCCGCGACGAACACCGGCGTCACCGGGGTCAGATCCAGACCCGCCCAGTCGGCGCGCAGCACGAGGACCCCGGTCCACACGGCACCCACCAGCAGCCAGCAGATCCCGGCCAGCACGGACAGCCCGGCGTAGTCCCGCGGGGCGCGGGTCCGGGCCACGGTGACCAGCCACCCCAGCAGCACCAGGACACCCAGGGCGTAGGCACCCAGGCCCGCGGCCGCCGTCGGGCGCCAGCCGACCAGGGCCGAGGCCGCGGTGCCCAGGACGCCGGCCAGCAGCAGCCCCAGCGCGACCCGCAGGCGCGGCAGGGAGCTCTCCGGCATCCGGGTGCGCAGGATCGTGGGCCACAGGGTCAGCAGAGTCCCGGTGACCGTGAGCCCGACGAAGCCCAGCACGTTCACCGCCTCGTGGGCCAGCTGGACCCGGGCGTGCGCGGCCGCGCCGAGATCGGCGACGCCGAGCACCGCCCCCAGCACCGCGCCCACCGGCAGCAGCCACGCCGCGGTGATGTACCACCGGACCGTGACCGCGAAGCGAGCCGGCAGGGCCGCGCGCAGCTGGCGCCCCAGGGAGGTGGCGTGCCACGCGACGGCCCCGCCCACCAGCACCGCCCCGCCGAGCACCGCCGGGATGTGCACGGCGGGGTAGGGGGTGAGCATCATGCCCGCGATCAGGACGACGACGCCGAGGTTCAGCGTCCGGATCCGCCGCAGCTGGGCGGGGCGGGCGGTGTCCGGGAGGCGGTGCTTGAGCAGGGCCTCGGTGAAGTGCTGGGACCAGATCAGGATGGAGTTGGTGATCAGCCCCAGGGCCACGACGTGCACCAGGGTCCATCGGGCCTCGGGCAGCCACCGGTGGAAGAACACGGCGAACAGCAGCACGAGCATCCACACCGTGACCGGTCGGGAGGCTCGGCGGTGCCAGCTTGACCTGCCGCCGCCCGGGTGCTGTGCCTGCTGCTCGCCTCGCGTCCGGACCGTCACCGTCGTCGCGCCTCCCGGGGCCGTCATCGAATCACGCTTTTCCCATGCGAGTTTACCGGCCCGTGTGGTGTCTGCCGGAGCGGATGTCGCGGCGGATCCCGGGAGCCCAGGCCCAGAACCGGCGCCCGGGGCGCCCCCGGGGTCAGCGGCTAGACTGGGCGCCCGTGAGATCCTTACCCGCCGTCGTCACCCTCGTCGCCGCCGCCATCCTGCAGGCGATGGGCATGTACCAGTACACCGGGGACACCATCGCGCTGTCCGGGCAGGTCTTCTTCCCGCTGCTGTTCGGGCTGATGGCCGTGTACCTGGCGTGGCGCACCAAGGACGCCCCGCGGTTCGGCGTCGTGCACGCGGTGCTGATGCTGCTGGGCTTCGCCGCCCTGGTGCTCACCGCGGTCGGGAACATCATGCGGGTCTACTCCCTGTACCCGTCCCCCTACCTGTACTACGCGGCCTTCGCGGTGCTGGTCGTTGAGCTGTTCTTCCGCATCCTCGGGATGCCCAAGAAGGTCCGTGATCCGCAGGCCGCCCCGCGGCGCACCCGTCGTCGCCGCCGTCCGGCGGGTCAGGGCCCGACCAACCTGGTCGCCCGCCCCAAGGACCAGCCCCGGGAGGATGCCGAGGCCGACGTCGCCGACGCCGCCTCCGCGCGGGGCGCCGGGTCCTCCGATGCCGCCCGGTGAGCGGTGAGCGCCCCGCCCGCGGCGCACACGGCGCACACGGTGCACGCGGTGCGGGCCGAGCGGCACGGTACCCTGGCAGGGTGAGTTCCCCCGCCGCCTCGTCGAGTCCCCAGCCCTCCCGCCGAGACCGCGATGCCGCGGTTCCCGAGCCCTCGCGTGCCTGGCAGATCGGGGCGTGGGTCGTCGTCGTCGCGGCGGTGGGCGCGCAGCTGATCTCCTCGATGCTGGTGGGCGGGCTGGACTTCTCCGTGTACCGCACGGGTGCTGCGACGATCTTCGGCAACGACGGTGTGCGCGCGGACCTGTACGACCGGGATCTGGTGCCCCTGGGCGGGGGCTTCCTGCCGTTCACGTACCCGCCGTTCGCGGCGCTGATCCTGCTGCCCTTCGCGTTCATCCCGATGTGGTTGGGCCAGGCGATCATGCTGGCGTTCTCGGTGGCGGTGGCGTGGTGGTTCGCGGCCATCGTGTACGACTACGTCAACCACCGCGGCCGGCGCATCCCCTTCCAGGACAAGCTCGGCCGCACGACGACGATCGCGCTGCTCACCGCGGTCATCCTGCTCTCGGGGCCGTGGCGGCGCGGCATCGGGCTGGTGCAGATCAACCCGCTGATCATGCTGCTGGTGCTGGGGGATCTGCTGCGACCGGCCACCCGCCTGCCGCGGGGGTTCTTCATCGGGATCGCCGGGGGCATCAAGCTCACCCCGCTGGTCTTCGGGCTCATCCCGCTGATGCGCAAGGACGTGAAGGGCGTGCTGACCCTCGGGGCGTCCTTCCTGGGCACGATCGCCCTGGGCTTCCTCCTGCTGCCGCACCAGGCGATGCAGTTCTGGACCTCGGCGGTCTCGGATCCCACCCGGGTGGGCAACATCAACTACCCGGACAACATCTCGGTGCAGGGCTGGCTGATGCACCTGACCCTGGAGGGGTACCACGCGCAGATGCCGACGGCGCTGCTGTCGGGGCTGCACTGGCTGCTGATCGCGGTGCTGCTGGTGGGCACGGCCGCGGTGATCCCGGTGCTGGATCGGCGGGGGATGCGGCTGTCGGTGATCGGCCTGACGGCGTTCCTGATGCTGGAGATGTCCCCGATCTCCTGGTCCCACCACAACACGTGGCTGCCGCTGATCGCGGCGGCCTTCCTGGTGGACGCGCTGCCGTGGGCCTTCCGCGAGCGGGACTGGCGCCGCACCGCCGCGCAGGTGCTGGCGTGGGTGGCCTTCGTCGGCCTGTACTACTCGCCGCTGTGGCTGGCGGCCACGGTGGCCGGCACCACCGAGAACCTGGACTACGTCTCCCGCCCCGCCCAGATCGCGGCGGGCCTGCCGATGCTCGCCCACTACCTGCTGGTCCTGCTGTGGATCACCCAGATCTGGCGCCACCGCCACGACCCCCTGCCCGGTGACCCCGGACCCGACGCCGCCGCGCGCCCGGATGCCGCCGCGCCCCGGACGCTGCCGTCATGATGACCGGTGGGGCCGGCGCCTCGAAGGTCGGAAGTGGGATGGACCGATACGGGCGCCGCGCGGTGACCGCCTCGGCGATCGGATACGGACTGGACGGCTTCGACCTGCTGATCCTCAGCTTCGCGCTGTCCGGGATCATCGCGGATTTCGGCATCGGCCAGGCGCAGGCCGGGGCCCTGTCCACCTGGACCCTGTGGGGTGCGGTCCTGGGCGGTGTGCTCTTCGGGATCGCCAGCGACCGGTGGGGCCGGGTCAGGGTGCTGACCTGGTCGGTCGTGTTCTTCGCCGTGTTCACCGGCCTGTCCTGCTTCGCCCCGAACTACGGCACGCTGGCGGTGCTGCGCTTCCTCGCCGGCATCGGCATCGGCGGGGAGTTCGGCATCGGGATGACACTGGCGGCGGAGGCCGTCCCGGCGCGGTTCCGGGCCAGGGCGACGTCGTGGGTGGGGATCGGCTTCCAGTGCGGGGTGCTGGCCGCGGCTCTGCTCTCCGCCCCGATCATCGCGGCCTTCGGATGGCGGGGCCTGTTCGCGGTGGGGGCGCTGCCCGCGCTCGTCGCGATCGTGCTGAGGTCCCGATTGGAGGAATCCCCGCGCTTCCTGGCGCAGGCGCAGCAGCGGCGGGAGAAGGCCGGGGCTCCCGCCGGGATCTCCGGACTCCGTGGGCTGGTGGCCGACGCCGCGACCGCGCGGATCTCTGCGGCCATGATCGTGCTGACCTCGGTGCAGAACTTCGGGTACTTCGGCATCATCACCTGGCTGCCGCGATACCTGAGCACCCAGCGCGGACTGAGCCTCACGGGATCCTCCCTGTGGACCGCGGTCACGGTGCTGGGCATGATGTGCGGCATCCTGTGCTTCGGGTGGCTGGCGGATCGCTATGGGCGGCGTCCCGCCTTCTGGACCTTCCAGCTCGGCGCCGCGGCCTCCGTGCTGCTCTACAGTCAGCTGAGCTCCGCCGGGGCGCTGCTGGTCGGCGGCTTCGTCATGGGGATCTTCGCCAACGGGATGATCGGCGGCTACGGGGCCCTGATGGCGGAGCTGTATCCCACCGCGGTGCGCGCCACGGCCCAGAACGTGCTGTTCAACATCGGCCGCGGGGTGGGAGGTCTGGCACCGGCGGTGATCGGCGGGATCGCTGCGGCCCACGGCTTCCCCTTCGCCCTGGCGCTGCTGCCGGGGATCTACCTGCTGGCCTTCGCGACGATGTTCCTGGTGCCGGATCGCCGCACCGCGGAGCTGGTCTAGACGGGTCCCGGACGCTGGCCTCGCCGGGTCCCGGCGGCGCGCCTGCGCCCCCGACGGACTGTTCCCGGCGGCCTCGGCATCGGTGACCGGCCGTATCGAGGAAGGCTGGACCCCGGGCATCGGCTTTTCAGCTCGTTCCCCCGAGGACGGCTTTTCCGCGGCAGCTGAATTTTCAGCTCGCGCGACGGAAGCTGAATTTTCAGTTTTCGCGAAGGGAGTGCCACCCCCGGCGGCGGTTGAATCGTCAGCTCCTCCCCGGGGGGCAGGCCCTCCGACACCGGGTGAACCGTCAACTCTCGGGCGAGAGGAAGGTCCCTGTCCGGGCCGGAGGGTCACCGGTGGCTGCGACGGGAACCCTCCGGGCCCGGCTGGTGGCGGTGGCGGGGTCTCAGGCCGCCGTGAAGGGGGAGATCTCCACCCCGGCCTCCCGGAGGGCGCCCCGCACCGCCCGGGCGATCCCGACGGCGTCGGGGGTGTCCCCGTGCACGCACACGGACTCCGCGCCCAGCCGCACCGGGGTGCCGTCCACGGCCTCCACGACACCCTCGGAGACCATCCGGAGCACGCGGGCGGCGATCCGCTCCGGGTCGTGCAGCACCGCCCCCGCCTCCCGGCGCGGCACCAGGGAGCCGTCCGGGCGGTAGCCGCGATCCGCGAAGGCCTCGCGCACCGGACGCAGCCCCGCGGCCCGCGCCTCCTCCTCGATCACCGAACCCGGCAGCACCAGGATCGCCGCGCCCGGCAGGGCGGTGGCCACCCCCTCGGCCACCGCGGCGGCCTGCCCCCGCTCCCGGGCGATGACGTTGTACAGCGCCCCGTGCGGCTTCACATAGGACACCTGCGCGCCCTCCGCCCGGGCGATCGCCTGCAGCGCCCCGATCTGCCAGATCACGGCATCCACCAGCTCCCCGTGGGCCATCTCCAGGCGGCGCCGGCCGAAGCCCTGCAGATCCGGGTAGGCCACGTGCGCCCCGATCGCGGTTCCGTGCTCGACGGCGGCCCGGCAGGTCGCCCGCGCCACCGACGGGTCCCCGGCGTGGAAGCCGCAGGCCACGTTCAGCGAGGAGGCCAGCCCGGCCATCGCCGCGTCGTCGCCCATGGTCCAGGAGCCGAAGGACTCCCCGGAATCCGAGTTCAGATCGATCCGCGGCGCGGCCCCCGGCCCGTGGCTCCCGGTGCCGGTCACCAGATGCTCACCCGCTCCTGCGGGTCCAGCCACAGCTGATCCTCCGGGCCCACCTCGAAGGCGTCGTAGAAGGCGTCGATGTTGCGCACGATCCCGTTGCACCGGAACTCCGCGGGGGAGTGCGGATCCATCGAGAGGTACATCCGCAGGGTCTCCGGGCGGGCCTTGGAGCGCCACACCCGCGCGTAGGCGACGAACAGCCGCTGCAGCGCGGTCTGCCCGTCCACCACCGGCGCGGAGTCGAAGTCCAGCCCCTGCTCGGCCAGGGCCCGGCGGTAGGCCTTCAGCGCGATGCCCAGCCCGCCCAGGTCGCCGATGTTCTCCCCGAGGGTCAGCTCCCCGTTGACGGCGTCCCGCTCCGGGTCCAGCCCCTCCGGGACGTACCCGCTGTACTGGCGCACCAGCTCGCCGGTGCGCTTGTCGAACTCCGCCCGGTCCTGCGCGGTCCACCAGTCGTTGAGGTTGCCGTGGCCGTCGTACTTGGAGCCCTG
>OMJG01001838.1_pt1 | contig 11415 bp, 13 predicted proteins | sample 1646431 | NCBI WGS metagenome assembly OMJG01 (sample SAMN03771674, study PRJEB25209) | food metagenome | isolation source: Cotija cheese | place: Mexico:Jalisco,Michoacan | collected 2011-12-12 | reverse complement strand
ACAGCGGCTCGGCGATCAGCGCGCCGAAGGCCGGCACCGCCAGGGCGAGGATCTGCCGGTTCAGGGAGCGGGGGTCCGCGGCCACAGACCCGGCCGGGGCGCTCGAGGCGGCGTCTGCGGCAGGGGCGGCGTCGGGCTGCTGCGGGGACTGGCGGGAGGTCACCGGATCAGTCTAGGAGCCGAGCGACACCCGGGCTGGCTCGGACTGCCCGGCGTCGGGAGAGATCAGAAGCTGCCGCTGGCCCCGCCGCCGGAGAACCCGCCGCCCCCGCCGAAGGAGGAGCCGCCGCCGGAGGAGGAACCCGCGTAGGACCCGTACGCGGGGGTCCAGGAGGATCCCCAGGCCGGACGGCCCGAACCGCTGTAGAGCCGGGGCACCTGCTGGTACAGGGCCAGCCAGACGGGGAAGGTCGCGACCCAGATGGTCCGCACGGTGGGATCGACGGAATCCTGATCCCCCGGCCTCGGCATGTCGATGTAGTACGTGCGGTATCCCAGGTAGGCCTGGCGCGTGGTGCGCGAGACCCGCACCCCCGAGTGCTCCCGCTCGAAGCGGTCCATCTCCGCCATCGCGGTCTGGCCGCCGTCCGGGGTGCGGCGGGCCGGGTTGCGGTACCGGCGCGTGAGCACGACGATCGGCCAGATCAGGATCGCCGCGAGCATCCCGCCGGTGCCGAAGGCCATCACGCCGACCACGACGGAGGCGGCGGTGCTGCGGGGGTACGGGATCGGCGAGCCGTCGGCCCGGCGGTAGATCTGCTGGATCGTGGAGGACAGGGCCTGCCGGTAGCGCTCCTCCTTCAGGCCGGGGCCCAGGACGTCGTCCAGCAGCTCCTCGGCCGCCCGATCCGGGAGGATCTCGCGGGCACCGTCGGCCACCTCGATGCGCGTCTTGCGCCGGTCCATGTCCACGGCGATCAGCACGCCGTTGTCCCTGCCGGCATCGCCCACGGCCCAGCGGGTGGCCAGCTCCCGAGTCCACTACTCCCAGTCGCCGCTGGACTTCTCCACGATGGCGACGGCGACCCGCACCCGGTCCGTGGTGCGGTTGCCGTCTTCGATGAGCCGGTTCAACTCCCGCAGGTCCGCTGCGGAGAGCACGTTCGGCTGGTCCAGCACGTTGCCGCCGGGCGGCCGCTGGGGCAGATCACCGGGCTCCCCGCCGCAGCCGCCCAGGGCCAGGATCAGCGCGGCCAGCAGCAGGGCGATGAGGGCCCTGAGTCTCATACCCATCTCCACCGCCCCTTCCCGGTCATCCGACGGTGCCCCACGATCCACAGGATGGGCCCGAGGATCAGCAGGAGCAGGGCGGGCAGGAGCAGCACGGCCGCCGTCTCACCGAAGACCCCGGGGGCGATGCCGTGGTCCGCGGTCCACATCCGGTACGGCCCGGCCGCCGTCGCCTTCTTGCCGTCCGGGCAGGAGACCCGGTACGTCCCGGCCTCACCGGTGCGCACCGTCGCGACGGGACGCAGCAGGGCCTCCCCGTCCCACCCGGTGCTGGCGGTGTCCAGGGGCAGCGGGCGCACCCGGCCGTCCCCGCCCGCCTCCACCGCCTCCACGGTGCACTCCTGCGGATACGGTCCGGACATCCATTCGGCCCGGTAGATGCTGATCTCGGCATCCGCGGGCAGGGTGATCTCGCGGGACCCTGAGAAGCTCTGCCCGCCGGGGATCCCCGCCGAGGGGGTGAGCATCGCCAGCCCGATCGCGGTGAGGATCATGGCCCCGCCCAGCACGGTGAGGTTCCGGCCCGTCTTCTGCCGGCCCTCCCCGGGGCGGCGTCGACGTCGCGCGGAGCCGACCCCGCACAGCACCGCCCCCAGCGGCAGGCCGAGGAAGGCCCCCAGGAGGACGGCGACGTCCGCGTCGTTCTCACCCATCACCGCGGTGTTCTGCCGGTGCTGATCCGGGATCTGCTGGGGATCGGCCAGCAGCATGGGGTGCCCGGCCTCGCAGGAGAGCCGATACTCCCCGGCCGCGCTCACCCGGAAGGTGAGCACCGGCACCCAGAGGGCTTCGTCCTGCACCACGGCGCTGTCCAGGTCCAGGTCCTGGCGCAGCACCGCTCCGGTTCCGCCCTGCGGGGTCACGGTGCAGGCGTCCTCCAGCAGCAGCACCTTGCTGTAGATGTCGTAGGTATGCCCGGACTCCAGCCGGTAGGTCTGCGCGGAGCGGAACTGGGCCGTGGCGCTGCTGGGCGTCTCCCACGGCATCCGGCCCACCAGCGTGCCGGCGACGACGCCGAGCACGGACAGCGCCAGGACGAACAGCCCCACGGGCACGTGCCAGGAGGACCTCCACCAGGGGCGAGGCGCGGACCGGGCGCGAGCGCGCCTGGCGGCCCGCGAGCCGGCGGTCTTCGGTCTGCGCGGACGGGTCCGGCGAGTTCTTCGGTCCTGGTCGTACCCGCCGTGAGCGGGCCGGACGGAGGGCTCGGGGCGCACCTAGCGTCCGCGCTCGTCGACGTACCCGCCCCGAGCGGCGTCGTCTCGGCGCATCGACCCCACCTCCCCCGATCCTCAGATCCTGAGGCTCAACATACTGGATGCTCGCCCGCGGCAGCAGGGGCATCCCGACCAGCGGAGGGGGACCGGGCGGTCCTAGGCTGGAGGATATGAGCGGACACCATGCTGAGATCAAGGTCCCCGGCGGCAAGCTCGTCGTCGCGGACGTGACCACCGACGCCGAGCGCATCACGGCCGCGACCATCTCCGGGGACTTCTTCCTGGAGCCGGAGGAGGCCTTCGAGAGCCTGGCCCCCGCGCTGGTCGGGGCCTCGGTGCACGAGGACGGCGCGGCCCTGACCGCGCGGCTGGACGCCGCACTGGCGCCCTTCGGGCAGGATCTGCACCTGCACGGCTTCTCCACCGCCGACGTCGCCCTCACGGTGCGCCGGGCGGTGACCGACGCGCAGGACTTCTCCGACTTCTCCTGGGAGATCCTGCGCCCGGGAACCTTGCCGACGGCGCTGAACGTGGCCCTGGATCAGCACCTGCTGGAGCAGGTGCAGGCCGGGCGGCGCGGGCCGACGCTGAGGTTCTGGGACTGGGAGGACAAGGCGACCGTGATCGGCTCCTACCAGTCCTACGCCAACGAGCTGCACCCGGAGGGGGTGGCCGAGCACGGGATCGACGTCGTGCGCCGTATCTCCGGGGGCGGGGCGATGTTCATGGAGGGCGGCAACTGCGTCACCTACTCGCTGTACGCCCCGGATTCCCTGGTGGCGGGGCTGAGCTACGAGCAGTCCTACGCGTTCCTGGACCAGTGGGTGCTGCAGGCCCTCGGGGAGCTGGGGGTGCAGGCCTGGTACAAGCCGATCAACGACATCACCTCCACCGGCGGGAAGATCGGCGGGGCCGCCCAGAAGCGGGTGCCGGGCGCGATCCTGCACCACGTGACCATGTCCTACGACATCGACGCGGACAAGATGATGGAGGTGCTGCGGATCGGGCAGGCGAAGATCTCCGACAAGGGCACCCGCAGCGCCAAGAAGCGGGTGGACCCGCTGCGCCGCCAGACCGGGGAATCCCGGGAGGGCATCATCGCGGCGATGACGCGGGTGTTCCGCGCCCGCACGGGTGCCGCCGACGGCCAGCTGAGCCAGGAGGATCTCGACGCCGGGCGCCGCCTGGTGGAGGAGAAGTTCGGCACCGAGGAGTGGACCCACCGGGTCCCGTGAGACTCAGGCCGCAGCCCCCTGTTGAGATGCGCCGTTCGTGCTTCAGATACGGGCGGCGTCAGTCCTGGCGGGTGCTGGACAGCGCCCAGTCCACCAGCACGGGCTGGAAGAGCAGCCGCGCGGCGCGCTTGCGGTCCGTGTCCAGCCCGAAGCCGTCCCGGCGCTCCACGAACTGCGCGATGTTGCCGGGGAACACCCCGATGAACAGGCCCGTGGCCAGGTGACCGAACATCTTGGGCCGCTTCCCGGAGATCAGCCCCAGGCCCAGGGCGATCTCCACGATCCCGGAGCCCAGCACCACCAGATCCGGGTCCAGCGGGACCCAGGAGGGCACCTGCGCCTGGAACTCCTGCCGGGAGAACGTCAGGTGCCCGATCCCGGCGAAGGTCAGGAACCCGCCGAGGGCCACCCGGGCCAGGCTGCGCCCCGGATGCCCCGGGACCACCCGGTCCTCCTGCTCCGGCCGCACTCCGGCGGCCTGCTGGAACCGCTCCAGCCGACGCTGCTGCTCCCTGCGCTGACGACGCTTGCCCATCATGTTCCCGTCTTCCCTTCTCGTGAACGGACCGCCGCACGCTCGCCGCGCGGCCGATCGTCTCTCGGCTGCGATTCTTCTCCGCACCACAGTGCGGCGTCAGACCCGGACCCGCCGATTAAGCTCTCAGCGGGCGCGCAGCCGGTCCAGCTCGCGCCGCTCCTTCTTGGTGGGCCGCCCGGCCCCGCGCTCGCGCCGCGGCACGGGAGCGGTGCGCGCGCTGGGCTTGGGCGGGGAGTGGTCCACGTAGCACTCCCGGGCCACGGGCGCCCCGACGCGCTTGGCGATCAGCCGGGTGACCTCGAAGATCCGCTCCCAGCCGGGCTGGCGGACCTTCACGACGTCGCCGACCCGCACCGCCTGGGAGGCCTTGACCGGCTGGTCGTCCAGGCGCACGTGCCCGGCCCGGCAGGCGGCGGTCGCGGCGGAGCGGGTCTTGAACAGGCGCACGGACCACAGCCACGCGTCCAGCCGGACGCTGCCGGGACCCTGCGGGGCGGGGTCGGTGGTGCTCATGGCGACCACTCTATCGACGGCCCCGAGCGGGCATTCCCGGCGGGCCCGCTCAGTTGGCGACGGTGAAGCGGCGCCCGGCGTGGGCGTCGGACTCGGCCTCGTCCACCAGGGCCGCCGCGAAGTCCTCGGCGGAGATGCTCTCCCCGGCCGGCACGTCCAGCTCGGTCCGGTAGCTGCCGGTGCGCTGGCCCGGGGCGATCATCGGGGCGGGGGCGAGCATGCTCCAGTGCAGGCCCTCGGACTCGCGGTACAGGTCCAGCACGTCGGAGAAGGTCTGCGCCTCGGTCTTGAACTGGTCGGGGAAGTCCGGGGTGTCCTTGAGGCGGGTCTGAGCATCGGCCTGCAGGGCCCCGGCCCCGCCGACCACCACGAACCGGCCCACCGGGGCGGCCTCGATGAGGGCCCGGTGGTTGGCCACGTTCTGATCCATCTGCCCGCCGCGCCCGGTCACGGCGGCGATCAGGGTGACGTCGTGCCGGCCGATCACGTCGATGACGGCGGCGGTGTCCGCGAGGTCTAGGGCCGCGGAGGTGTCCGCGCTCTCCACGGTGCGCCCGCTGCGGCTGTAGGCGTCCACGACGTGGCCGCGGCGCACAGCCTCGGCGACGGTGCGGGATCCGATCATGCCGGTGGCTCCGATGACGGCGATCTTCATAGCTTCCTCCTCGTCCCGGCCCTCATGGCCGATTGCTTTACGGATCAATCAACTCGCGGGGCGGGGACTCTATTCCCGGACGCGGCCGGGGTGGCGCGGGGGGCAGGGCCCGCAGACGCCGACGGCCCGGACGCCGCGTCGTGGGAGACGCTGCGGCCGGGCCGTCGGTGGGAGCGGATTCGCGGTCCGCCCCTCATCAATCACTCGCACCTTCATGAGGTACTGATGACGATAGGGGCCGATCCTGTGGCCGCACCCCCAGGGACCTGGGAACCACCTGGCAATACTGAGCTTGCCGAAGCATCCGGGGTTGGCGCGCACCCGACACGCACCCCCGGCTCGCCCCGTAGGCTGTCCCCATGAGCACCGAGCAGCACAGCACCCTCTCCGCAGATCTCGACGCCATCCAGGACGCGACCCAGCGCTCCGACCTGCCCGTCGTCGTCGTGACCGGCGCCAGCGGCGGCATCGGCTCGCGCATCGCCCTGAACCTGTCCCGGGACCGGCTCGTGGTGGCCGTGGGACGCCGCCGCGAGCGCCTCGAGGAGCTGGCCACCCGCGCCCAGCAGGGCCCCCGGAACCCGGAGGCAGCCCCCGGGGCGATCCTGCCGCTGGTCGCGGACCTGACGGACCTGGAGGGCATCGACGCGGTGTTCTCCCGGCTGCCGCGCGCGGACGCCCTGGTGCACGCCGCGGCGATCGCCCCGCGCGCCACCGTGGCCGACGCCGGCATCGCCCACTGGCGGGACATGCTCGAGACCAACGTGATGGCCCCGGCGGAGCTGACCCGGGTCCTGCTGCCCCTGCTGCGCGAGGCCGCGGCCCCGGTGGAGGCCGACGCCCTGCCGGGCACCGTGGTGTTCCTGGGCTCCGGGGCCTCCCGGGCGGTGAACCCGTACAACGTGGCCTACGCCGCCTCCAAGCACGCGGTCCAGGCCCTGGCCGACGGGCTGCGGCAGGAGACCGCGCAGACCGGGCTGCGGGTGGCCACCGTCGCCCCCGGGCCCGTGGACACCCCGATGGTGCAGTGGGATGACGACTACCCGAAGGCCGCCCCGGCCCGGCTGATCGAGCCGGAGACGGTGGCCCGCTCGGTGCGCCACGTCCTGGACGCCCCCGCGGACACCCAGCTGACCGAGGTGTGGGTCCGCCCGCGCGTCGAGGCGAAGTAGAGGACCCGGCCATGGCGGGAGGACTCGCGGCGCTGCTGGATGACGTGGCGGCCCTGGCGAAGATGGCCGCGGCCAGCACGGACGACGTCGCGGCGGCGGCCGGGCGAGCCAGCGCGAAGGCGGCGGGTGTGGTCGTGGACGACACCGCGGTGGCCCCACGCTACGTGCAGGGGGTCAGCCCCGCGCGGGAGCTGCCGATCATCTGGAAGATCACCAAGGGCTCCCTGCGCAACAAGATCCTGTTCATCCTGCCCCTGGCGCTGCTGCTGAGCCAGTTCGCCCCGTGGGCGCTGACCCCACTGCTCATGATCGGCGGTGCGTACCTGTGCTTCGAGGGTGCGGAGAAGATCTGGGAGAAGCTGACCGGGCACGCCCCGCAGGAGGAGCCGGCCGCCCGCCAGGGTCCCGACGCGGAGCGGCAGGTGGTCTCCGGGGCGGTGCGCACGGACTTCATCCTCAGCGCGGAGATCATGGTGATCTCCCTGAACGAGGTGGCTTCGGAGGGCTTCTGGTCCCGCGCGGTGATCCTGGTGATCGTGGCCGTGGTGATCACGGTGCTCGTGTACGGGGTCGTGGGGCTGCTGGTGAAGGCCGACGACGCCGGGCTGGCGCTGTCCCGGCGCGGCGGGCCGGCCTCCCGGCGCGTGGGAGCCGGGCTGGTGCGGGCGATGCCCGCGGTCATGACGGCGATCTCCGTGGTGGGGGTCTTCGCGATGCTGTGGGTCGGCGGGCACCTGCTGCTCACGGGCGCGGATGAGCTGGGCTGGCACGGGCCGATGGCGCTGGTGCACGCCGCGGAGCACCTGGTGCACGGCGCGGGGGCGGCGGCCGGGGCGCTGGGCTGGCTGGTGGAGACCCTGTGCGCGATGGTCGCCGGGTTCCTCGCCGGCACGGTGGTGGTGGGCGGCGTCGCTCTGGTGCGCCGCACCCGCAGCTGAGGAAAGGCTGGGCACTGCTGACACGGAGCGGTTTCGCCGATATCGTCGGGACCATGAAGATGTCTGCAGATCTTGAGAAGAAGTTCCAGGCCCAGGTGACCATGGAGTTCGAGGCCTCCCTGACCTACCGTCAGCTGGCCATCGAGGCCGAGGAGCAGGACCTCACCGGCATCGCCGCGTGGCTGCGCCACCAGGCGGACGAGGAGATCGTCCACGCCAACAAGTTCATCGACCACCTGGCGGACCGGGACAACCACGCCGCCATCGGGGACATCCCCGCCCCGGGCGTGAAGCGCGGGCTGTCCGTGCTGGAGATCTTCGAGGCCGCCCTGGCCCACGAGCAGAAGGTCTCCGAGTCCATCCGCGAGCTGTACCGCGAGGCCGACGCCGAGGGCGACTACGACTCCCGTCCGCTGCTGAACTGGTTCGTGGACGAGCAGATCGAGGAGGAGGCCACGGTCTCCGAGATCATCGGCCGCGTGAAGTTGGTCGGCGACGACGGCTCCGGCATCCTGCGCCTGGACGCCGAGCTGGCCCAGCGCCCCGAGGAGGGCACCGAGGCCGACGACTGATCCTCCGCCGAGGAGATCGTCCCTGATGACGAGGACGGCCCCGACCGCTGCATCGCGGTCGGGGCCGTCCTCGTCCGCGGGGTCCCCGTGTTCCCGCCCGCGCCCCCGACCCGGCGTACCCGCTCCCACCCCGTTCGCGAGAGGGCGCATCCGTTCCCGGAGACGCCGAAAAGGGGAACCGCAGCGCCGTCTCGGTGTGCGGGACGGGCAACGGGACGGCAGGGGGGGGAGGAGACTCCGGGTCCCGAGGAATCTAGATGCGAAGAACCGGCCGACCCCCGAAGCGATCAGCTACTTCCGACTGCTGGGTAGTTAACACAACCCTGTGACCACCGATGATGAGCGAGTGCCGGTAACCACGTGTGCCCAAGGCCCTCGGCCCGTTTATGCGGTCATTACCCCCCACCACCGCTGGGTTGTGTCGGTGCCCTGTGGCATCATGCTCGTATGGGAAGTGGTGAACAGACAGAAGGTCCGTGGCGTCGAGGTCCGATGGCGTTTGACCCCGCACTGGACGCGTGGCGCTTGTCGCCCTCGGATCGCTGTTGGTGGTGCGGCGATTTAGCCACGACCGAAGAGCATCGAATCAAGCACTCGACACTTCGGAGAGTTGCTCGCACGGACTCGGGCAAGATCGACCTGGCCAACACCTACAAGAAGGCCGACGACTTCGCGGGGCCCCTGCGGTCGCTGAAGAAGGGAGCCCAAGTCAAGTGGCGCAAGAACATGTGCGCCAACTGTAACAACGCTAGAAGCCAACCGTTCGATCTTGCGTACGACGTTATGGAGCAGTTTATCGTTGACCACGCCGACGAGATGGGTCGCTGGTCACGGCTGGAATGGGCTGACGTGTACGGGGCCGACTGGGAGGCGGGTGCGGCGAATCTGGGGCGCTACTTCGCGAAGCAGATGTGCTGCATGCTTGCCACCCAACGCCTCCCCATCCCCCAAGACCTCCTCCACTTCCTCAGCGGTGCCCCACATTGTCCCCCAGTCGCGTTCATGATCTACCGGAACTGGCGAGCCATCGATGCACATCGGATGCTCCGGAAGGCAGGACCCGGCGACGGCATCACGACCTTCGTCGGCCTCCTCCCGTCGCACGCGTACCGGCGCGAAGGCCAGTTTTCAGGGGTCGACTACGGTTACCACATCGGCTATATCTGGTTCTTCGCCAACTGGAGCAAGGAAAGCGACCGCACATCGTGGTGGGAGTACCCGGTGGTCGAAATGCCGCTCGTGAATGCCGACGTAGCTAGCAAAGTCGAGTGGCGAACCCTCCAATTGCGCACACTGATAGGGAATCTGTCGCGCAGAGTGAAGGAGTCGCGTCCTACGAAGCAGCGGCTGGGCCCACCATGGCGGCCTTGAACCGGGCACTTCGGACAAGAGTGACAAACTCTGCTGGCGTCAGAACCACTGCATGATTCCCGAGACGCCGCTCCTTATAGGCGTCGCGAAAGGATTTGTCTCGCGTTACACAGAATACCCGAGACAATGGATCATCTCCCGCGAGATACCTGCACACCCCATAAACCTTACCGTCCTCGTGGCCCAACGGTGGATTCCCGTCCGGAGAGGGGTCACCTGCCGGATCACCATTCGATTCGCAGACCAAATGCTTAATAAGGTCTGTGACTAGCGCCTCGGCCGAATCAGATCCTACTTAAAGACCGTATGCTGGCCACGGGCCCCGGATGAGCGCAACGTGTGTCAGGTGATCGACCTGCGAACCTCGCACCGAGTCAGGCGTCCCGGGCCCACCCCGGGAACCATCTACCCGGATGGGGCGCTGTTCCGTGCAGCCGTGTCTGTGAAACTGCGCAAGTTGCCCAGGTACTCGCTCGGCATGACCGGCGAGGAGAGGGCGGCGCTGGCCAGGCAGTACGACAGTCGCGCCGCCTATGCTTTCTCGACGTGAGGAGACCCGACGCACGGGCGCGGCACTCAGCGCCATCGCGGCCTTGTGCACGCGGGGCAGGAACGGCACCCGAGCACCCAGCGCTCACCGCACCTTGATGTGGCAACGCGAGCGACCTCCAAGCGTACCCCGGGTGCGCCGTGTAGGTGCGGCGTCGCGGTCACCCTCGGACCGGATGACTACCTTCAGACCCGCCCGTGCAACCTCGACGGTACGACGGCATGGAAGGCGCCCCACGACCACCGCTCGGCAATCGATTCGGGCAACACGATCCTGAAGATGCATCACGCGAACCTTCGGCACGGAAGCACCTGCGTCATGAGAACGAACAAGACCGGCATCCTGCGCCTGTACGCCGAGCTGGCCCAGCGCCCCGAGGAGGGCACCGAGGCCGACGACTGATTCGGCCCCGGGGTCACACCCCACCCGCTGAGATGCGGGGTTCCTGCTGATACACCGCACGCCGGGGCGCATCTCAGCACGAACCCCGCATCTCAGCACATAGGCCGCATCCGGACCGCGAGAAGGGTCTCCAGATGCGAAGAACCGGCTGACCGCCGAAGCGATCAGCCGGTTCCGACTGGTGCGCGAGGGGGGAGTTGAACCCCCACTCCGATTAAGGAACACGGACCTGAACCGTGCGCGTCTGCCTATTCCGCCACTCGCGCGTGGACTCTCGCGACATCCCCGAAGGGTCATCGCGAAAAGCAACGCTGTTGATCGTACCCAGCTCCCGGCGGCGGTGTCCAATCCGCGCGAGCATGAGCTGTGCCACCCCAGCCCCGCCCCCTGCGCCTTCCGCCCATCCCCGCACTGCACCCCATTCAGACCATCCCCGTCCCCACCCGCGCCGGCGGCCGTCAGCGGATGCCCAGGTTCGTCCCGGCGCGGGGCGCTGCGCTCTCCTCTATCCTGGGACGAGGCCCGCGAGAGCCCTGCGCCGCGCAGGGCGCCCCCGACGGCGGCCCGGAGCGAGGAGGACTCAATGGGAGTCATCGAGAACATCGAGCGCGGCCTGGAGAAGGCCGTGCGGGGAGTCTTCAGCGCGGGCTCCAAGCACCGCCTGGAGCCCGTGGACCTGGCCAGCCGCCTGCGCGCGGAGATGGACAACAAGGCCTACGCGATCGCCGAGGGCCGCACCATCGCCCCCAACGTCTTCGTCATCGAGTTCTCCGAGACCGACTTCCCCCGCGCCCAGGACTGGGGTCAGGATCTCGCCGAGGAGCTGTGCGACGTCGCGATCCGCCACGCCCGCGCCCAGGGCTACACCCTGCGCGGGGCCGTGCGGGTGAGCTTCACCCGGGACCGCACCGGGGAGCTGCGTCCCGGCGAGTTCGTGGTGACCTCCGGGCAGGAGCGCTCCGGGCGCCACCAGATCGGAAGAGCACACGTCTGAACTCCAGTCACCAGATCATCTCGTATGC
>OMJG01001836.1_pt1 | contig 11421 bp, 11 predicted proteins | sample 1646431 | NCBI WGS metagenome assembly OMJG01 (sample SAMN03771674, study PRJEB25209) | food metagenome | isolation source: Cotija cheese | place: Mexico:Jalisco,Michoacan | collected 2011-12-12 | reverse complement strand
CCTGTACCCGTGCTCCTTGAGGACGTCGCCCATGCAGGTCAGCCCGCCCAGGTACGCCGCGTTCTCGTCCTTCTCCGCGGAGTCGGCGATGGAGCTGGAGCCGGAGCCGCCCTTCAGCGGGACCCCGCACTGGGTGGAGACGATCCCGGCCATGGTCCACCCCCCGCCGTCGTACTGCCGGTAGTCCGGGATGGACTGCCAGCCCTCAGCTTCGGAGGTGGCCTCCTCCAAGCCCTGGAAGGCGTCCTTCTCGAACAGCTGGTCATCGGCCAGGGTCTGCTCCCCGGATTCCAGGTAGATGACCACGAGGTTGCGCTTGCCGGCGTCGGAGGTGACGGTCGGGGCCGCGTAGTAGTCGTCCAGGGTGTACGGGGAGTTGGCGGCGCGCAGGTAGTCGCGGATGCCGACGGTGCTGGCGAAGGCGCTCGTTCCGCCGATGCCCAGGGCCAGAACCGAGAGCGTGGCGAGGATGTTGCGGGGCCAGCGCCAGCTGCGCGGCGGGCGGGGGGCGCCGTCGGCCATGCGCCGGCGCACCACCCGGCGGCGCCAGGCGATGATCCCGGCGACGGCGAGGGTCACCACCACGGGCAGCACGCCGACGCCGAGGATGCCCTTCCAGACGATGGCCCCGCCGCCGCCGTCGGTCTGCACGGAGAAGAGGTTGGTGCGCAGCTGGTCGAAGGTGATGGGGCCCCAGTAGTGGCGGATGCCGAGGGCGGCGATGAGGCAGGTGAGGCCCAGCCACAGCAGCAGGTAGGCGAGGATCCGGCCGAGCACCCGCCCGACGGCGCGGGTGGCCGTGCCGATGCGTCCTGCCATCGTGTGCTCTCCTCCTCCCGTGCGCGCTCCACCGGGGGACACCTCGGTATGGGCCATGCGGATTCATGGCGGGGACGCGCCGAACCCATCGGAGTCTAGTGAGGGGTCACCTGCTGTTCAACAGGATGTCACCGTGAGATGGACCCGGTGACCCGCGCCCCTGCGCCCCTCCACCCGCGTCCGCCCGCGTTTGGGAGCGATTTCGTGGTTTGGGAGCCTCGAGGACGCTCCCAAACACCGAAACCGCTCCCAAACCGGCCAGGCGAGGCGGGTGCCCGGCGGGGCCTCATAGAGAGTCACAGTGAGAACCACACTGAGAAAACTCTCAATGACGTTCTCAGTGGGACCCTCATTCTCAGCGCGTGCTCAGCCGATCCGGCTGCCCTCGACGACTCGGTAACGGGTGTCCCGCTGTCCTTGGCGCCCCTCCATCACCACCAGGCCCTCCGCGATCGGACGGGCCAGTGCATAGCGGATCTGAGAGACGCTCAGGCCCGCTGTCCTCGCGAGCTCCCGGATCGGCATCGCCCCGGATTCCACCAGCAGTCGCAGCACATGCGATTCATGCCGGGTCGGGCGGGAGCTGGCCGGCATCGGCAGGCCTGCCGGAGAGTCCACAGCCGCCTTGCGTTCGGGCACTCCCCGCGGAGGCAGCACCTCATCGCGTCTGCGACTCCGATCTGCAGCCCTCCAGAGCCAGGCCGTGAACCGCACTGACGCATCCGTCAGCTTGGGGCGCGGGAGTCCCCTGTCCGCAACGGACCGGAAGACCTCTCGGATGCCGCCGCCCTCGCCCTCGATCACTGCGGCCCCATCGGGCAGCTTGAGCTTCTTGGCCATCTGGTAGAGCCTCTGGTTCACAGCGGCCTGAGCGTGCTCGACGCTCTCCAGCTGCTCCAGGGAGACTCCTCTGAGTCCGCCGGGGCTCTGGATGAACAGGGCATCCGGCCTCAGACGCACCTGGATCCCCTTCCCTGTGCCCAGGGTGTTCGGTCCGAGATCCCGATGCACCAGCGCATTCGCCACGAGCTCTCGGACGGCGTTGAGCGGAAGCTCGGCCACGCTCTCCATATGACCGTCCGGCCGGTAGCGCCGGACGATATCCAGGTTGTCCTCCACCCACTCCATGACCTCGGCCAGCAGCACAGGCACCGGACCCGTGAAGTCCTGGAGGTTGCGATTCCGCGGACTCCCCTCACCTCCGGGCAGCTGCACCGCAGCCGTCACCGTGAGAGAGGGATACTGGCCCTGCGGGTAGTCACCGAGCGCGTAGAGACCGGCGAGGGTGGGCTCCCCCGAGGCCTTGAGCACGTTGGTCAGCTGAAGGATCTGCTCATCGGTGCGCCCACGCAGACGCCGATCCTGTGCACGAACCTCCTTGAGGTACGCCTCGACGAGCTCGGGGATGAGGTCCTCCCTGTTGCGACCGTGGGCAGGAGTGAGGTCATAGTCGACCTGCTCCTCGACGTGGAGCTTGGCCACCTCGATCATCCGCAGCTCATGATCCTGCATCCGATAGTCTCCATCGGACTGACGCAGGTAGGAGTGTCCTCGCGTCACTGCAGGCCGCTCCTTCAACGGCAGTGCGATCACCTCGATGACGAGGACATCGCCCTCTCGGCAGCGGATCGTCTGCGGCTCGAGAGTAGGGCAGGGACGGACGGACTGCCGATTGGCGGAGATGACCCGGGCCTCCAGACTGGCAACGTCCTCCACCCCGGTGATGTTGAAGTCCCCTCCTGCTTCATCGACGCCGAGGATGATCGTTCCGCCCTCCGGCATATTCGCGAAGGCGCACAGCGTCTCCGTCAGGTTCGGCAGTCCCCCGGCCGCCCGCTTGACTTCGATGGACGTGGTGTCACCACGGCGTGCCCGGAGTTCATCGAGCACGGAATCCAGAGTCTCAGCTGTCCACTCCATGAGGTCACACTACAACTCACACTGAGAAAAATTCTCAATGATGTTCTCAGTGTGGACTCAGTCGCCCCGACGACGCGCGGGTGCGCACCCTGCCGACTCTCTCGGTCCCCATGCACTCCGGTTTGGGAGGGGTTTCGGTGTTTGGGAGTGTCCTCGGGGCTCCCAAACACCGAAACCGCTCCCAACCCGGCCGGTTCCCCGCCCCCGCGGGTCAGAAGCCGCCGGCGTCGGCGGCCATGTTGGCGAAGCGGGAGTAGTGGCCCTGGAAGGCGACCGTGATCGTCTTGGTGGGGCCGTTGCGGTGCTTGGCGACGATGACGTCGGCCTCCCCGGCGCGCGGGGACTCCTTGTCGTAGATGTCCTCGCGGTGCAGCAGCATCACCATGTCCGCATCTTGTTCTATCGAGCCGCTTTCGCGAAGGTCCGAGACCATGGGCTTCTTGTCCGTGCGCTGCTCGGAGCCGCGGTTGAGCTGGGACAGGGCGATGACGGGCACGTCCAGCTCCTTGGCCAGCAGCTTCAGGGAGCGGGAGAACTCGGAGACCTCCTGCTGGCGGGACTCCACCTTCTTGCCGGAGCTCATCAGCTGCAGGTAGTCCAGGACCACCAGGCGCAGGTTGTTCTTCTGCTTGAGCCGGCGGCACTTGGCGCGGATCTCCATCATGGACATGTTCGGGGAGTCGTCGATGAACAGCGGGGACTTGTCCATCCGCCCCATGACCTCGGCGATCTTGGACCACTGGGCGTCCTCGAGGGAGCCGCGGCGCAGGTCGGAGAGGTTCAGGGAGGCCTCCGCGGAGAGCAGTCGCATCGCGATCTCGTTGCGGGACATCTCCAGGGAGAAGATCACGGTGGCCATGTCGTGGTGGATGGCGGCGGAGCGGGCGATGTCCAGGGCGAGGGTGGATTTGCCGACGGCGGGGCGGGCGGCGACGACGATCATCTGCCCGCCGAGCAGCCCGTGGGTGAGGTCGTCCAGCTCGTAGAACCCGGTGGGCACGCCCTGCATGCCGTCGGCCTTGTCCCCGTTGGCTTCGATCTCCTCGACGGTCTCCCCGATGACCTCCTTGAGGATCACGTAGTCCTCGGCGGTGCGCCGCTCGGCCACCTGGTAGATCTCGGTCTGGGCCTGGTTGACGAGGTCGTCCACCTCGCCGTCCTGGGAGTACCCGAGCTGCACGATCTTGGTTCCGGCCCCGACCAGTCGCCGCAGCACGGCCCGTTCCCGCACGATCTCGGCGTAGAACCCGGCGTTGGCCGCGGTGGGCACGGAGGAGATCAGGGAGTGCAGGTACGCGGCACCGCCCACGCGCCCGAGCTCCCCGCGCTTGGTGAGCTCGTCGGCGACGGTGATGGCGTCGGCGGGTTCGCCCTTGCCGTAGAGGTCGATGATCGCTTCGTAGATGGATTCGTGGGCGGGCTTGTAGAAGTCGACGCCGCGCAGGACCTCGACGACGTCGGCGATCGCGTCCTTGGACAGCATCATCCCGCCGAGCACGGACTGCTCGGCGACGTTGTCCTGGGGCGGGGTGCGGCCCCCGCCGTCGCGTTCGGAGACGACCTCAGACACGTGCTCTCCTCGTCGTAGTTATCCACAGGTTGGGCCCGCGGTGGGCCGATGTGCACCGGATGTGCACCGTTCGGGGCGGTTCATCCACAGGTTCGCCGCGTTCTTCCACAGAAACTGTGGACAGCGGTGGGGATGGGGCGGACGACGCCGCGCGCATCCTGTGGATAACCCTACCCGCTCCCGCCCCCGCGGGCCCCGAAGCCAGGTTTCGGGACGGGTTCGTCGTTTCGGGACGGGATATTCCGGTCCCGAAACGACAAACCCGTCCCGAACACGATTCCGGCGGGGCCGAGGGCCGGCGGGTGGGCCGGGTCAGCTGTTGGCGGCGGCGACCATGAACACCAGCACCGGGTTGGTGAGCACGGAGACCACGAGCAGCAGCAGGTTCAGAACGCGGCGGCGTCGGTACTTGAAGAAGCCGAAGACCGCGAAGAAGGAGGCGAAGGCCGCCGCGATCGAGGAGACGACGAGGCAGATCAGGAAGATCGCGAGGATCACCTGGTTGCTCCCCCAGTTCCCGCCGAAGAACCCGAGGATGATCAGCAGCATCGCGGCCAGCCAGAATCCCAGACCCATCGCGAACAGGCGGGTGCTGGGCAGCCAGCGACGGCGGGGTCCAGGGCGGCCGGGGCGGGCGTCGTCGGCGGTGGTGTGGCTGGGGGTCATGGGCTCCATCTTCGCATCGGCGGCTGGGAGCATCCGCGGGGTGGATGCGCCAGGGCCCGCCGTCCGCACCACGGTGGGTGCGGGGGCGGGCCCTGGATCGGCAGGCGTCAGGCGCGGGTGCTACGCGGCGACGACGTCCAGCTCCACGGAGGCGACGACGTCCTCGTGCAGGCGGACGGCGACCACGTGGCGGCCGGTGCGCTTGATGCTCTTCTCGATGGTGATGGTCCGCTTGTCCACGGCACCGAGGCCGGCGGCCTCGATCGCCTCGGCGATCTGGGCGGGCTTGACGGTGCCGAACAGGCGGCCCTCGGCCCCGGCCTTGACCGGCACGGAGACGGTCTCACCGGTCAGACGCTCGGCCTGGGCCTGGGCGTCCTCGAGGTTGTGCTGGGCACGGGCCGCGCGGGCGGCGCGGATCGACTCGACCTGGCGCTCCCCGCCCTTGGTCCACACGGTCGCCAGACCGCGGGGGAACAGGTAGTTGCGGGCGTAGCCGTCCTTGACCTCGACGACGTCGCCAGCGGCGCCGAGGCCGGTGACTTCCTGGGAAAGAATGATCTTAGCCATGTGTTCTGGTCTCCTTCTCGATCAGCGGCCGGCGCCGGAGTAGGGCAGCAGGGCGACCTCGCGGGCGTTCTTCACGGCCTGCGCGATCTTGCGCTGCTCCTGCACGGTCACACCGGTGACGCGACGGGCGCGGATCTTGCCGCGATCGGAGATGAACTTGCGCAGCAGCGCGACGTCCTTGTAGTCGATCTCGGTGATGTCAGCAGCCTTGAGCGGGTTCTGCTTGGGTTTCGGCTTGCGGAGTTCAGCCTTGGCCATCGTGGTGCTCCTTGTTCTCTCAGTTGGAGCCCGCGGGTTCGTGCCCCGCGGGATGGGTGGGTGTCAGGGGAGGGCGGGTGCGGTCTAGAACGGCGGTTCGTCGTCCTGGCCGGCACCCCAGTCGTAGCTGCCGCCGGAGCTCTGCCCCCAGGGGTCCGCCGCCGGGGCCTGCTGGCCTCCGCGGTTGCCTCCCTGGTTGTAGCCGCTGCCGCCGTAGCCGTTGCCGGGCCCCTGGCTGGGGTTGCCCCCGCCGAAGCCCTGCTGCTGGCCGCCGCCCTGGTTGAAGTTCTGCTGTCCGCCGCCGAAGCCCTGACCGCCCTGGTTTCCGCCGAAGTTCCCTCCGCCGGAGCGCTGGTTGCGGTTCACGGATGCGGTGGCGAATCGCAGGCTGGGGCCGATCTCGTCGACGTCCAGCTCCATCGAGGTGCGGCGCTCGCCCTCCTTGGTCTCGTACGACCGTGCCTTCAGCCGCCCCTGGGCGATGACGCGCTGGCCCTTGGTGAGGGACTCGGCGACGTTCTCCGCGGCTTCGCGCCAGATGGAGCAGCGCAGGAAGAGGGCTTCCTGGTCCTTCCATTCGTTGGTCTGGCGGTCGAAGGTGCGGGGGGTGGAGGCGATCGTGAAGTTCGCGACCGCCGCCCCGGAGGGGGTGAAGCGCAGTTCGGGGTCGGCGGTGAGGTTGCCGACGACGGTGATGATGGTCTCTCCGGCCATCATGACCTCCTTGCAGTCGTAGCGAGTGGTGCTCCTACCAGTGGACCACGGGGGACTGACAGATCCAATGCCCCGGGGTCCGCTGTGGAAGCTACTTGGAGGAGATCTTCTGCTCTTCCGGGCGGATGATCTTGGTCCGCATGATGTTCTCGTTGAGGTTCAGGACGCGGTCCAGCTCCTTGGCGACGTCCGGCTCCGAGGTGAAGTTCACGACGGCGTAGATGGCCTCGCTCTTCTTCTGGATCTCGTAGGCCAGGCGGCGGCGGCCCCAGATGTCGATGTTCTCGATGGTGCCGTTGCCCTTGCGGACGACGTCGAGGAACTTCTGCAGGGTCGGCTCGACGGCGCGGTCGTCAACCTCGGGGCTGATCAGTGCCATGAGTTCGTATTCACGCATGTGGGAACCCACCTCCTTCGGTCTCGGCGGCTGCGGTCTCTCCGCAGCAGGAGGTTCGCTTGCGCGGGTGCGGTGCGCGAGGGGTCCGGGAGCGGTCCCGGTCTCGGCACAACCTGCCCGAGTCTACCCCATCCGCGCCGCGGCGCCCAGGGGCCGGGTCACGCGGGGTCAGCCGATGCGTCCGCGCAGCTGCTCGGGGTCGGCCGGCGGGGCGGCGAGGACCTCCCGGGCGGCGTCGACGGCGTCTTCCACCTTCCACAGCAGGACGCCGACGGGGCGGCGGTCGGCGTCGAGGTAGTAGACGACGCGGCGGCCGTCGCCGAGGTCGTCCTCGAGGGTCTCCAGGGTGGAGTCCAGGGTGCCGACGGCCTCCCAGCGGGTGCCGTTGACGAGGGAGTAGAAGTACGGGGTGTGGGCGTACCGCTCCCCGCCGGAGGCCATGGAGCGTCCGGCGGTGGTGCCCATCTGCAGGGCGTTGTCCTTGTGCTCCACGCGGGTGCGCCCGAGGATCACGTCCGGGTAGGAGGCGATGTCCCCGGCGGCCCAGATGTGGGGGTCGGAGGTGCGCAGCTGCTCGTCCACGCGCACCCCGCCGTCGGCCAGCTCCAGTCCGGCGGCTTCGGCGAGTTCGGTGCGGGGGCTGGCGCCGAGGCCGAGGATGAGCACGTCGCCCTCGACGTCGGTGCCGTCGTCCAGGCCCACCCGGATGCGATCGCCGTCGACGTCGGCGCGCTCGGCCCGGTGCCCGCCGCTGACCTGCACCCCGGCGTCGGTGAGCAGGGCCTGGTACTGCACGGCGAGGTCCGCGGGGAACTTGGCGTCCCCGAGGGTGGTCTCCGGGATGATCAGGTGCACAGAGACGTCCTCCTGGCTGAGGACGGCGGCGAGCTCCGCGCCGATGTACCCGCCGCCGAGGAGCACGAACTCGCGGTGGGTGCGGGTGAGCTCGCGCAGGCGCCGGTAGTCCTCGGCGGTGCGGTAGGTGAGGATGTGCGGGTGCTGCGGGGCGTCGAAGCGGTTCGGCTCCGCGCCGGTGGCGAGCAGGAGCTTGCCGTAGCCGATCTGCTGGCCGTCCGAGGTGCTCACCCGGCGGTTCTCCCGGTCGATGCCGGTGACGGTGGTGCCGGTGCGCACCTGCGCCCCGGTGGCTTCGGCGGTGCCGGTGAAGAAGTCCTCGAGCTTCGCGTCCGGGTTGAGCCAGAGCAGCTTGGACAGGGGAGGGCGGGCGTAGGGTTCGTCGTCTTCGGCCCCGAGGATGCCGATGCTGCCGGTGGCGTCGATCTCCCGGATGCCGCGGGCGGCGGTGTCCGCGGCCATGCCGGCGCCGATGATGAGGTAGTCGAACCGCTCCGTGCCGGATTCCCGTGCTGCGCGGGTCTCTTCCTGGGTGTGTGATGCGTCCATGGATGCTGCTCCCTTCCGGTCCGCGGGCGACACCCCGGTGGGCGGGGTGGCGCGGACCGAGCGTCGTTCCTCATTCCACGCTACTGTGCGGCGGCGGCCGCCGGAACCCCGCTGACCTGGGCAGACGCACGACGACGGCTCGATGCCGGTCAGCGCAGACCGTAGGCCTGAGGCCGGGGGTGGTTGCTGCGGGCGGCCCACCCGGGGATGAGGAAGGCGTCCACGACCAGCCAGATGAACTGGGCGGTGCCGATCAGAGCCGGAATCACCAGGGTCCAGGAGAACAGGATGATCAGGACGGTGAGGATGATGTGACCCACTCTACGCCCGGGGTGCGATGAAGGGCCGAAGCACCGGATGGCCGCCGCCGTGGCTCCGGGGAACAGACCCCACGACGATGACCATCCGATGGCCCAGAGACCTTCCTACTTCGGGTCCCGCCGAGTGAAGGAGAAGAACCCCGCCACCAGCGGCACCGCGCACCACAGGGCGTACCACCAGCCGGCCGGGACCCTCTGCGGATCACCCACCGGGTCCGAGGCGGTGGTCAGGGTGTTCGCCAGGTTCATCGGCAGATACGGCATGAAGTCGCTGGCCCAATCCAGGTTGGTCAGGAAAGCCCACACCAGCGGCAGCACGAACAGCACCACCACCACGACCACGATCGCCCCCGCGCTGTTGCGCAGCAGCGCCGCCAGCCCCAGGCCCATCCAGGAGGTCAGCACGAAGACCACCAGCAGACCCAGCACACAGGTCCAGTACCCGGAATCCGTGAAGCTGAAGTGCGCGTCGTCATCGGACAGGATCAGCTGCGTCAGCGGGTAGGAGACCACCGCGGAGATCAGCGCCACCAGCGCGGAGAACACGGAGATCACCAGCGCCTTCGCCACGTACACCGCCCACCGGCGCGGGGCCGCGGTGAACGTGGAGATGATGGACTTGGTGCCGAACTCCGTGGACAGGATCATCACCGCCATCGCACCCACCACGATGAACCCCAGGGTCGCGCCCGCCGTCGGCGTCATCACCGCCAGGTCATGCACGTTCCCGGACAGCGAGGCCTGCATCTCCGCGCCGCCCTCCGCGGCCGCGGGATCCTGCGGCACGGACTCGCTCGCGGAGGTCATGAAGTTCACGCTCCACGCGGCCATGGAGGCCATGCCCGCCATCAGCGCGATCGTCACGATCATCAGCACCCACGAGGACACGAGGGTGCGGAACTTCAGCACCTCCGCGCGCAGGATCCCCAGGAAGCTCAGCCGGTACGGGGAAGTGTGCGCGGCGCGGTCGGTGCGGGGGGTCTCGGAAACGGCGGTGCTCATGCTCGGCTCTCCTTCGCGACGTGCTGGGCCTGCGGTGTCTGCTGGGCCTGGGGGGCGTTCGGGTCCGCGGAGCGGTACTCCACGGAATCCTGGGTCATCCGCATGTACACCTGCTCCAGGGAATCCCGCTGCGGGGTGATCTCATACAGCAGGACGCCGGCCGACTGCGCCCGCTCGGCCACCTCGCGGGCCTCGGCCGCCACCAGCAGACCGTCCTGCTCATGCGGGGTGGACTCCACGCCGTCGGCGCGCAGCCGATCCGCGAAGGACGCGGCGTCGTCCGTGCGCACCAGCACCCGGTGCTCCCCGTTGGCATCCAGGAAGCTCTGCAGGGGCTCATCCGCGAGGATCCTGCCCTGCCCGATCACGATCAGGTGATCCGCGGTCTGCGCCATCTCCGACATCAGGTGCGAGGACAGGAACACCGTCTTGCCCTCCGAGGCCAGGTGCCGGGCCATCTGCCGCACCCAGATCACACCCTCCGGGTCCAGGCCGTTCACCGGCTCATCCAGGATCACCGTGGAAGGGTCCCCCAGGATCGCCGTCGCGATGCCCAGGCGCTGGCCCATCCCCAGGGAGTACCCGCCCACCTTCCGCTTCGCGGCCGAGGCCAGGCCGGTGATCTCGATGACCTCATCCACCCGGGACTTCGGGATACCGTGGGTCACGGCCATCGCCCGCAGGTGGTTGATCCCCGAACGCCGGGGGTGCACCGCGCGCGCCTCCAGCAGGGAGCCCACCGACGTCAGCGGAGAGCGCAGGGACGCATACCGCTGCCCGTCCACCAGGGCCTGCCCGCGGGTGGGGTGCTCCAACCCGAGGATCATCCGCATCGTCGTGGACTTCCCGGCGCCGTTGGGCCCGAGGAAGCCGGTCACCTTCCCGGGTTGCACCGTGAAGGACACATCATCCACGGCCCGTTTGGGGCCGTACGTCTTGGTGAGGCCGCTGACCTCGATCATGGAATCGCTCCCGTTCTGCAGGGGTCTTGGTGGTCTTCTGGTCTTCTCCGGCGTGTGTGACCCACTGTATAAGGAGATCCCGGCCGCTCCCGCGGCACAGCGCGGAAACGGCCGGGATCTCATCCTCAGGGCGGAGGCCGGGGTGGAGCTGGCTCCACCCCGGCGCCGAGTCGGGTCCCCTTCCGGCCCCGGGCCGGACCCTCTCCGGGCACCCTTCCGGCGCCGGCCCGGCGCGGGTCAGTACCCGTTGCTCGAGTGCGAGTCCTGCACCGTGATCTCCTCCGGGGTCACCGTGATCATGAAGGCTCCGGAGAGGGGCGAGGTGGTGCTCTTGTCCTCCCACGGCTCGTCATCGTCGAAGCGGTACTGGTAGGAGAACTTCACCTTCCCGCTCTCCGAGGTCCGCACGTACAGCTGCTGACCGGTCTCCAGCTCGCCCACCGGGTCCGTGTCCGTGCTGTTCAGGCCGTCCGTGAGCATGAACGTCGGGTACTCCTCCACGGACCAGCTGGGGTTGCGGTGCCTGTCATCGGCCTCGTAGTAGCTGTTCAGCCCGCACTCGGCGACCTTGAACTCCTTCTTCGCCACGCACGCGTCGATCTTCTCCTTGGCCTTCGCCGCGGCATCCGTCACCGCCTGCTCGGTGAGCCTCTGCCGGAACTCCACCGTGGAGCCGGACAGGGCCGAGGAGGTGTCCTCGTCCGCGGTGACCGTGACCTTCTGGTCGTCGCCGTAGGTCAGGTACTTCCCGCCCTTCGGTGCGGCGAAGGTGTACTCCCCGGGCAGCACCGTCAGACTCAGCGCGTCCGGGTCCTCCTC
>OMJG01001834.1_pt1 | contig 11422 bp, 13 predicted proteins | sample 1646431 | NCBI WGS metagenome assembly OMJG01 (sample SAMN03771674, study PRJEB25209) | food metagenome | isolation source: Cotija cheese | place: Mexico:Jalisco,Michoacan | collected 2011-12-12 | reverse complement strand
TCACGTCTCCACCGTGCCAGTCCTGGAATGGTCAATAAAGGAGACACGCCCTAGCGGAAGACGACCATCGTGTCAGCGACATCGACTTCGACACGAGAAGACGTGGCGAGGTACGACCTACAGGCCTTAGCGGTCTTCGACTCGCCGGCGTCTATCGGGGCGAGAGCGCCCCAGTCGAGCCGACCATCATCCGGCCCCGACTCCTTGAGGTAGAGGTGGACATCGCTCTCCTGGACCCCTGCGTAGCCGACCACAGCGCCGCCCTCGTCAGCAGAGATGTCGCGAAGCCACCGCTCGTTGCCGATGGTCAGGTCGTAGCAGTCATTGTCCGGGTGCCCGGCCAGGGTGACGGCGATGCCGTCGACCTCGACAGTTTCTCCCCAACGTGCTTTGATCTCGGACGATGCTGCTTGCGCCGGGGCGCACCCGGCAAGTGTGACTGCCGCTGCGGCGGCTACTACAAGGAACTTTCTCATCACTCCACCCTATTCACTCTCAGATCGGGATGTAGCCTCCCGGCATTACGAACCCGTAACCTTTCATCGCGTGCAGGTACGCTCGCTAGCCGAGCGCTGACAACAACTGCGGCGCGTGCTCCGCGAGGAGCGGATTCTGCATCACCAGGTCAGCAAGGACGAGCCCCTGCCGGATCCTGTGCGCGTGACGTGTCTTCATTTAGCCTCCAGGCTTTCGACTAGGTCAGGGCGGAAGCCGCGGACCGTGACAGACCCGCCAGACGGGAACTCAACGACAGTCAGGGGCGCCATCATGCGCCCCTCCGCCTTGTTCTCCTCGATCCACCAGTCAGGCTGATCCTCGATGGCCTTGGCCTCGTACTCGAGGCCCTTGCTGTCCAGCGACCGCTTCATCGCGACACACTGGCCGCAGTACGACGTCGTTCTCTCGTATTCCGTGAAATTCAAGCTGATCTCCTCTGCCTCAGGCGAATACCGGCGTAGCGTTAAGCTCCGCGGCGATGGTCATGTCTACCTCTGCTCGGCCGTTGCCGTTGAGGATCATGCTGATCTTGTCGATGGCCTGTTCGATCTGCATTTTCTCCGCGGACGTGAACACGTCCCGGTCGGCTGGGTTTACTGCAAACCGCTTGTGCAGAATGCGGCGATCGTTGCTGCCCAGCTCGTTCAGAGCGTTCGACACGTCGATACGCCCCTCGATGTCGGGGGCATCCTCCGCGTCCACCCACACAGCATCCTCGAGGATGGTGCGGACGACGGCGGGGGAGTAGATGAACGCTCCGCGGAACTGCATGTAGTCGATGCGTTCCTGGCGGGCCGTCTTCGCGACCTGCTTCTTGATGAGGTCGACGACCGCACCCTCGGGGTAGTCCCTCGGCAGAAGCTCCTCGAGGTAGAACACCCAGAGCTCTTGCTCCAAGTCATCCGGGTCCATGATGTCTGTTGCTTGCCTGCGAGCGACATTCTTTATGACGCTTGCTGCCGCCGTCGCATGATGGGCAAGCGACCACGAACGCCGATCCAAGATCGAACGACTCGAAGTGGTGCCGGTGGGCAGTCACCCAGAGGTCTGCCTCCCAGTCGTCGCGGTCCCCGCGCACCTGACCGTTCAGCCATTTCTCGAATCCGACCGGCCCGTTGCCGGGGATCTTGTGGCCGTGATTGAACCCGATCAGCACGTCGCTGCGCGTCTGGGCGAAGACGTTCATCTCGTCGTGGGGGATTGTCCACTGCACGTCCGAGTAGCCTGCTGCGTCGAGGATGAGCTTCAATCCTTCGGCGAGGAAACCTCCAGCGTTGTCGCTGTCGCTGGTCTGATTCTTCGAGCTGCCGATGCGGCCGAACTCGCCGTGGTTGCAGAGCACTGACACGAACTGGGCGTGGTCTACGAGCGGGAACAGCGTCGTAGCGAACTGCTGCCAGAGCTCGAGCGCCAGGGTCAGCTGCTGTCGCAGCCCTCCCTCCACGGTGTAGAGCTGGGAGCTGTAGTTGCCGGCGATGTTCTCGACGGTAGTTACCTATCCCTGACACGGAAGAGGTCACTGGTTTGATCCCAGTATCGCGCACAGAAGGAGCCCCGAGTGATCCACTCGGGGCTTCGTGCATTCACGCTCGCGCAGATTCTGATCATTAACCCGATTCTGCTCATTGACTCTCATCAGCCCACTCCTCGGCGAAGCACGGTTTGAGGCGGACAGCCCATGTTCAAACAGGGGCTGCTCACCCTAGAGTGTGCGGAACGCGCGAAACACAATTGTGGACATTTAGTTCAGCGTGTTCCAGGACTGAAACGCGGTCAGCATGCGGTAACAAAGGGGTTTGCTAGTACGCTGGGTGTTGTACTAAACGACGATGACTTCGGAGCACCTATGTCTACTCCTCAGAACCCGTACGGTTCGGGTGACGGTTCGCCCAACGACCCCAACGGGCAGAACCCGAACAACCAGCCGCCGAATGCCCCCAACTACGGCAATGATCAGAATTCCGGCCAGCAGCCGGGCCAGTCCGGCTCGGAGCAGTCCGGTCAGCAGTACGGCTCGGCGGGCAACCAGCCCTACGGTTCGCAGCCGAACTACGGCCAGGGCGGCAACGACGGCTCGCAGCAATACGGACAGCAGGCTCCCCAGTACGGTTCGCAGCCCAATTACGGTGCGTCGAACGACCAGAACCAGTACGGTCAGAATCAATACGGTCAGGACCCGAACAACCAGTACGGCCAGGGTCAGGGCGACCAGAACCCGTACGGAGACAACCAGTACGGGCAGAACCCCTATAACGCCAACGCGCAGTACGATGCCAACCAGTACGGTCAGCAGCCGGCCTACGCGGGTGCAGACGGATCTTCCGATCAGTTCATCCCGGCCAACCCGAACGCCGCCTACGGTCAGTACCCATCTGGCAGCGGCGGGAACACGTCGAAGAACATCTGGGGCATCCTCGCCCTCATCGGCGGCATCGTCGGCGTCATCGGATCGTTCTTCTTCGGCATCGGCGCGATCTTCGGCATCGCAGCGATCATCTTCGGCTTCGTCGGGCTCTCCGCGGTCAAGAAGAACTTGGCCAGCAACAAAGGCCTCAACATCACCGGCATCATCCTCGGCTTTCTTTCGGTCGTCATCGCGATCGTCGCGATCGTCGCGACCGTCATGTTCGGTGCCTTCATCTTCAACGCGGCCGAAGAAGCTGCCAGCTCCTCCGCGTCACCGGATTCGAGCCAGGGGGCCGGTCAGGATCCCAGCCAGGGCTCTGATGGCTCCGACGGAGGAGACGCCGCACCTGCTCCGGCCGGAGAGGTCGAGATCGGCACAGATGTCACCGCCGCGATCAATGTCCGCCCGGGCACCGCATCGTCGTCGGCTTCAGGCGCTGAATCGACCAATGGTGAGATCGCCATCGTGACGATGACCGTGAAGAACAACTCGAGTTCCGACCTGGAGATGACTCTCACGAACTTGTCCGCCAACAACGGCGGCAGCACGGAATACGACGACGTCTTCGACGGCGGAAACTACAAGGGCTCCCTGGCCTTCACCGATCCGGTTCCCGCCGGCGGCGAAACGACCTATGAATTCGCCTTCGCTGTCCCCAAGGCCGAAATCGATGGGATGCACCTCAAGCTCGAACTCGTCGATGACCTCGGCAAGGGCACGGAGTTCGGGTTCGATAAGCAGTGACACCCTGTATCCCGAGGTGACAAGGCGCTTTCAGCCCTAAGGCCTCGGACACGGGCTTCGGCAGACTCAGTGTGGGTGGCAGTCTTCGGACTGTCACCCAACTGATTTGTCGCAACCGAATTGGTACTAGAATCTGAGGGTGACCAGCCCACCGGAAGGGCTGGTCGAATGAACACGTGACGAACGGAGAAATCAGTGGCAGACAGCATTGACTGCGCGGGCGAAAGCATTCCTTTCACAGAGGGGCTGACCGGAACGGAGATCTTCTCCACCGACCGCACGGTCGTTGCCATGTGGCTGAACGGCGAACCCGCCGACCTCAGCCGCGAGCTGCAGGCAGGCGATCGGATCGCCCCGATCACCATCGACTCCGATGCCGGACTCGATATCCTGCGCCACTCGACCGGTCACGTCACCGCTCAGGCCGTTCAGGAGCTCTTCCCGGGAACCAAACTCGGCATCGGTCCCTACATCACCGACGGCTACTACTTCGACTTCGACGTCGCCGAGCCCTTCACCCCTGAGGATCTCAAGGCGATCCAGAAGAAGGCCGCCCAGATCGTCAAGTCCGGCCAGACCTTCAACCGCGTCGTCGTCACCGAGGACGAGGCACGGGAGCGGATGGCGAACGAGCCGTTCAAGCTCGAGCTCATCGACGACAAAGGCAAAGGCGGCGACGAAGAGACCTCCGTGGAGGTCGGCGGCGGTGAACTCACCGTCTACGAGAACGTCGACCGCAAGGGGGAAGTCGTGTGGCAGGACCTGTGCCGCGGTCCCCACCTGCCCAACACCAAGCTCATCGGCAACGGCTTCGCCATCACCCGATCCTCGGCCGCCTACTGGCGCGGCGACCAGGCGAATGCGAGCCTGCAGCGCGTCTACGGCACCGCCTGGGCTTCGAAGGACGACCTCAAGGCCTACCAGGACCGCATTGCCGAGGCCGAACGTCGCGACCATCGCAAACTCGGCGCCGAAATGGACCTGTTCTCCTTCCCCGAGGAGCTCGGCTCCGGTCTGCCCGTCTTCCACCCCAAGGGCGGCGTCATCAAACGGGAGATGGAGGACTACGTCCGCGCCCGTCACATCGCTGAGGGCTTCGAATACGTCGGCACCCCGCACATCTCGAAAGAGACCCTCTACTACACGTCGGGCCACCTGCCTTACTACGGCGAGAACATGTTCCCGGCGATGTCGGTCGACGAGGTCCGCGACGAGTCCGACCAGGTCGTCAAGGAGGGCACACCGTACCGGCTCAAGGCCATGAACTGCCCGATGCACAACCTCATCTACCGGTCCCGCGGCCGGTCCTATCGAGACCTGCCCCTGCGCCTGTTCGAGTTCGGCACCGTCTACCGCGATGAGGCCTCCGGTGTCATCCACGGCCTCACTCGCGTCCGCGCCCTGACCCAGGACGATTCGCACTCCTACGTCGCCCAGGAAGACGCCGGGAAGGAGATCCGCCATCTGCTGGGCTTCGTGCTCAGCCTCCTGCGCGACTTCGGCCTCGACGACTTCTACCTCGAGCTCTCCACCCGCGATGAGGACGGGAAGAAGGCGGATAAGTTCATCGGCTCCGACGAACAGTGGGCCGAAGCCACCAGCGTGCTCGAGGAGGTCGCCCAGGAGACCGGACTCGAACTCGTCCCCGATCCGGGCGGCGCGGCCTTCTACGGCCCGAAGATCTCCGTCCAGGCCCGCGACGCCATCGGCCGCACCTGGCAGATGTCGACCGTCCAGCTCGACTTCAACCAGCCCGAGCGCTTCGGCCTCGAATACGTCGCCGCCGACGGCTCCCGCAAACAGCCGGTGATGATCCACTCCGCGAAGTTCGGGTCCATCGAACGCTTCCTCGGCGTGCTCACCGAACACTACGCCGGAGCCTTCCCCGTGTGGCTGGCGCCCGTGCAGGTGACCTGCATCCCCGTGGCCGATGAGTTCAACGACTACCTCGCCGAGGTGGCCGACCAGCTGCGTGCCGCCGGAGTCCGCGTCGAGATCGACGACAGCGACGACCGGTTCCCGAAGAAGATCCGCAACGCGTCGAAGTCGAAGGTGCCCTTCACTCTCATCGCCGGAGGAGAGGACCGCGACGCCGGTGCCGTGTCCTTCCGCTTCCGCAGCGGTGAACAGGAGAACGGCGTGCCCGTCGCCGAGGCGGTGCGACGGATCCTCGACACGATCGAGACCAAGGCCCAGGTATGAGCGGAGGCGACGAGGACCGAACCGCTCAGGATCACTCGGGCGGCCGCCTCGGTGAGGGAATTCCCTGCGCCGAGGCCGCCGCCGGGTTCCCCGGGGAACCCGACGGATTCCAACGCCTGTGGACCCCGCACCGGATGGTCTACATCGACGGTCAGGACAAACCCAAGGACGATCGAGCCGACGAATGTCCGTTCTGCACGGCACCGTCGAAGACCGACGCGGACGGACTCATCGTCGCCCGCGGTCAGCACGTGTACGCGGTGCTCAACCTCTACCCGTACAACCCGGGCCATCTGCTCATCTGCCCCTACCGTCACGTCGCCGACTACACGGACCTGAGCCAAGACGAGACCGTCGAACTCGCCGGTTTCACGCAGCAGGCGATGCGCGTGATCCGGGCCGTGTCCGGACCCCACGGTTTCAACCTGGGCATGAATCAGGGACCGGTGGCCGGCGCGGGAATCGCCGCCCACCTGCACCAGCACGTCGTCCCGCGCTGGGGCGGAGACGCGAACTTCCTGCCCGTGATCGCTCAGACCAAGGCCCTGCCGCAGGTGCACGCCGATGTGCAGGCACGGCTGCAAAAGGAATGGAACAGATGAATCCTGAAGACCTCGGCACCCTCGCCGAGTACTCCTCGCCCATGCTGCGCGGCAGCGACACCGTCATCACGATCCGGCGACCCGACCTCGAGACCAACAGCTACCTCGCCCAGCTGTTCGCCTTGAGTGGCGACCGCTCCAGACGGCTGACACACTCTTGGTCGGACTCGGACCCGCAGTGCGGCCCGAACTGGTCGGGATATCTGAGCGCGGAGAAGAAGGCCGCCCCGCAGCTCTACGTCGGCGACAGCCTGGAGACGGCACACCAGATCACGGACAACCACCTCGGGGTGTCCGAATTCGCTCTCGACGACTCCAGCGCCAGGGCGCTCTACGTCGCCCGTGTCGCCGAACCCGGCCGCTACGGCCTCGACGAGGCCGTTCCGGCGGCCGAAGAGGCCCCACGCCGGATCACCACGGCGTCCTACCTGGCCAACGGACTCGGCTATACGAACGACCGCCCGGCCCGTGCCTTCCTCGTCGACCTCGCCGAACCCGGACTCGGCACCGTCGGCCTGCGGGGGGCCTCCGAGGTCCCGCTGTCGACGCTGCTGACCACTCCGGACACCGACGTCCACGACCCCCAGTTCTCCCCGGGCGGACACTGGGCGAGCGTGATCGCGGCAGCCGAACCCGATCGGGGCCGACCCGACCTGCGCAGCACCGTGTGGCTGCTCGGCCGCGAGGAGTCGCACCCGCTCGACCTGCCGCCGATGAGCCTGAGTCTGCACATGTGGATCGACACCGAACGGGTGCTGCTGCTCGGCAACGCTCTGAGCCGGGACGAACTCGACTTCGTCGGGCAGATGCCCGGACTCTTCCTCCACGACATGACGACCGGCTCCACGAGGCGGCTGACCGACCCGGAGACCGTGGCCCTGGCACCGATCCGGCCACAGATCCACGGGGGAGCGGTCGTCGCCGCCGTCGACACCGACGGAGCCACCCGGATCGTTCGCATCGGCCTCGACGCCGCACAGGTCGCCCTCGACGACCTCGACTTCCTCACCGACGACACCACCGTCGTCAACGGCTTCGACCTCGACGAGGAGACCCTCGTCTTCACCGGATCGACTCCACGCTCTCCGGCCGTCCTCGGCCGGATCGGTCTCGACGCCCGCGCGGACTCCGGGGCCGCCTCGGTGACGGGTGAGACGGTCATCGTCAAGGAGCATCCGGCACCGGCGAACTCCGTCGAACCCCAGGTGCTGCGGGTGCCAGGCGTTTCCGGGACGATCACCGGCTGGCTGGCCAAACCGCACGGGGAGGGACCCTTCCCCGTCATCCTCAACATCCACGGCGGGCCCTTCGCCCAGTACACGCATTCGTGGTTCGACGAGACCCAGGTGCTCACCTCCGCAGGATATGCCGTCGTGTATTCGAACCCGCGCGGATCCGGCGGCCGCACCCGCAGCTGGGGGACCGCCGTCCAAGGCGATATGGCGGCACCGGCGATGGCCGATGTGCTCGCCGTCCTCGACCACGCCCTCGAATCCGATCCCACCCTCGACCGCAGCCGGCTGGGCATCCAGGGCGGATCGTATGGGGGATATCTCACAGCCATGACGATCGCCGCGGACCATCGCTTCGACGCAGCCATCGTCGAACGCGGCTACCTCGATCCCGACAGCTTCGTCGGGACCTCCGACATCGGGCGCTTCTTCACCGAGGAGTACACGAGCCGCAGCCGAGAGGCCATCGCGGCCCAATCGCCCCTGGCCCACGCCCCACAGGTCGGCACACCGACTCTGGTGATGCATTCGGAACTCGATCTGCGCTGCCCGCTGGAACAGGCACAGCAGTACTACGCGGCCCTGCAGCGAGCCGGAGTCGACACCGAGATGCTCATCTTCCCCGGCGAGAACCACGAGCTCTCCCGGGCCGGGCAGCCCCGCCACCGCAGGCAGCGTTTCGAAGCCATCCTCGACTGGTGGGACCGGCACCTCAGCGGCGGGGAGCGGACCCGGCCGGAGGGTGAGCGACATCGCTCGGGCGAGGCTGAACCTGGTGCCGTCTCCGCGGCCGACTCCGCCTCGTGAACGTCGAGTTGGTGGGGAACGCGCAGAGCCGATATCGTTCTCAGGGCCGCTGTCGTGCTCTTGCCGAAATCCCCCAGCGTCATTATTCTGCAAACACTTGCCTCCCTTCGCCGCCGACCACTGGAGAAACATGAAACCTCGTAAAGCCTCACGGGTCGTTTTACTCAATGAGCGCGACGAGGTCCTCCTGATCCGGGCCCAAGACCTGCTGACCCCCAGCCACCAGTGGTGGATGACCTGCGGCGGAGGTTCCGAACTCGGCGAATCGGCCGCGCAGACGGCGGCACGGGAACTGGCGGAGGAGACCGGGATCGAATGCGAACCCCACGAACTCATCGGCCCCTTGGCCACTCGTGACGAGGTCTTCGAATTCACGGAGAAGTCACTGCGCCAGGTCGAAACCTATTTCGCCTTCCGCACCACCGAGGACATCGAACTCGAAGACGCGGTCTGGACGGACATCGAGAAACGCAGCCTGCTCGAATTCCGCTGGTGGACCCGGGAGGAGCTCCTGGCCACGACGGAGACGATCTATCCGAAGAATCTGCTCGGCCTCATCGACCTGGCCACCGCCGGGTCCATTCCCGACGTGCCGCTGGTCATCGACTGAACCCGCGACTGCGCACCGAGGCGAGTCCGCACGGAGTCGCCGACGTGAGGCCGCACGGAATCGCCCACGGCCGTCTGCATGGGTCCCGGCGATCAGCGTATAGACTTGAGAGGCTGTAACTACAGGAAGGAACACCAGTGTCAGGTCATTCCAAATGGGCAACGACTAAACACAAGAAGGCTGCCATCGATGCCAAGCGCGGCAAACTCTTCGCCAAGCTGATCAAGAACATCGAGGTTGCCGCTCGCAACGGTGGACCCGACCCCGACGGCAACCCGACGCTGTTCGACGCGATCCAGAAGGCGAAGAAGAACTCCGTTCCCGCCGACAACATCACCCGCGCGGTCAAGCGCGGCGGCGGCCTTGACGGCTCCGGAGTCAACTACGAGACGATCATGTACGAAGGCTACGCCGCCGGCGGTGTGGCTCTGCTCATCGAGTGTCTCACCGACAACCGCAACCGGGCCGCCTCCGAGGTGCGCGTGGCCGTGACCCGCAACGGCGGGTCGATGGCCGACCCCGGTTCGGTGACGTACAACTTCAACCGCAAGGGCGTCATCACCGTGGGCGCCGAGGAGACCGACGAAGAGGCCATCCTGCTGGCGACCATGGACGCCGGGGCCGAAGAGGTCAAGGAAGTCGGCGAGAAGTTCGAGATCATCTGCGAGGCCACCGACCTCGTGGCCGTGCGCACCGCTCTCGTCGACGCCGGGATCGACTACGATTCGGCCGAAGCCTCTTTCGTACCCGAACTCGAGGTCAGCCTCGACGCAGAGACCGCGCAGAAGGTCTTCACCCTCATCGACGCGCTCGAAGACAGCGACGAGGTCCAGAACGTCTACTCGAACGCCGATGTCAGCGATGAGGTCCTCGCCGAACTCGATGCCTGATGCGCATCCTCGGCGTTGACCCCGGACTGACCCGGTGCGGGCTCGGTGTCATCGACACCCTGCCCGCCCGGAAGGCGACGATGGTCGCCGTCGACGTCCTGCGGACCCCCTCGGCCGATTCCGTCGACCTGCGCCTCGGCGCCATCGCCGAGGCGTTCGACACCTGGTTGGACACGTACCGTCCCGATGTCGTCGCCATCGAACGCGTCTTCGCCCGCAACGATGTCTCCACGATCATGGGCACCGCCCAGGCATCGGGACTGACGATGGGGCTGGCGGCCCGCCGCGGACTGCCCGTGGCCATGCACACCCCGTCGGAGGTCAAGGCCGCGATCACCGGTTCGGGACGTGCGGACAAGAAGCAGGTCACCTCGATGGTGACACGGATCCTCGGGCTCGAGGCACCGCCGAAGCCCGCCGACGCCGCGGACGCCCTGGCGATCGCGATCTGCCATTCCTGGCGCGGGGCACTGTCGGCCCAATCGACGCCGGGGCAGAACAAGGACCTCACCGAACGCAAGGCCGGTGGCCGGCAGGGCAGCGGACTGACGAAGGCCCAGAAGCAGTGGGCCGAGGCTATGCGGCGCGCCAAGTGAGCATGGGGCAGAGGGCGCCTGCTAACCTGGATTCGTACACGTGTTCCCCTTAAGAAAGGCTGTCCGTGATCAGTTTCCTCAGCGGTACGGTGCATCGGATCGCAGCTGACCACCTCGTCGTTCTCACCTATGGTGTCGGCCGCAAGGTCCACGTCACCCCCGACACCCTGGCCGGCACCCGGCACGGCGCCGAGATCGAACTGGTCACCAGCCTCGTGGTGCGCGAAGACTCGATGACGCTGTTCGGCTTCACCACCGAAGACGAGAACCATACCTTCGAAGTGCTGCTGTCGATCTCCGGAATCGGCCCGCGCCTGGCGATGGCGATCCTGTCGGTGATGGGGCCCGACGAGCTCGCTGCCGCGATCACGAATCAGGACGCCAATGCGCTCACCCGGGTGCCCGGAATCGGGAAGAAGGGCGCCTCACGCATCATCCTCGAACTCGAGAACAAGCTGCCGAAGCTCACCGCTGCCGCTCCCGGACCGACCCTGTCATTCGGCGGTGGGAACCAGCAGGTCGTCGACGCCCTCGTGGGACTCGGGTGGAAAGAACCGCAGGCCGAGGAGGTCGTCGCAGAGGTCGTCAAGGAGACCGGTGCTGACGCCGGCACCTCCGTGATCCTCAAGGCCGCACTGAAGGTCCTGGGTGCGAAGAAATGACGAGCTCCTTCGACCGTGACTCCTACGAGGTTGACTTCGGCGACCAAGACTTGACCGGAGCCGAACAGGACAGGCTCGTCTCCGGACGCGCCGAGACGGCCGAACGCGATGCCGAGGCGGCGCTGCGCCCGAAGGGCCTGGCCGACTTCATCGGCCAGCCGCAGGTGCGTGA
>OMJG01001833.1_pt1 | contig 11428 bp, 10 predicted proteins | sample 1646431 | NCBI WGS metagenome assembly OMJG01 (sample SAMN03771674, study PRJEB25209) | food metagenome | isolation source: Cotija cheese | place: Mexico:Jalisco,Michoacan | collected 2011-12-12 | reverse complement strand
TCTCACCACTATCTTCGTTCAATAGTTCAACGGTGACAATAGTTAATGGTCGTTCGCTAATGGTGTGATGCGCAGTTTCAAAGGCTTGCAACATAGTCAGTGCAATAGGTATTAAAGTTATTTTTTTAATTTGATACATCGAGTACCTCAATAAATGCTGCTGGTTGCTCAAAATGCGCATTATGTCCAGCATTGGGCACAATGCTTATTTTGGCATTTGGCAGTAAGTTTGTCATTTCTTCGGCAATAAGGTTAAATTTAATATCTTGTTCTCCTACAATAACTTGTGTGGGTGTATGTAATGATTGCAAACAAGGCCAATAATTTGGTTGCACACCACTACCCATATAACGGAGTGAGTTCGCAACGTTGATTGGATTCTGATTTATCCGTTGTTGATGCATAAACTTCTTTTGCTCTGGACTAACATGTTGTTGTGTAGCAAATAGTGGCATCTGCTCCCAGTCCGTAACAAATGTTTCAAAGTTTTGCTGGATTTTTTCAGCCTTTTTGTAATCAGAAACACGCCGTTCATGACGTTCTTGAGCAGTCTTCAGTCCAGCAGTTGTGCTCTCTAAGTATAATCGTTTTACCAACTCACTGTGCACCTTGGTAAAGCCTAAAGCTAACCGACCGCCCATCGAGTAGCCTAGTAGGTTAATATTTTTCCAGTGCAATTGATTCAATATAATCGCTAAATCTTGTATTTGATGAGCCATTTCAAATCTGGTAACTTCAACCGACGTTGTATGACCACCAAACCCCAGTAAGTCCAAAGTCAGTACTTGTCCCGGTAAATGATCAACAATATGATTAAAATCACAATGAGAGCCCATAAAGCCATGTAATAATAGCCACTTTTGATTTTCATCATTATTTTTCGTCAGGTAAGCCTGATAAGGATAATTATTGACGTCAATAATCATTTTAACATCTCCAATACTTCACGATGGTCATCTCTATTCCTCTGACGATCACTTTTATATTCAATCAGTCTTGTCGTTTTTGAAGGTGTCTGTAGAATTTGGCTTAATGCTTCTGGAACATTCAATTGATGATAGTCTATATCATATAAATTAGCGATTTTTTTAATGTCTATATTTAACGGCGTGCCAAATAATTGTTCAAAATACTTTGGCGCACCGGCCTGTGGTAGAAATGAGAAAATGCCCCCACCGTTGTTATTAATTACGATAATATCTAACGGTAACTGATAATTTTTAGCCATCATTAAACCATTCATATCATGAAATAGCGTCAAATCACCTGTCAACAAAACACTCCGCTGCTTAACCACTGCGCTCATGCCCAATGCACTCGATATCACACCATCAATGCCATTAGCTCCACGGTTTGCATAAATGCGCTGCGTATGGTTCCCAGTAAAAAAGTTATCCATGTCACGTATTGGCATACTGTTAGCCACAAAAATATGCGTGTCATCTGGAACAGCATCATCCAAAGCAGTTATAATATTCATTTCGTTACGAGTTTTTATTACTTTAGGCAAAGACAACCACTTTTGATTAAAATCAATCTGATTTTTAGACAGCGTCAAATGCATGTTTTCCAGGAAATCATGTGGCGCCATCTTGATTGCTCGTGCAATATGCCTTGTATGATCTACACCAGCATCTTCATCAACATGCCAAGTTAAAATATTTTCCTCTTTTAGCCACTGTAATACACGTGCAGACACTGGCGTTTTACCAAACCGAACAACTAAATCAGGCTTCAAATCAGCATTAATCTTATGTGCCTGAAGTAAAACATCTATGCCATGAATTGTATATGTGTGTCTGCTTTGACTCAGAACATCGGCAATGACAGGTACATTATTTTTAATAGCGAACTTTTTCAAACTATCGTCATAACTATTCAAAACATTTGGACCAGCCAATATTAATAATCTTTTTGCCGTTATTGGTGGTAAACGATATTGCACGGATTGCTTGTCAAAAACTACTCGTTGAACATGCACCTCATCTTGGCGATCTAATACAGGCATTAATGGCTTACGAAGTGGTAAATTAATTTGAATAGGGCCACGTGGTGCAGTAATAGATAAGTTAACCACTTTTTGTACTATGAAATCAATATACTCTGTCACATCGCTGTGCATATCTTGCAAACGTATTAAAACTGCCTGCTTTGTTAATTGTCCAAACAAATTGCTTTGCGGTATAGTCTGTGGCGCCCCATTGAACTGCAATTCTTGGGGTCGATCAGTCGATAATACGACTAATGGTATGTTCGCAGCATACGCTTCAGCCACTGCTGGCATATACTCTGCAATTGCAGTGCCAGATGTTCCTAGCAGAACAACAGGTTCTAAAAGTGTTTTGGCGATTCCTAAAGCAAAAAAGCCAGCTGACCGTTCATCAACATCAACAAATAATTTAATTTCATTATTTTGTTCTGCGTATTCTGCTAAAAGTAATGCTATCGGTGTACTTCTGGATCCAGGAGACACAATAAAATGTCGAATGCCACTTTCAAATAGTGCCTCTAGTAGGTGCTTTGTATTAAAAGTTAGTGTGTCCGTCATTTGATAGTTCCTCCAGTAACTCAAGCATTGGTTGAAACTTTAAAGTTGTTTCGTAATATTCTTGTTGGCTATCTGATTCAGCAACAATACCAGCGCCTGCAAACAGACGAGCATTTCGCCCATTAACATACATTGATCTAATACCGACAACGAATTCTCCGAAATTATTTTTTGTAAAATATCCTATTGGGGATGCAAATAATCCTCGGGGATGCAATTCATAATTACGAATATATACCAAGGCATTTTTTCTTGGTAAACCGCCCAAAGCTGGGGTTGGATGTAATTTTCCGACAACATCTTTAATAGAAATGTTGGTAGCTAATGTGCCTTGGATTGGCGTATAAAGATGTTGAACCTGCTTATTTTTCAACAAGAAAGGCTTATTTGGCACATGCAATTGATTAGTTAAACTACCCAATTGCTGAACAATATTATCCACAACATAACGATGCTCTTGATTGTTCTTTTCGCTATTCAATAACTCTTTACCCAGTTTAACATCTTCTAGGTCTATCTGTCCGCGACGAATTGTACCGGCCACAGCTGCTGTTTCTACTTGGTTATCATTTATTTTAACCAGTCGCTCTGGTGTGGCAGTTATAAATAGTTCAGTATCCCTTTTGAGGGCCGCATGATAAACATCTTGCTGTTTTTGCAGTGCTGGTATAACTTTAGACAAAACCAATTTTGCTGATAAGGTTATTTGCTGTTGCCGACTAAAAACCACCTTTTTTAAACTTCGATTAACACTCAACTCATTAATTAAAGTCTGCACCCTTGCTTGCCAATCAGCCTCAGCACTTTCATCGATAATTTGCGGTGCTTGTGGTTTTTTTAATTGACTAAGTCGCATTAAATAATCGTCAATAGCTGTAGTACTAGATAGTAATTGATTATCTTGCAATAAAACTAAAAATTCAGGCTCAAACCAAAAACCCTTCATGATTCCTGCTTCTAACTGATCATCAAAAGAGCTGGCACCAAAAACAATCGAATCTGTTTTATCTGGCATTTTTGACCATATTTTTTTTTGTCCAAACGCATACATTGTGCTTTTTTTATCACTAGTTTCAAAGAATGCAGCAACTTGAACATTATCTAACATTTGATTTAATAAACTGCGATCCATCGATCTCAGCGTGCGTCGATATTGTATCAATTCGTCTATGATTACCATTTCACATGTGCCTTTAACATATAAAAAGCAACAGATGTTGATCTGTCGCTTTTACTTTAGTTGTTGCGCAGACGCCTAGCGGCCTGCCAGACATTGCCTACTTCAAAATTTTCATTTATTATCACACCATTTTCAATGCCCGCAAGTACAAATGCTTTTGCATCCGCTACAGCATCCGTAACACTGGACGTTACGATGTTGGCTGCAATGCTGGATGAAAAAGTACAGCCGGCGCCGTTGTTCATGGGGATATTTGACATCACTTTTTTCTGTTCAAATATTTTATAGTTGTTATTGTGAAACAAAAGATCGAATGTTTGATTACCAGCGAGTCGCGCGCCACTTTTAACTACAACACTCTCGACTCCAAAACTACCAATAACTTTTGCCGCAGCTTTCATATCGTCTACACTCTGAATCGTTAAACCAGACAATAATTGTGCCTCATATAGATTTGGAGTTGCGACTGTGGCTAATGGTAATAACTGATTTTTTATTTCTTGTACCAAAAAATCAGTATTTGTACTATCCGTTTCTTTGAACACCATCACGGGATCAACAATAACAGGTACATCAACTTTTTTTAAATACTCAGCAACTAAGTCAATAATGTCAACTGTGGGCAGTAAGCCAACTTTAATCGCAGCAATATCATCTAATGCTAACGTTGAATCAAGTTGTGCTTGAATAATTTTTAAATCAGTTGGGTAAATTTTAAAATTGTCGTTTGTTACGGTCACAATACTTGTGATCACACTTAACCCAAAGTATCCAAATTCATTAAATGTAGCTAAATCAGCTTGAATCCCACCACCTGAAAGTGAATCAGAGCCAGCGATTGTTAGTAACTTCTTAACCATTATTGATCAGCCGATGCTGTAAAACTAATATTCTGTCCATCATCTGTAATCTGCGTCACAACGGCATCATTTCCACCTGATGTAATGTTCCATGAATAAGTACGCCTATTTTCTTTAGCCCATGCAATAGCTTCACTAATCTTTTTGCCCTTTAATTGCGCTGAATCAGCGGCACTACTTGAACTGCTTGAAGATGATGAACTTGAGCTACTTGAAGACGACGAGCTTGATTCACTTGACGATGACTCAGAATCGCTTGATTCACTTTCATCCGAAGAACTGCTATCTTCAGATGTTGAATCAGAATTTTCTTCGATTGTACTGTTTGTACTAGTTTTCTGTTCAATTGGTGTGGTTGTTTTTTGTGCTGTTGAATAATTCATGTAGATAAAAATACTCAACGCTACAACAATTAAAATTACAAGCACGATAAAAAAATTACGTACTGGATGCTTTTTTTTATAAAATTGTGGTCGTTTATAATTATTATAATCTGCCATATTAACCTCTAATCACTAACTATTATATCAAATAAAGCGATAAATTTCCTACCATATATATGGTATGATTAATTTTACGAGATATTACGAGGTTTTGACTATGGAAACAACTAATCTAGAACGTATTTCTATTAGAGACTTAATTATGATCGCAATTGGTACTGGAATGTATGGCTGGGGGTTAATTAATGTTAACATTCCTAATGACTTAGCCGAAGGTGGCATTTCTGGTATCACACTAATTTTGCGTGCACTTTTTAATTGGAATCCTGCTTATACTAACTTACTATTAAATGTCCCTTTACTTTTTATTGGCTATCGTATTTTAGGGCGTCGTGCACTGATTTACACTATTTGGGGCATTGCATCCCTATCATTTTGGCTTTGGTTGTGGCAAGTTGTGCCCACTCCGCCTGCACTTCATCATGATATGCTGATTGCTGGAATAATTGCCGGGATAATTGCCGGATTTGGTTTAGGTATTGTATTCCGCTTTGGTGGCACATCAGGCGGCAGTGACGTTGTCGCTCGTATTGTAGAGCAAAAATTTAGCATTCCTATCGGACGGACAATGTTTATCCTAGATGCCTGTGTTTTACTGTTATCACTTGTTTATATTGATATTGTTCACATGATGTACACACTGATTGCTTCATTTGTATTTTCACAAGTTGTTAGCATGACGCAACGAGGCGCTTATGATGCAAGGTCCTTTATGATCTTTACACAGTATCCAGAAGAAATGTCACATGCTATTATGGATGAACTTGATCGTGGTACTAGTTTGCTTAAAGCTGAAGGAGGCTACTCTCATCGAGATCAACGTGTTGTTTATGCCGTAGTTGACCCTTCAGAAGTCAGCACAGTCCGGCGCATTGTTGATCAGGTAGATCCAAAAGCTTTTGTTTCCATATTTACAACGCAAGAACAGCTTGGCGAAGGTTTTTCTTATCTTCGTCCCAAAAAATCAATATTCAAATTAAAATAAAAGCCACAATATAAAATTGTGGCTTTTATTTTTTGACTGGTTCTTTTTTCTCATCATCTTTTGGTGTTGTACCGTCAGCTAATGTCTTTTCCGTAGGTTTATCCCAAGTTACAAAGTCACAATCGGGATATCTTTGGCAACCATAAAACGTTCGTCCACGTTTAGTTTTTCGCTGAACAATTTGTCCTTTATGGCACTTTGGACATAGCAAACCGATTTCCTGAACAATTGCTTTTGTATTACGACAATCGGGGAAACGTGCACAGGCATAGAACTTGCCATAACGACCCATTTTGACTAGCATGGGCGCACCACAAACCTCGCAATCCATCCCCGCCAGTTCATCATGCATAATAATCTTTTCAAGAGATGTCTCAGCTTTCTCGACTTCCTTTTGAAAGGGTTTAAAGAATGAATCAATGACTGGTACCCAGTGCTTGTTACCCGTTTCGACCTCATCTAGCTCATGTTCAACCGCAGCCGTGAACTTCATGTTTGTCACGTCAGGAAAACTTTCTTCGACAATCGTTTGAACAATTTCTCCCAGTTCAGTTGGCACAAACTTACGAGCATCAATACGAACATAGTTCCGCCGTTGAATTGTATCTAGAGTTGGCGCGTAAGTTGATGGACGCCCTACGCCATTTTCCTCTAAGGCTTTAATTAGCGTTGCTTCAGAATAGCGTGCTGGTGGCAAAGTGAAGTGTTGTTCAGGATCTGTATTTGCCAAACTCACCTTGTCCCCTTCGCTCAACGAAGGCAAAACATTATCTTTCTTTTTTGCTGTTGGATAGGCCTTTGTAAATCCTTCAAAATTTGTTTTAGAACCGTTAGCTCTAAAGATAACGCCGTTTTGTTCAATTGTCACAGCCATTGTATCTAAAATTTCTGGTGTCATTTGGCTAGCAACAAATCGGGACCAGATCAAAGAGTATAGCTTAAATTGATCAGGGGTTAGTTTATCTTTGATAGACTCTGGCGTCCGATTGACATCAGATGGTCGTATGGCCTCATGGGCATCTTGAGCTCCCTCCTGTAGCTTTCCTTGCACTGGCTTATGCTGTGAGTATTCTTCACCCCATGTATCGTGAATAAATTGTGCTGCAGCATTCTTTGCAACAGATGAAATACGCGTCGAATCTGTACGCATATAAGTAATTAATCCTACTTGACCTAACCCCTTACCCAGATTAATACCTTCATATAGTTGCTGTGCAGCCATCATTGTTTTACGCGTTCTAAATTTTAACTGTGTATTGGCTGTTTGTTGCATTGTTGACGTCGTAAATGGTGGTTGAGGTTGGCGCTTGCGTTGCTTCGTATCCACCTTAACAATATCAAAATCACCATCTTTGTTAATCCGCTTCAACACATCTTGCACACTGTCATTGTCTGGCAATGGCTGCTTTTTTCCATCAAATCCGTAGAATATTGATTTGAATTTGGTACGATTCTTTTTAAACATAGAATCTAGCGTCCAATATTCTTCTGGCTGAAAAGCCTGTATCTCACGTTCACGCGCAATGATCAAGCCTAAGGCCACAGACTGCACACGGCCAGCCGACAACCCACGCTTCACGGTTTTCCAAAGAATCGGTGATATTGAATAACCTACTAATCGATCAAGAATACGACGTGCTTGCTGTGCATCAACAAGATCTTGATTAATAACACGCGGTGTTTTAAAGGAATTTTTAATCGTATCTTTTGTGATTTCATTGAAAACAACTCGATTAGGTTGTTCAGGATTTAAATCCAAAATATGCTGCAAATGCCAAGCTATTGCTTCACCTTCACGATCCGGATCGGAAGCCAGATAAACGGCTTTTGCGGCTTTTGCTTCCTTGCGTAATCCCTTAATAACATCGCCTTTTCCACGAATATTAATATACTTAGGATCATAATCGTTTTCGACATCAACACCTAAGGTGGATTTAGGCAGATCACGTATATGACCAAGGCTAGCAACTACTTTATAGTTGCGACCTAAATACTTTTCAATTGTTTTTGCTTTCGATGGACTTTCAACAATAACTAGATTTTTCTTGATTTTAGATTTCTTCCGTGGTGCCGCTTTTTTCTTTTTTGTTGCTGTTTTGGTTTCTGCCAAAGTAAATTTCCTCGCAATCTTTTATGTTTAAATATAGTATTTTCTGTTACATCAGTCACTAATCAAATTGTTTAAGACTTTATAATTTAAAATTGATTTGATTATAACACAAAACCGTCTGTCCAGAATTAATCTAAGCAGACGGCGTTGTAATTGGAAAATAAGTTTTACCTTTTCCAAGCAAAGAAATGCAACAGTTTAATAATACCTAGTACCAGTAAAGAGGCCCCAAGTAATTGCCAAAGGAAGATTGCACTAAGCAAAGGCGCAAACAATAACGCGATTCCACCAATAATACTGATGAGAGCTGAAAACATCGCCCACCCTTTTTGTGTGTAATTCTTCAGTGACCCAAATTCAATAATCCCTTCGAGTATCCATGTCATACCAACAAGCAAGCCGACAATTATAAACAAGTAGGTAGTTGCTGCATACAGGTTTATAAAGGTAAATACGCCAGCGATAAAGTAGACAGCCCCAATAACCAAGTTACCCACACGAGCCCAACCGTCTTCATCTTTTCTATCGAATACGGATGCTATGTGCGATATACCTATCGCAATAAAAGCTAACCCAATCAAAGCGGCTACTACTGAAGCACTGTGCGTTGGCCAAAAAAGTATCAGAGCACCAAAAATAATTGACACAATAGCGTCAAATCCAATAATATTGCGTAGTTTTTTTAAAAATATGTCTGACATCATCCATCCTCCTTCTCATTTACTTCATATTATACGCTTTTAATGGCTAGTTCTCATTTTTGGATTAATCTTGATGTTTAATATGCTTTAGACTTAATTCATCATCTACTTTTTGTGAAAATAAAAACCAACCAGAAACCAACCTGGCTGACTTTTTTTCCCTATTATCAATGCTTGTCTGAATAAAAACCACTCTCGGTCATATAACCTTTAGTGGCTACCCTCATAGTTACCATAGGCGCAGCACCAAATAATCGCAAGCCTTTATTCAAATAAGCATTGGCACGGTTTTCTTGCTGATTTTTTCTCAGTACATCGTAATCAATATCTCGACTCATTAGCATATCCTCCTTTCACTTAAAATAGTAGCAAATAAAAACAACCAAAATACTCCGTTTGGTTGTTCTTAGCCTATTTCGTTTTTATTGATTGGTGCCTATTAAAGAATCGATATCAGAAAGACAATTTGAAGACAAGCTCCTACTAAAATTAAAGTAAATAGATGGACCATGTTGGACTCGAACCAACGACCGAACGGTTATGAGCCGTTTGCTCTAACCAACTGAGCTAATGGTCCAGACAGTAATGCCCCACAATAGTACTTTGAAATAAAATTGGTAATTTTACATCATGATATTTTCGAAACTATCGTAGGTCATAACCAGTTTAAATTATATCATCAAAACATAATAAATTAAACTTGAAAAACATAAATATTGAAAAAATAAGATATGGTTTTCCGTGACCACATCTTATTTATTGTACACATTTCAGCATACATATTTAAGGAGCATCTGACTCGTTGTCAGAAAATTATTGATGTGTAAACGAATCCTCAACATAAGAAAACGCTTACAAATTTATTATATCAGCATTTCAAGTTCCGTCAATGCCTTTTATGATATAAATGTTTTAAGTTTACATATCGAACAACTGGTCTGTACAAGTATATTTGCATGTCATACTTTAGAAGTATTATAATTAAAAAAGTATGGTAACTCACGCTTAAAAATAAAAAATTTGTTCCTATTTTTTAATAATACTAAAAAATGATTGTTCAATACGTGCCAAATATCCACGCTAAACTGTTCGGGAGAGAATTTATTATGTTAAAGTTACTAAAAAAAGTAACTATCAGTGCAGTGTTAGTGGTTGCCACTAGTACGATATACCCTGCTTTGGGTGTTGCTGCTGATAGTTATCAGAAGGACAAACTAAGTGGTGCTGAGCAGCATCCTCTTAGTTTCAAAAACGAAAAACAACTTGTTCTAGCTGATCAAGATAGTCAAAAGCGTGCGGTTGATGCTCATATTCAGCTCAATTATGCTGAAGAACCAACTGCAAAACAAGCGACAAAACTAAACTACAATCCTGTTGGTTGGCACAATTATAAATTCAAATATAAAAAAGCCAACGCATCTATTGGTAAGTCATGGCTATTCAATCGCGGACATCTTATTGGCTATCAATTCAGCGGTTTAAATGATGAAGCAAAAAACTTAGTTCCAGAGACAGCTTACCTAAATACTGGCGCACTTAAAAAATCGAATGCCAGTAACAAAAAAGCTATGCTTTATTATGAAAGAGGTCTCACAAAATGGCTTAAGCACCACAAATCAAGCCGTTTAGATTATCAAGTTACACCAATGTATAGTGGCAATGAACTCTTGCCACGACAGATTCGCCTATCTTACATAGGCTATTCTAACTCTGGAGAGAAAGTTAAGATTAGTCTTAAATCATACCGTGAAGAAGATGGCAATGACGGTGCAACAGTAGTTTACCTAAATAATGACAGTTCAAACGCAATTATTAATTATGCTGATGGAACGGCCAAAAATACATTACACAAAAAAGCTGACTTAGCCGCTCAAAAAGAAGCTGCAGAAGAAGCTAGCTCCGCGGCAGCTTCTTCATCTGCCAGAGCCAGTTCTGAAGCAGTGTCATCTGCCAAAGCTAGTTCCGAAGCAGAACAATCTTCAATAGCTGCTGCACAAAAAGCTGCAAGTGAAGCTAGTGTATCACAGGCAGCCGCCGCGTCATCTCAAGCGGCAGCTAATTCTGCAGCAGCAGCTTCAGCTGCACAAGCACAAGCAGCACAGAATCAATCTGCAGCAACACAAACATACACTGGTGAAAGTCAACAAATTATCGGAAATTCAAAATCACATATTTATCATGTTCCTGGTCAAGCTGGCTACTATATGAACAGTAGCAACGCTGTTTATTTTAATAGTGAAGCAGACGCCCAAGCGGCAGGATATCGTAAATCATTACGTTAACAAAAAAGCCCTCACGGGCATACATAATTATTTTGCACGAACTCAAAAAGATTGAATTAAATATCACTTTGCTGATTCAAAATCATAGAAATAAATGCTCTACGATAAGTCAACTTTTCACTGATATTTTCTAAAATCGTCCGTGTCTCTCGTGGCTTATCGGTAATCACGCCATTGACACCTATCATATAGGCCGTTTCAACATCAAGCTTGTCGTTAACTGTCCAACTGTACAAATCTTTGTTATACTGTCTAATTT
>OMJG01001832.1_pt1 | contig 11430 bp, 11 predicted proteins | sample 1646431 | NCBI WGS metagenome assembly OMJG01 (sample SAMN03771674, study PRJEB25209) | food metagenome | isolation source: Cotija cheese | place: Mexico:Jalisco,Michoacan | collected 2011-12-12 | reverse complement strand
GCGTCTTGAATACGTCCAATATATGCTGCCATATTTTACACATCCTTTACTTTAACTAGTTTGATTGTTGATTCGCCAGGGTCGCCCTTGGGGCCTTGCTTTCCGTCAGCTCCATTTTTACCGGGAGCACCAGTGGCGCCGGTAGCACCTTTCAAACTGGCCAGCCATTCTTGCTCAGTTCCGGTATAGCCGTTCTTTTTGGCAATCTCATAAGCGGACAGCCCATTTGCTCCATCTTTACCGTCTTCACCTTTTGGACCGTTGCCTGCGTATTTTTCAATATCAATAACGGCGTCGGCGTGAGTTTGCGGATAGAATTGGGTTTCGCCACCATTGCCGTCATCTTTCATCATTTTATAAACTTCTGTCATTTGACTTCACTCACTTTCACGTAAGAAATTTTTGAAACTGGTTGGATAATCAGTGGAGATTCCCAACCGTTATTATTGGCAGCCGTATTATTTTGAACCTTATATTTCAACGGTGTACTAGAAGTCGTAAAACCGCTAATTTGCAAATTACGCACATTTTTGTCTGCGACATCTGTGGCGTAAACCAAGTGGTACATTTCTTTTTGCATTGCGTCCAAGCGTTCCTTGAGCGTCTTCCAAATCACGCCGTAGACATCAATACGTGCATTCTTGACTTCGCTATCCTGAGTTAAGCCAGTCAGCGTGCCCTGCCATTCATTCTGTAACCGGTCAAGCAATTTTTGTAAGGCTGCTGCAACCGCTTGGTCTTCCAGATAATCGGCGAACATCTTGTCACAAATCTCAGCAACAAGTTTCGTCCACAAAGCTAACGAACCACGCACCTGTTTCCCATACATGCCCATCATAATGATATTTGCGATAAACTCTGCCGCTTCATCGACTTTGCCAGCTGAGATTAAAGAAGTTGCATGATCAACGTCTGCCTGGTTAAGATATTCTGGGACTGTCTCATATTCTTGATTTAACTTATCAATGTTAAAAAACATCACTTCACCTCCACTTAATCATTCCAATATCAGTTAGAAGCAAAGTTACAATATGTCTCTCAACTTCTGTACTGGGCGCAATCCACTCATTACTTTTTTGATCTTTAAAACTTACCTCGCCATCTAAAATCCGTACATAACCAACCACATTTCCTTCCATATCAGTGATTTCATTTATTGTATTCTCAGTTACTGCATTTTTAGCCATGGTCTTTCCTCCTAAATAAATGCTTGATTATAGCTCTTATCCACATCCAAGCTAATCCCATTGAAATTATTATTGAACTGCCAAGCGTCTGCCCCAGCTGGTGGGTTTGCAAGCCCCCAACTAGCGATCCACTTATATTTTCCTTGAGGAGTAAAGCGGGCGGTCATCCACGATGTGCTAGAGTAATCAGCTGTATTTGTATAGCCTGCGTCGGATAACACCTTATGAAAGGCTGCGAGTTCAGCAGTCAAGGTGGCTTTGTTGATCGTTAATACTGGGTCTTCTAAATCACAGGCGACAATTGTGCTCTTAGGCACGTTATTAGCTTGCAACTGCTTGAGATACCAACGAGCCTCATCCTGCGCGTCAGCAACGCTTGTTGAGACGAGATAATGGTAAGTCCCAATGAACTTCATGCCGGCCGTAGTTGCCCTACTCTTCTGTTGGCTAAAGTAAGAGTTAATATAAGCCGTGCCAGCTTGTGAGCCTTGTGTCAGCTTAATAATCACACCTTTAATGCCTTTAGAATAAAGGTCGTTATAAGTGGCTTGGGTAAAGCCGCTTTGATAGTCAGCAATATCCATGAACATTGTCCCGGGCTTCCAATTACTTGGTGGAGTTGTTCCACCACCCCCGCTACCATTTTTAATTTCTTCGATTTCTTTTTGCAACTTTTTAATCGTCTCTTTAAGGTCCTTATTATCAGTGTTCAAACTACCCACAGATTCAGACAGCTTCTTATTTGCATCTGTTAAATCGGTGTATTTGTTATTCAAATCCTGCGTTAGGCCTGCAATTCGATTCTTCTGTGAATTGATGATTTCTTGCGTGTTTAACTTGGCCCGCCGTTGATAATCAAGGATCGTCTTGGCTGTATTGTTTAATGAAATCGTCGTATTAACGCCTTTGTCTAGCGGATAGTAGGTAAACTCCACAATTTCAACCTTAGTCACAATCCCTTGTGGTCTGATCTCTAATCTCCTAAGATCACCAGCAATCGGTTTCTCATTGGTATCTTCAGTAATCTCAATGGTTAATGCTGGTTCAGGTGATAACTTAGAAAGTGCGTAGGTCTGCATCGCAGCCTTATTGTTAAACCGTTCATCGGAGGTATCTTCTGTTTCATGCAGCCCCCATTTTGTGACCGAAGCTTTATCAGTAACAGTAAAGGGTTGAAAATAATATTCCGGTTTTTCAGTATTGCTATTTTCTTTCTGCATGCCAGAAGCTAATGTCTGATTGCTAATCCCAGTTGAATCATTACTTAATTTGACTGAGTTCGCATTATTCAAATAATCGATTCGATTACCATAATCTTTAACAAAAGCAGTACGTGAATACACACGAATCTTTTTGTTATCCGGGTAAATTACTGCGTCCGGCCAAGCATCAACTATTTTGCTCAAAGCGTCTTGACCAGAACAATTACCCAAATCAGAGATCTGCTGTTTATCAAAGTTGCCAATCACTTGATAAGTAAAACCAAGTGGATTTTTATCAAAAACAAAAGACAAGACCTGCTCAACTGTGTAAGTTAAGGTTCCTGTCTTAATTTGATGTTGTCTAAATCTGGAACATTCCGCATAAACATGTGTGGCCGTGATTGCTTTAGTCACAGCCCCGCCGGTATAATCATCAACACAATTCTTAATAATGAACTCTTGGCCCTGCCAATAAAGTGAAGCTTCCACTCCTAGCATTGAGAAAGCTAAGGATTTATCATCAATCGCAGTCAGACTTATTTCATAAGCAGAATTTTTCGCCCAATGAACTGCAAAGGAACCGTTAGGATAATAATTTAGCGGTGCCTTGTCGGCGCTGTGCAATTCTTGAACAATGATTTTATCAGACATAAATAAATGGGAAACTAAAGATAACATCAATATCTGTTGCGCCAATTGCAGATATCTCATTCCAACCCTTAGCTAAAACTAAATTACCAAAGTCAGTGTCTGCATTTACTTGATTGTTATTAAAGTAGGTGTTGATTCCATCAACTAGAACTTGATCATTCCCCGTTGATTTCTTATTCAATGTCCACTGACTGCCATTTGTAGAATTATATAACCCGACCGAGTCGCCCGTATATTTAAGCAGCAACTTTAAATCATGTTTTTGATAATACGGATCTATTTCCAAATCAGATGGATTATATACTCTAAATTGGGTGTCCTTAAATTCGAAACTACCTGGAGCAAATTCAGGAATATCCCAACCAAGTGGAAATGCATCCCATAAATCATCTTGTTTATTAGACTTATTACGAGAGAACTTATACCCACTTGGATTTTCAAAAGGAATCGTAATAACCGAGTCGTGCGAGCCATCGCTAAAAGGTTCAATTTCAAATCCCACCGGCCGCACAACTTTAACAAATGGATATTCAGAATCAGTGTGGATTTGAATTGGCTCTTTCCTGATAAACAAGCTCTGCAAGTCATACCTCAAGGATTTATATTGATAGTACGTCCCATAGTGCATTATGAGTTTAACGTTTAGGGTATTCTTTCCAATCGAAGAGAAATTAAAAGAACTACCATCAAGCCCACTAAATTCTTGATAAGAATTTGTTAAAGCTGGCGTTTCAGTTTCAGATAAAAATTCGACTCCTGGTATTTTTTGAGAAAGTTCAAACTCTTCACCATCTCCAATTTTTAACCATAGTTTTGCTTTCAAATTTTCACCTCCTAAATTGCTTGCCAATTTGAATTATTTTGATCGACTGCTTGCTCTTTATATTGTTGAAGTTTGTCATAACCTTTAATATTTTTGACTACATCAATTTGCTTTTGGCTTAGTCCAAGAGCAATTCCAAACAAACTTAGTAACTTATCAAACTTATTATTGACTTGCTCCAGTTCTTCCTTTAATTCGGTAAAATTTCCATACTGAGAAACGCCCTGAGAGTTCATTTCAGATTCCCCAGCGAACTGTTCTACTACTTCTTTCAGTAGAGACCATGCTCTTGGACGTTTAGAAATATCAGTTGGGATAATATACTCTGGTTTGTTTCCTTCTGCTAAGTGGTAAAGATTTTCAGACGAAACAATACCGCCATTAGCATAACCATGACCATTTCCCAAAAATGAAAGGCTAGACCCATAACGATCCTTGGCGTAATGCAAAGCTGCCAACAAGTTATCGTATGCCTTAAAGATATTCTTGTGGCCAGGAAAAGCATTAGCTTGGAACGTAGAACGCTTTGTTTGCATAAGACCCATAGCTGGACCTGAACCATCACCATCGGGATCAGCACCTGGCTGAACTGCATGGGGACGTCCACCAGATTCAGTGTTAATCTGTCTCAAAATCTTAGCAATCATGGCACCTGAAGTTGATAGCCCATTTGCTTTTAACGCACGTTTAACAGTCGCTTTTAAGTTTCCTTTAAACACTCCACCTGCGTCTCCAAAACCGCCAGCACTACCAAAATTATCATCATATTTTTTGTAGAGATCTTTTAACCTATCTCCAATGCCCTTGATACCTACCTTGAATGATGCCTTAGCTACATCAGAAATTGTAGAATGAGCATCTTTAACATTGACAACTTTGCCAATATCTTTCTGAACTAAATCAGTAAAATACTTAACTGGACTTTTAAGAACACTCAAAGCTCTACTTGAAAGCTCTTTAACATTATCCCACAACTTAGAAGTGCCACTTTTAGCAGCTTTCAAGAAACCATCAAGTGAAATGTTGCCATTCACATATCCAGGGAGTGAGCCTTGGTAAGAACCAGCAATAACTTTGGCTGTATCAGTCGCATTAAGAATTTCTTGACCGGGATCAACTGGGACAAACTGAGCGCCATGACGTCCAACAATATCTACCATACCAGAATAAGGTGTGTACCTTAATTCGGGTCCTGCTTCACCGACAAGCGCCATGCCACCTTTAGATATTGCACCACCAGTAGCATAGCCACCATGAGTAGTGGCTGGTGTATAATCAAAGCTATTCTTGTGCATGGACAGTTTTTTCATACCAAAGAATTTGAAAATAGAGTTTACAACGCTTAAGATTCCACCCCAAATTCCTTGCTCACCCTTACCCTGCTTACTTGCCGCACTCATTGAGTTATTAGCTTGTTTAACAGCATGGTTAGTCACGCTTTTAGAACGCTTCCTTGCAGCGTCTTCAATCTGTTTCTTCTGGTTATTAGCCTTGTCGATTGTATCATCGTGTTCCTTAGTTGCTTTATCAACAACATTGGCGCGCTGTTTGTCAGCGTGATCGATAATCTTTTTACGTTGATTACTTGCCGCTTCAATAGACTTGTTTTTTTGATCGGTTGCTTTAGAAATAACTGCTTTGCGTTGTTTCTCAGCAGCTGCTCCATGTCCTTTATATTGCCGATTAGCTGCATCTACCGTTTTGTTGTATTGATCTTCAGCAGCTTTTTTTGCTGCTTTGTATTGCCGATCAGCTGCATTTGCCACTTTAGCACGTTGCTTGTCAGCTGCTTTAGCTATTTTGTTGTAGCGTTGGTCAGCAAGTTTCGTAGTTCTGGTATATTCTTTTTCAGCATCAAGAACAGTAGTTTTTAATTGACTGTCACTATATTTCTTCTTGGTGTCACGTAACCCTTTTAGAATTTTTTCTTGGCTAATTGTTGCAGACTTAATCTTTCCATTTAAAGTCAAATGAGCTTTAGCTTCCTTGCTCATGTCAGTTGTTGCATATTTAAGATTCAAGTCTGAAATTTGTTTCTTGTGTTTCGAACTAGCCTTATCTAGAGCTTCATCACGAGCAGCAACTAGTTTCTTATACTTAGTTGAATTTATAGCACCTTGACGTTCTAATTCCTGAATCTCAGCATCATACTTAGTGTGAATCGATTTTCTTTTCTTGTTGTAATCAGTATCGATTTTTTGCTTTTGTTGTGCATAATATTTAGCAACAATATTATTGCTTTTTTCGCCCTTTTCAATAGCTGCTTTTTGATCGCTATATGCTTTTTTTACACTAGCAACGCGTCGCAAATATTCCTTATCTGATAAATTACCAGTTTTGTGCAAGTTTTTTAGGTCTTCTAGTTGCTGTTGCTCATACTTTTTAGCAGCCTTTTTAATTGAGCTTTCAGCATCTTTAGTGTCTATCTTAGGTGCTTTAACTTTAGTACCATTTAAAGCTTTATCAAGTCCATTTTTTAATTTCTTAACAATGCTTTGTGCAACCTTAGTTGAGCCTAATTTATCACCAATTGAAGCGCCAATGCCAGCACCAATCGGCCCACCAATTGCAAAGCCGGCAGCGGCACCGATTCCAGTACCCAAGCTTTTGGATGCAAGCGCAATTTTGTTTTTTGTGGAAGGTGTATTGATCGTTTGGGATATTTGCCCACCAATATCAATAGCAGCAGGTAAAGCAGCCATTGCTCCACTAACTAGTTTTAAAGAACTTGGCATCTTACCTAATTTTCCTAAAAGCCCGCTAGCAGAACCATTTGCACTTTTAGCAGAGCTAGAGATAGATTCCATCTCACCAGAAATAGCACCCTTACCAGCAGAGTCAGCAATGCCACCAAACAAACCTTTGATAGTGCCCATTGATTTAATTAACCAGCTAACACCGTCAATTATTTTCTTGCCAGCAAATGCAGCTAAAAGAACTTCACCCCAAGTTTTAACATCTTTGGAATGTTTTCCAATCCAAATAACAAAATCAACAGTCTTGTCAGCAACTGTGCCAATGCCCTTAGCAATAACTTTTAAGCCTTTCTGTACATCAGGGTTATTAAAAGCTTTAGCCATTCCTTTAGCAGCTTTAGACAAAGCAGGCATCATTGCGGTACCCATCTCAATCAGCACCGCATTAGCAGCTTCCTTGAACCGTTTAACAGAGTTCTGGGTAGACTTCATGTTCTTATCAGCTAATTTGCCAACGTAATTATTTTTGTAAGCACCCTCAACTTGTTCATTAACTTTCTTTAATTCACCGGTATTGGTAGCTAAAATAGCCGCCGCGTTCTGGCCTGTTGTGCCAAAAACGTTATGAAAGAAATTGGCTTGTTCACCCTTAGGCACTTTCTTACCAATTTCTTCAAAAATATCTCCAACAGGTTTTAACTTGCCGGATTTGTCCTTGAAATCAGCAATAGACATACCGTATTTTTTGAAAGCATCAGCTCCATTATCAGTTGGTGTCTTCAGACTAATTAGAATTTTACGTAAACCAGTCCCGGCTTGCTGTGCTTCCAAGCCTGAGTTAGATAAAACACCCATTGCACTAGAAGTCTGTGCTAAAGATAAGCCAGCCGTATGAGCTGATGTACCCACATAGTTCATACCAACACCCAAGCTCTTGAAGTCCGTAGATGTTGCATCAGCGGCCATTGCCAATTGATTAGCAACTAGCTTAGTGTTCTTCATCATTCCAGTAGTTGAGTTGGTCCGCATACCAAAAGCTTCAAGCGTTGAGGTAGTAACTTGCATAGTATCACTGAAATCATCACCAGAGGCTTTAGAAGCTTGCAAAATCGACTTCATTGAACCTAATGACTGTGCGCCATCATACCCACGTTTGATTAACTCCTGATAACCGGTGGCAATGTTATGCTGTGATTCACTATACTGAATTGAATACTTCTTGCCTTGCTTTTGCATCTCAGCAATTTCTTGCATTACTGCCTTAGTTTTCTCACCAGAAGTAACCAACAAGTTAGTATTTTCATTATAGGTGTTTTGCAGTGAGGATGCCATTTTAGCACCTTTAAGCATACCAGCTGCTAAAGCTCCGGCTGCAACACTTGCACCCAAGGCGGCATTTTTAAACTTAGCAAAGCTAGCCTTAGCATGTTCAGCCATTGAACCGGTGTGGTTTTTGACTTTGACCACAGCACTATCTATTCTGTTAATGCCTGTTGGCTGCAGTTTAGCAAATTCGCTCCGCATGGATTTAGTTTTGCTTTCAGTTTCAGCAATGCTTTTACCAGTTTTGTTTAAACGGATCGCTTGTTTTTTATAAGCCTCGCTAGTTTTACCACTGGCTTTTTCAATTTGTCTAAGCTCTTTTTCTTGAATGTCATACTGTGATTTCAAGTTCTTCAACGAGCTTTGCAAATGCTTATATTCAGCAACTGTGGCAGAAGCACCCTTGCCCTCGGCTTTTAAACGCTCAGTAAAACTTTTAGAAACTGCTTCATTGCTTTTATAGGACTTTTGTAAACTAGCCAAGCCGGATTCATGATACTTAACAACTTCGCCAGCACGTTTTTGCTGTGCTTCATAAGAACGCAATTGATTTTCAGATTGATTAATTTGCTTGTTTAATTTTAAATACTGTTCAGCATCTTTTTGAGTGATCCCAGTATTTTTAGATTGTGATTCACGTGTATCATCGATTTGTCTAGACAATTCAGCGAAACGATCTTTGCCTTCTTGGGTCGAAGTATCGAGCTTGGTTTGTTCAGCTCGAAGTTTATCAATTTCAGTCTGATATTTCTGATATTTCTCAACAGATTCAGTATTAGTAACGTTGAGCTCTTTTTGTCGATTACGTAACTCATTGATTTTATTTTTTTGTTGATCTATTGCATTGCCTAAGCCTTCGTATTTAGCTTGAACAGCACCTAAACTATTGCCAACTGAGTTTTGATAGGCAACTTGAGCCTTCCATTCGTTAGTAGCACCTCGAACTGCATCAGAAAGACCTTTTAGACTGTGTGTTGCACCAACAGCATCTATACTAATACGAGTCGCCATCTCATTTTGTACTCTCATCTAGTTACCCACCTCTCAATCTCTTATGAGCGTCAGCTGCAGACATAACTCGTTCATCTTTTGGCTTAGCTTTTAATATCTTGAGAAATTCAAAGTAATCCTCATTCTCAACTTGAGTTGGCATAATACCTTGCTGCATTAATTCTCGTTCAAGGTTATACCAGTCTTCTTGTTCTTCCTTGAGATCATTCTCAATTTCCCTTAGCTTGGCTATTCTTTTTTTGGGTCAATCTTTGCCTCTGCTTTAGATTCAAAATTAAAATCTTCTTCGGACGCTCCACGTAAACGAGCAACAACGTAATAGACAAAACCACCAAGCTCTTCTTCATCGACTTCTTTTTTTGCTTTTTTAATTTGTGCATTAGACAAGCTCAGTGCCTCTTTTAGAAAGTCAAAAATTTCATCAACGTCTTTTTCATCAGCGTCAATGTCTTTAATGGCTTGCTTAGCCGCTTCTTCATCTGAAATTTCTTCGTCAGCTTTTTCGGTTTCTTCAGCGTTTGCAGTATCAATATCAATTTTAAGAAGTTTACGCAACATTGAATTAGCGATATTTTTTCTGTAGATTGTTCTTTTAACTTCAATTGGATCTTTAATTCCAATTACATTAGCCTTAATTTTAATCATGTATAATTGCTCCTTTTATTTTCGTCTCATTTTTATCGTCTCTGTTTTTTTATCTATTGATTCAGTATCATGTTCCCCAATGTCCCATTATCTAGGATTGGGGCTATAGGTTTTCCGAGTCATCACCTTCGTCAGAACCCGGCAATTTATAGCCACCAAATACTTCTTCGTACATTGCAGCTTCATCAAATTCAGGATCTCTTGAGTAGTAGCTCTTGTATGGACGTTGCACGCCTTTATCATCTTCAAAGATGCCATCACGAATCGGATCAACAACGTCATACTCGAAAGCACCGTTATAATCAACTTCAGATTTGGTATTTGTTCCGTGATTATGTGCAGGTTCGATCATTTCACCATTAGCAAAGCAATCGTAGTAGAGGTTACCAGCGAAGTCTTTTGATGCAACCATGACTGCAACATGTGGTTTCTTGCCAGAAGACAACACTGTACCGCCTTTACCATCAGATACATAGCCTTTCATTTTATTCATAACAAAAGCATCCATATCCAGCATTGTTAAAGCTAATGAAGGAGTCTGAGCGCCGTGAGTCATACGCTTAACTTTACCGTTGGCATATTGAGGTGTACCTTTTTCTTCAAGTCCTGTAATGTTCGCAGTCGTAGCACCTTCACCGTCACCGTCAGCATGGTAAAGCCCATCTTCTGACAATCCTTTTTCTTTATCAGCAATAATCAGTCCAGCATCATTGAGCATAGCGAACTCGACCCATGCAATATCCTGAAAGCTTACGCCCATTGGTTCATTTGCCATATTAATTTCCTTCTTTCAATAAAATGTTTTTTGAAAATAAAAAGACCTGTGACATTTGTTCCGTGCCAGGGTCTTTAACATTATTTTTACTTTGGTCGATTGACCAATTATTTTTCTGAAACAGTCGAGCCAGTTCAATTTCTGCATCGATCAAGCTCATTGCCTGCTTACCTTTTTTGAAAAATATCTGAATACCGACACCAATCGTCCACCACTTAAATGACTGATTAGCATATTTGCCAGGTTCACTCAACCATTCAGTAATGTTAATGACTGTTGTATCAGTATTATCAATCACTTCTTCGGGGATAGATCCGCGATAAATACTGTCTACCCAATTAAAGTTAGCTGACTTAATAAGCTTTTCAGCCGTAACTGTTGGCATATCCATTACTTGCCACCCCCTGTTAAACGGTCATATACCTCTTTTTCAGCAATAAAAGCCTTAGGAGTTGACTCGTGAATAGCTGTATCATGAAACTTGTCGCCAGGGTGGCCTTTCCAACCGTCGTTCAGCAAACGAGCAATCCGTGCATGATTGATACCACTAACCTTAGCAGTTTCGTAACCAACTATTTTGCTACCACCTACTTCATCAACGTGAGAAACTGAATCAGCTAAATGCTTAACCTTGTCAGTTTTTCGACCAGACTGATAATGCTTACTGCGTGTAGAAGATTCTAAATTATCCTCTAACACCTTAACTCCCGCCTCGGTCATCGCAGCTTTTTGCTGGGTTGTGGGATTTAGTCGTTTGACTTTTCTAAGCCAATCATTCATTTGCTGTTCTAAATCTTCCATTAACCCACCTTCTTAGTTAATTCGAGCGTGATCAAGTCATATCCAACCGGTAGACCACTGGCATCATTAGAAATATCCACAATCGAATATAGGTCATCATCATTTGCAAACTGAGCCTTTATTTTTTTACTCAATTTACGTGACCGAATTGCCACAACAATTGTGCCTTCTAGGTTAGTGCCTAGCAAGTTATATCTTTGTTCCACACTGCGCTGATACATCGCACAATGCACCATCATTTCTGGCACAAATTCCGTATCATAATCGCCTGTCATATCATTTTCAGTCGATTTAATAGTGCCAAAACTAATCTTAT
>OMJG01001831.1_pt1 | contig 11433 bp, 10 predicted proteins | sample 1646431 | NCBI WGS metagenome assembly OMJG01 (sample SAMN03771674, study PRJEB25209) | food metagenome | isolation source: Cotija cheese | place: Mexico:Jalisco,Michoacan | collected 2011-12-12 | reverse complement strand
GGTCTACATTGCCTCAATTTGCATCTTACTTAAGTAGTTTTCAGACGGACCCTAGATGATTTTGAGAAATTTCCGCTGTTTCCTTACGGTGTATGTGCGAGAGAGAAAAGAAATGCATTTTTTGAGAATTACAGTGTACACAACGATAAATTAGGTTTTGAACGAAAATTTAAAGTTTATGAGTCCAACAAAACAAGTAACATCAGAGTTAGCCCGACTATCGAAAATTCTCAAAGGTACCAACGGTGCATAAACTACAATCCAACTCGTGAGTATTTCAAAAATTATATTAAAGAACAGCCCTCATTAGGAATAGGATTACAGCTCTTCGTCCAGAACAAGATCGATATTGAACCAGTTTTCAAGTACATCGAACTTATTTACGAGACGAAGAAGCCGTTTCAAACGAGCTAAGGTTCTCTGTAATGACCATTAATTTAACCAAGTTAGCTCAGTTTTTGGCTAGTGATAGCCATTACTTTGTTGGACGACATGAACAAATTGTTCTTAAAAGTAAATATATAAATCAAACAAATAGGGTCAAAATTTTGAAAAACCAGAATTTTGACTCTGTTTTACATTTTGGAGATAATCTTTCCCAGCTTCTCATAACTTATTATTAAAGACGGTCGGCTAAACAGCGCTTACATTTATTAGCGTTATACTAAAATGATTTTTACAATCATAAATTTTAAACAAGCAGAACCTATCAGAGTAAATATTGTTTGTTTTCAGCTGACTTAAGCATGCCTTTATTTTAAAAATCAATTATTTTTACTTAGTAAGAAGCAAAATAGATGGTGAATTTTTGGTAATATAACCGACTTGACTATCACAGTTGAAGTATTGTTTTAATTTGGTCTGTAATTCGGCAACGGCTTTTCTGTGATCATTCTGTCGCTTAGGATTTACATTTTCCATGTAAAATAGAGCGTCACTAGTGTTTTCAGTAACCTCAACTCTGGCGCTATCACGCCAAGACCAGCAACGACTTAAGATAGAATGATCGTCAGTATAGATCACTTCGTTAGGCATAGCTTCTTGCTCTTCTTTTTCACCAATCGGCCAGAATTTTTCGCCACCTGAAGCAACCGTTAGTCGAATATCTCCTTCAATTTTTGCCAGGTCTTCTCCTGCGACAGGGAAAGCCCAGTTTAACGAGACTGAATTATAAACATCGACTATTGGGTTGATACTAGTAACTCCCTTACCTTGCTTAGCCCTTTTTAGCAGACTTTCGACAGCGCAACGTGCACCTTTTTTTGTTTTAAATTTTTGAAATGCTTTTCTCCAATCAGAAATTACATCGTTGGAACTGATTGGATTATCCGGGATCCATTTGATTGCTTGGCAATTAGCTTTTTCAAGTAAATTTGCAGGAATTTTATCGTTTTCATGGTTATTAATATCCTCAGCTACGATCACTGCAATTTCTACATCTGGAAATAAGTTCCAGAAAGGTGCTTCAGCTCTAAAGTTTTTCTTCATCAATGATACCCTCCTAGTATTAAGTATTATATGTATAATTAGGATGCTAGTTTGTAAAACCCAACCATTTAATACAAAATTTTATAAAAACCTCAACTCAATAAAATGAAACTTTTAAATGACCAAACAAAAAGGAATATAACCAATTAATTCACATAAAGTTTAAACAAAAACGTCATAATTTGCAAATCGATTTGAATCAGTTATAGGAAATCTGTGAGTGTTTTTTCGGCAATTATTGTCTTTCTTTTATCTATAATCGAATCAATACCAAGCATGCGAGCATTTCTGGCATACAAATTTTAGCTTTGCTTACAGATAATTAGTAATGTCCAATCTTAACGTAGATTTTTCGAGTTGGCTAAGCTATCTATCTCAAAGAAAATTGCACTGGATTGTATTAACGTTAATCGGTGAGCACATCAGCTTTTACCTGTCATCATAAATGCGCTATAAGGCGTGAATATGTGCAAGCAGATCAGATCGTTATTATTGACAGTTTGCCTAATTCACTATGTCAAAAAGTTAGAAACAAGCGTGCAAAGGTTTTTCTCTAACGTAACCGATATAAGGTATAATGTCGCAAAATCTATGTATTTTTAGGACTTTAAAACTCATTTGATCAGGGTAACTAATGGTTATATTTTGAATTATTTCGCTACCAAAATTCCAGTTCATGATACACAAGCTGGCTCAACTTAGATCGAGAGCTATCCCTGTTTAAACAGGAGTGCAATCTTTAAGCATCTTACCATTTAAATATGAAAGACGCTGGGTAACATAATAGTTGTTGCTTTAAAGAAATTACATTGTATCATTGAAGATTCCTTTTCAGTTTTGAAAGACGATCATAGTACTGAACGTAATTTGACGCGTATTGTGTATCTTTCAAAAGTCCCCATTTTTTATAATTAGAATGGCTAAGTCTATATGGCATTATAATTATTTTAAAACATTAGTTGATATTATTAAATAAAAAAGTTGTAGTTTGGAAAAATGAAAGCGGCTCTAATTATAAAGTTCACAAAAAATAATAATTATTTCTTTATTCTCACTTTATTCAAAATAATAATCACTATGCAATAAAGCTCTCAAAAAATGTATAAAGTATTGATTGGAATTCATCTTTATTTAAACAAAAATTTCATTTTTAAATATTGATATAGCAGCATTTGACAGCGTTTTTTTAATGAAGTACACTCTGAGTGTCAAAAGAAATAAAACACTAAGGAGTGACATTTATGCAAAAATCTACAGGAGTCGTTACACCAGAATTCCATACAGATAATGCTAAAAATTATGGATTTAGTAGTCCAATTCACGTATCTTCGGAAATTGGAAAGTTGCGTTCAGTAATTTTGAAGCGACCTGGCAGAGAAATTGAGAATTTAACACCTGATACCATGCCACGATTGTTATTTGATGATATTCCATATTTACCGATTGCCCAAAAGGAACATGACTATTTTGCTCAAACTCTCAGGGATAACGGCGCTGAGGTTTTGTACCTTGAAAACTTGGCGGCCGATGCATTGAATGAACAACCTGTTAAGCAAGAATTTGTTGATCGCATGGTCAAGGAGTCGGGATTTAAGGATGGACTAACATATTCTGCTTTGAAAGAATACTTGGTGGGCATGGAGCCTTTGCAAATGATTACCACCATTATGGAAGGCATTCGCAAGAGTGACATTGATCTGAACTACAAGGATTTACGATTACTTTCAGAAGATGCTGATTATCCGTTTTTAATGGATCCAATGCCTAACTTGTATTTCACTAGGGATCCAGCTGCCTCGATTGGTGATGGACTCTCAATTAATCATATGACATTTGCAGCTAGAAGACGTGAATCATTATTTATGGAATATATCATCAAACATAATCCACGTTTTGCAGACCAGGGCGTGAATGTTTGGAGAGACAGAAATCATACCACACGTATTGAAGGCGGAGATGAATTAGTCTTAAGTGATCATGTGATGGCTATCGGAATCTCACAACGGACATCGGCTGACGCGTTGGAAGATATTGCTCGTAATCTTTTTACAAATTCAAACTATGACACAGTTGTGGGAATTAAGATTCCGCACAATCATGCAATGATGCATTTAGATACAGTCTTTACTATGATCAATTACAATCAGTTTACAGTTCATCCGCAAATTATGAACGGCGGCAAGATAGATATGTGGGTCCTTCATCCAAGTAAAGATGGACAGATCACTAGCGAACACCGTACTGATTTGCTCGAGGTTTTAAAAGAAGTCTTGCATCAATCTGAACTTGACCTGATTCCAACCGGCAATAGTGATCCAATCGTTGCACCACGTGAACAATGGAATGATGGTTCTAATACTTTGGCCATCGCACCAGGAGAAGTTGTCACTTATGATAGAAATTATGTTTCTAATGAGATGTTAAGGGAACATGGAATCTTAGTTCATGAAGTTCTCTCAAGTGAACTTTCACGCGGTCGGGGCGGCCCACGTTGTATGTCGATGCCAATTATCAGGGAAGATTTAGAAACTAAGTAATAAAAATTCAGGACTAACTCTAGGTAAGTTATTTTAATAGTTTTAATAAGATAACAAGGTATAACACTCGTTCAATAAAAATTTAATTTGAGGTGAAGAATCACATGGAGAGTAAATTTGTTGGTAAAGAAAGTAACGTTTTTCAAGGACGCAGTATTTTGTCGGAAACATCAATGACACCTGCAGAAATGGAATATTTGATTAATTTTGGGCTTCATTTGAAATTTATGAAAAAGAATAATATTCCGCATCGTTATCTAGAAGGGAAAAACATTGCTTTGCTGTTTGAAAAGGCTTCGACTAGAACAAGATCTTCTTTCGTGACAGCGGCAATTGAATTAGGTGCGCATCCTGACTATTTAGGTAAAGATGATATTCATTTAGGTAAGAAGGAAAGTGTTGAAGATACTGCTAAAATTTTAGGATCAATGTTTGACGGAATCGAATTTCGCGGTTTCAAACAAGAAACTGTTGATGGGCTAGCTAAGTATTCTGGTGTGCCGGTTTGGAATGGTTTAACAGATGAATGGCACCCAACACAAACGATTCCTGATTTAATGACAATGAAGGAAAATTTCGGCCGTTTAAAGGGATTGACATTAACTTACATTGGCGATGGCAGAAACAACGTGGCTAACTCCCTGTTAGTTGGCGGTTCAATGGTTGGTGTCAATGTTCACGTGGTCACACCTAAAGCTTTATATCCTTCTGAAAAACATGTTTCTATCGCCAAGGAATATGCTGCAAAGAGTGGTGCTCAAGTTATGATTACAGACAACATTGAAGAGGGTGTTAAGGGCTCTAACGCCATTTACACAGATGTTTGGGTCTCAATGGGCGAAAGTGATTGGGAAGATCGTGTTAAACTGCTCAAACCATATCAGGTCAATATGGAACTGATGAAGAAAACAGGAACACCGGATGATCAATTGATCTTCATGCATTGTTTGCCAGCCTTTCATGATACTAAGACAGCGTATGGACAAGATGTCTATGAAAAATATGGTATCAGCGAGATGGAAGTTACTGATGAAGTCTTTCGTAGTAAATACTCACGTGTCTTTGAAGAAGGTGAAAACCGGAAGCACGGGATTAAAGCTATTATGGCAGCTACGTTGGGTAATTTATTTATCCCATCAGTCTAAAATGCTATTTTAAGTTTTGATCAGGAGTGTGAACTAAGATGCCTAAGAAAATCGTAGTCGCTTTAGGTGGTAATGCAATCGCGACTAAAGACGGCTCGGCGGGAGCTCAACTCAATTCGATCAAGCAAACCGCTGAGGTGTTGGCACAATTTGTTAAAGCAGGTAATCAATTGGTTGTCACCCATGGCAATGGCCCACAAGTTGGAAATTTGTTATTGCAAATGACTAAGGGACAGTCAAAAGGCAATCCTCCCATGCCTTTGGACACGGTGGGAGCTATGACGCAAGGCAGTATTGGCTACTGGCTGCAAAAAAGTTTGTCTGAGATTTTTGAAAAAGAAAATATTCAAAAAACGACTGCTACTATTGTAACACAAACTATAGTTGATCAAAATGACGAGGCATTTCATGCCCCTTCTAAACCTATTGGTCCGTTTTATTCCAAAGCTAAAGTAATAGCATACCAAAAAGAACATCCGGGATATGTTTTTGCGGAAGACGCAGGGCGGGGGTACCGAAGAGTCGTAGCTTCCCCGCGACCGATAAATATTAAAGAATCTCCGCTGATCTCATTGATGTTGGAAAATGGTATGGTACCGATTGCTGCTGGTGGAGGCGGTATCCCAGTGATTAAAACCGCTGATGGCAGCTTAACTGGTGTGGAGGCTGTAATAGATAAAGATTTTAGCGCGGCTAAATTGGCTGAAAATATTGGTGCAGATGAGCTGATAATTTTAACTGCGGTTGATTATGCCTATATAAATTATGGAAAGTCTTCCCAGAAAAAATTAGGAGAAGTAACCGTGCATGAAACGATGGAATACCTTGAGCAGGGCCAATTTGCGGCGGGAAGTATGTTGCCTAAAATTCAAGCTGCAAATGATTTTGTTTCAAATACAAATGGTCAGGCAGTTATTACTTCCTTGAAAAATGTTTCTCATTTAATTACTGGTCGCTCTGGAACAGTGATCACTAATTGATTTGTCATAATTGTTTTTAATGACAGATGCAAGGAGAGTCTGAGCATAGGAACTATGCCAGACTCTTTTTTTCTTGAAAAATTTAATAGTTTTAGTGAAGCACATTTGCTAGTGAAAGTTATCAATAAAATTTGAAGGGAATGAATTTAATGGAGAATAATTCAAAAGGAATCGCTAAAGGTGAGCTTGTTGCTTTAATAATTAGTTCATCGATTGGAACAGGGATTTTCGGTATTATGAACGATTTAGCTAATGCTGCAGCGCCAGGTCCTGCGTTACTGGCGTGGGTCTTTGTTGGAATCGGTATTCTTGCCTTGGTTCTCTCGTTGAATAATTTGTCTGAGAGACGTCCTGAACTTGATTCCGGGATTTTCAGTTATGCTGGAGCACAGTTTGGACCCTTAGGTGAATTTATTTCAGGCTGGGCCTATTGGCTGTCATCTTGGTTAGGAAATATTGCCTTTGCCACAATGTTAATGAGTTCTTTTGGGACCTTTTTTAAAGTGTTCAAAGGTGGTCAAAATTTAGCTTCGATTTTTGCAGCAATAATTATTATGTGGTTACTGACTCTTTTGGTAAATAATGGCGTTGAAAGTGCTTCTTTCATCAATACGATCGTTACGATCTGTAAGTTAATCCCAATCTTTGCATTTGTTGTCATTATGATCATCAGCTTTAAGGGCGGAATCTTTACGGCTGATTTCTGGGGCAACGTTACTAATAATGTCTTACACGGGGGCAAAACAGTTTCATTATTTGAACAGATGAAAGGTTCGATCATGGTTATGATGTGGGTCTTCATTGGAATCGAAGGAGCTTCTGTTTTAGGCAACCGTGCTAAGAAAAAATCTGACGCACAGCAAGCCACAGTTTATGGTTTAGTTTCATTACTAGCAATTTATATTTTAGTTTCATTGTTACCATACGGAGTCTTGAGTCAAGCTAAGATAGCCACTTTGCAACAACCAGCCATGGGTGAAATTTTGAAACACGTTGTTGGGTCATGGGGTTCAGTTATGATCAACATTGGCCTAATCATTTCTACACTTGGGGCATGGATTTCATGGACGATGCTGCCAGCTGAAACAACGATGTTGATGGCTAAGGACAAGACTTTGCCTAAGTCATGGGGAAAGGTTAATAAGAAAAATGCACCTACCTATTCTTTGGTAATTACTGGTGTAATGCAGACAATCTTCTTGTTTTCGCTGCTCTTTACTGAATATGCATACAACTTTGCCTACAGTTTATGTACAGCTGCGATTCTGATTTCTTATTTGATGGTTGGATCATATCAAATGCAATTCTCTTACCAAAAGAAAGAATGGGGACAATTTGTGATAGGTATTATTGCGGCTGCATTTCAGTTGACAGCGATGGTACTAGCTGGTTGGCAACAGGTTTTGATGGTTTCGATCCTCTATATTCCTGGATTTATCTTTTATTATTTGTCTAGCAAAGAAAATGATCGTCGAATCAATAAAAATGAGAAGATTACTATGGGGATAGTACTATTGATTGCCGTAATAGCAATTATTATGATCTGCACCGGTACAATAAAAGTTGGTTAAAATGAATAAACAGCAGAATTTCGAATTTGTTAATGGAGGAAAATAAGATGGCAAAAATAGTTGTTGCTCTAGGCGGGAATGCGATCCTCTCAGAGGATCCATCGGCCCAAGCACAAAAACGTGCTGTTAGTCAGACAGCTAAAGAGTTGGTTAATTTTATTAAAAACGGTGACCAGTTGATCATTACTCATGGTAACGGTCCACAAGTGGGAAATTTATTGTTGCAGCAAAGTGCTGGTGACAGCTCAGAAAACCCAGCCATGCCATTGGACACTTGTGGAGCAATGACACAGGGCAGTATTGGCTATTGGTTCCAAAATGCTATGCGTGAGGAATTGCTTAAGAATGGGATTGACAAAGACGTAATGACGATCATCACACAAACAATCGTTGCAGAGGATGATCCGGCTTTTCAAGATCCTTCTAAACCGATCGGCCCGTTTTATAAAAAAAGCGAAGTAGCGAAACTAAGGCAAGAACACCCAGACTGGAAGCTGATGGAAGACGCTGGGCGTGGATATCGGCGAGTGGTTCCTTCACCAAAACCCGTTAAAATCAATGAATACCGGGCAATCAAACAAGTCGTTGAGGCTGGGATCGTACCGATTGTTTCTGGCGGTGGCGGGATACCTGTTGTTGAAAGGGGCGACCGTTTGGTCGGCACAGAAGCTGTGATCGATAAGGACTTTAGTGCGTCTAAGATTGCTCAACTGATCAAAGCTGACAAGTTGATCATTTTAACTTCTGGCGGAGGTGTTTACTATAACTATGGTCAGCCCGAACAAGCCGAATTAAAAACTGTTGGCATTGAGGAGATTCAAGAGCATATTAACGCTGAAGAATTTTCGAAGGGCAGTATGATGCCGAAAGTTAAAGCAGCGGTAGACTTTGTCCGCCAAAGCGGTAATCCCGCTGTTATTGGGGATTTGAAAGATGCTAAAGAGATCATTGAAGGAACTCAGGGTACGATGATCATTAATGAAGGTACTCAAACAGAATACAGATAAATTAAAGTTTTGAGCAAATAAGTTTCAAAGCTATTAATCAAGAGGCAGGAAGATAATGATGATTTTCTTGCTTTTTTGCTTTATTCCTATAAATGATATTGTTTAATATCGGTGGGAAAGTAAGTAATAAGCTAGACTTGATTTATTTAATTGGTCGCTAGTAAACAAATTTTTCTTTTTTAAAGAGCCTTACATTGAGGATTTTTGTAAGGCCATTTTAAAGCTTTCATATAATCTCCATGTAACACCATAAAATATTTTCAAAAACATGAATTATTTTGCACAATATATTTTGAGATTTGTTTGCGAGCTTTACCTAAGTGAACATATCATTTGATAAAATTTTCTTGCCAAATAATAAGTAAAATGCAGAAAGTATAAGAAAGACTCGCTTGTGTAAAATTATTTATTCCCGACATATGCTATTTTAACGGCGTTTTCAGCTCGATTAAAGTATTTTTTAATTTTATTTAATAGAATAAAAAATATAAATATGGGCTTACTTTTTTTGATTTTTGTAGTATGATAAGTAGGTAGCTAAATATGTGAAAAAAATTCAATGTTATGAAAAAGAATTGTACTAGGAGGAACCTTTTATGAAAATTGCTGAAATTGTTGGGACTAATTCGGCTGGATCATATAATCGTAAACTTTTAAAATATATGCAAAAACAGTATAGTTCAGATGAATGTGAACTTTCAGTTTGTGAGATCGACAATTTGCCTTTGTTTAATGTGTCGTTATTGTCGGGGGATTTACCTCAAGCAGTCAAAGTGCTTTATCATGAAGTCGAAACTGCTGATGCAGTGATAATTTCCACGCCTGAATATGACCACGCGATCACAGCAGCATTAAAGAGTGCACTAGAATGGTTATCTTGTCGGAAAGAATTGTTTTTCCAAAAACCGGTTATGATCGTGGGAACATCTTTGGGTAATCAAGGAACTTCCCGTGCCCAAGATAGTCTCCGTCAAATTTTAAACTCACCAGGTCTGTGTGCAGATGTTTTGTCGGGCCATGAATTTTTGTTAGGCCATTGTCAAGAACAGTTTAACCAAGCTGGAGTTTTGAAGGATCAGGATACTGCTGGATTTTTGGATGAATGCTTTACAGCTTTTGTTCAAAAGGTACGCATGCATCAAAATAGAAATGAAGAAAATGTAGCTTAAACTGTTAAATATGAATAGCATCAGTTAGGCATTGATCGCGTAAGATGGGTCAATGTTTTTTATTGTCTTTAGTTAGTTTCGGTAGCTAATATTTGCTACAATAAGACCATGGACAAAAGTTCGTTGCCGGAGTTAACGGACTCCGGTCTCTATCGTTATTTGCAACAGAATAGCCATGAATTGATCAACTGACTTTGGGACAATTGTTTTTTCAAAAGTATAAAAAGACCAGTTGTTTTGGTATTAGCGGACTCTAGCTGTTATTATGGATATTAATAGCAGCTAGAAAATGAATAGAAAAAAATGATTTATCAATTAAGGATACCAATTAATAAATGAGATGAGGGAACGGGTTTGGCATATATTGAAATTGAGCATTATTCAAAAGTATTTGGCAGCGGTGAACGTGGGATCCGCGCTAATGATGATATTTCCTTTGAACTTGAAAAGGGACAGTTAATGGTCATTGTGGGTGCTTCTGGTGCAGGTAAGTCAACTTTATTGAATACTTTGGGTGGAATGGATTCAGCTACTGAGGGCCGAGTAGAGATCAATGGGAAAAACATAGCTGAATATTCAGAAAAGCAGTTAACTACTTATCGGCGAAATTCGATTGGATTTGTTTTTCAATTTTATAACCTGATTCCTAATTTAACTACTTTAGAAAATGTTGAACTGGCATCTGAAATTTCTCCAGACGCACTTGATCCAGCTGAAACGTTGGGCAAAGTTGGTTTGGAAAATCGGAAAGATAATTTTCCTTCACAGCTTTCGGGTGGAGAACAGCAAAGAGCTTCAATCGCACGCGCGGTTGCAAAAAATCCAGAACTTTTGTTGTGCGATGAGCCAACGGGGGCGCTTGATTATAAGACAGGCAAAACGGTTTTACAGCTTTTACAAGATTTCAGCCACAAAGAGAGCAAAACAGTTATTATTGTCACTCATAATGCTGCGATCAAAGCGATGGCTGATCATGTGATCGAGATCTCTGATGGCAAAGTCAAAGAAGATTATCTTAATGAGTGGCCAAAACCAGTTTCCGAGATCGAGTGGTAGGTGAAGAGTTTGCATAAAATTCTAAGAAAGAATATTTTTCGTGAGTTTAGAGGCTCGTTTCCTCGTTTTATTTCGATTGCGATCTTACTGGCTCTGGGAGCTTTTGTGCTGATCGGATTAAAGGTCACCGGAGACGATATGCGTGCAACAGGAAACCAGTATTTTCGCCAACATAAAATGGCCGATGCACAGGTTACTAGCACGGTTGGCTTTAATAATAGCGACCGAAAATATATTGAGCGGATGAAGCATGTTAAACAGGCAGAGTACAGTATTTATCGAGATGCTTTAACAGCGGATTCAAAAAAACGATCCGGTTAAACGAAAAGACTACTAAATTATCAATATATCAGGTAGTTCAAGGCAGGCTACCACATAAGCCAAATGAAATTGCTTTAAGTAAGTATGAAAAGAACAATTATAAAATTGGACAACAAATCAGTCTTGTTGATAATCAAGGCAAAAAGCAAATAGCTGGAC
>OMJG01001830.1_pt1 | contig 11434 bp, 9 predicted proteins | sample 1646431 | NCBI WGS metagenome assembly OMJG01 (sample SAMN03771674, study PRJEB25209) | food metagenome | isolation source: Cotija cheese | place: Mexico:Jalisco,Michoacan | collected 2011-12-12 | reverse complement strand
AAAATAACTGCGACAAATGAAAAACGAATTGTAAACCATAAACTGGATAAAAATTGTTCATCACTTAATAATCTTTGGTAATTCTCCAACCCAGTGAATGCAGCTGTATAACCATCTGAGTTTGTTAGTGAAGTTCCGATCCCCAGCAATAAGGGGATCAGAATTACTGCTAATACGACTAAAACCGAGGGCAAGATAAAAGCCCAATAATACAAAGTATTGTGTTTACCTCTCATTCAATCACCGCATTTCTGTAAAAGCTCTCGCTGTATTTTCTTCGAATTCTTCCCATGTCTGATCACCATTCAGATATTTCTGGAATTCAGGGTACAGTACTTGCTGGAACCAGCCGTCTGGATATTGCTTATGAGTCATGGCTCCCGTTTCACCATCTAAAAGCGATTGATACAAATCACTGGAAACTGGATCAGAAATATCCGCAGGATCATACCCTTCTTGTGCAGGAACAAAAGCAAGATCTCCAGTAATCATCTTTTTACCTTCTTCAGAAGTATACATCCAGTCCAAGAAGTTTTTCGCTTCTTCAACGACAGCTTCATCTAAATTTTTATTAATCCCCACGTAAAATGGTGCTCCGGCAATAATCTTGCCTTCTGTATCATTTTCTCCGTACACAGGCAGCATCCCTAGTTTTTCTTGAGCAAATGCAGGATCAATCTCATTCAATGTCGGAACGATCCAAATCCCTTGATGTACCATTGCTACCTGATCATTAACAAACAGTTCTTCTACCGACCGGCTGTAGTCAACAGTTAAAATGGGTTGAACATTATACTGATTGAATAAGTCAGTATATTTCTTCATCTGATCTCCGTATTCCCACTCCAGCTCTTGTGCTTCATAAGACTCTATGATACTTTCATTAAATTCCGGACTGGTAAAGTTAGCAGAAAATTGATTGACAATATAGTTTTCTCCACCGCTGAAAGCAAAGACTTCTTCAATGCCCAGTTCTTCTTTCTGACTATCCAGTGTCTCTACTGCGGCTACAAAATCGTCATAAGATTGAATGGAGTCAGGATCAACACCTGCTGCTTCAAAAATCTCTTTATTATACATCCATCCGAAACCTTCGATATTAAGCGGCACCCCTAAAGGCGTTCCTTCAATAGTTCCACCTTCCAGCATGCCATCAATGATAGTATCGGTCATTTCCAGTTCTGTCACATCTAATAGTGAATCACTGTATCGCTCGATCTCGGGAAGTCCACCCAACATCATCAGTGCGGGTTCATTTCCAGAAGCAAAACGAGCCTGCAGTCCTGCAGAACCTTCACCGCTCCCAACCGTCGTGATCGTAACTTCTGTATTCCCGCCAGTTTCCTCACTGTACATATCTGCTAATTCTTCTAATTGAGTGGTAATCTCAGGCTTCTGGTTGAAAAAGTCAATCGTGACCATATCTCCATTGATACCGCTTTCAGAATTTTCATCAGAAGAAGGTACTGAAGTAGTACCACCTGTTCCGCAGGCTGCTAATACGATCGGCACCGCAAATAAGGGGATCAATAATGTACTGTATTTTCTTTCCATTAAACTCACTCCTCCATATTTAGTAGGTTCTTATAGTGGAATAAATATACGATTATAAAGCATATTCTGCATATTTATTCTGATAAGAAGTTTTTTTATATTCTCATATTAACATAATGAAGTTAAAAAGCTGTACAGATTGCACTTGCAAATTCATATATCCTTTAGATAACTATAATAAATGCTTATGTATCTTGTTTTCACTTTCTTAATGCAATATGGACATAAGGATGATTCACAGGTAATCCTATTGTAAAATGTCGTTAATTCAGTAAATTGTCCAGCGAATTATAACTTTAGTTATCTTACCTGTCTACTTAATGAATGTTTTCTCATTTTATAAAGTATACTGACTGAATCTTGAGTAAACAAGCATTCTGATTTATGATTATCCAGATTGACCGCCAACAGGATTGCACAGTTTTCAGTGAATACAGTATACTGATAGAAGTTCTTACCATGTTTCAATCTATTACTGAAAATAGATATTAAAAGTAAGCCATAGAAAGCAGGTAAACAGCTTATGACCGAATTCAACTTACTGCATACGCACAGTACAATGATCGATGAGAATGAATTTTTTGAACAGTTCTTTAACGAAAACTTGCCAGAACGATATGATTCCAATTTTTTCCGGCTGAAGTATCAGCCAACAATTGCGGAGTTCGAATTGATTGAGCAAATGCAGCTGGTTTACCACCTAGATGCTGGATTGAAGCATTTGAAGTTTTACTGGCCTCCAAATAAAGGATTCACTCCTGAGATTGTTTCTTATTTTGAACAAGAAGGATATCAAATTGAAATGCTTGAACTCTATTCGATAGAGCCCGCTCAATTTAAAGCCGGAAAAACAGATTCAGAAATTACCATAGAACCATTAAGCGCACAAATTCTGAAAGATTTCTATCAAGTGAATGAACCGGCTGACCGCTTGCATGGACAGGAATTTGTAAATCTCAAATGCAGAATGTATGCAGCTATGGTTGATGATCCTGCTATCGTTCCTTATGTTGCCTTTATTGATGGTACAGCCGTCGGGACGGTGACCGCTATTGTTGGAGACAAGACTGTAGAAATCGATGACCTGTTGACTAGTGAGAATTATCGTCATCAAGGTGTCGCTACTGCCTTGCAAAAACAAGTGATGCAGCTGGCTGAATCGCAGCAGAAGCGTGTGATCTTAGTTGCCGATGGAGATGATACGCCAAGAGAGATGTATCTGAAACAAAATTATATGTTCATCGGATATCAGCTTGGTGCTTTGAAGATATTACCTGATCAGGAGGAAGTTTTTAATGAATAAGCAGATCAGACCCCTAGTGAAAGAAGATTTTTCTTTATATCAAACAATGGAAACTGGACTCCAAGAAGACTATATGCTGCGTCTGTTTCCAGGGTTAACTAGCGGAGAAAATCGATTATATGGTTTATTTATTGACGAGCAGCTTGTCAGCACAGCGGGCTATACTGTTTTTGCTCATCACTATATTATGCTGGGACGGCTGCGCAGTGATAAACGGTTTAGAGGAAACAACTATGGAACGGAAATCTTACAGTATGCTAAAGACCAGGCACTGCAATTACCGGATGTATCCTTTGTCGGCGCCAACACTGAAGCACATAACCATTCAGCTCAGAAAGTCCTTGCAAAAATTGGTCTGCCGCATGTTATTACCTTATTTGCTGCACAAACAACCAATTTATCTTCTTTAGTCAGTTCAAAGGCAGCACCCTGGTCTAAAATCGAAAATATCGGACGGAAACAGGAATGGTTGAAGCGAACTTATTTAAATGAAGACTTTCCTGAAACAATTTTCCCATTTGAAGCTTACTATCCTTTTCCAGCTTCAGAGGATTTATTCAAAGAAGAAACTGTTCGAAACTGGCAGTTTTATGAAAATGCTTCTCAAACCCGCTATCTGATCTTATGGGAGGAAGATAAAGGAGATCATTATCTGCATGTCACCTATCCATGGAGCGACTTCATGGAACAAGAGGGATTTTGGACGACAGTTGCTTCAGCTTATGAAGGCGTCCAAAGAGACCAGCCTGAAACCATTCTCTGGATCTATATGACACGGGAAGAAGCAGCGCTTTTACCAGCTGACCATCCGTTTGAGCTGCCTTCTCCGTGGATGCTGCATGGTGTCCATCCTGATAAACCAGCAGAACGTCCGGATGAACCTGATGTTGCTGAAACACTTGATCAGGCGTTTGAAAGTCTTGAATTTTTGGAACAAGAAATTCAAGACTTAGAGCAAGAACTGAATGAGACCCTTCAAAAAACCGATACATTAAAACAGACATTAGATGAACTGGATACTGATTCATAAAAAAGAGTGTACGCTCCGCTTTCCAGATATGGGAAATGGAGGTACACTCTTTTATTTTATAACGTTGTATCGTCTACTTTATCTAACTCTTCTTCAATCGTTTTAACGACACCGCTTAATGAACCCTCTTCAAATGGCGAACGCAGATGTGCTGTTTTGATGATTTCCAGGAAGCTTTGAGTACCGCCTACACGACAAATCTCCAGATAGTCTGCCCAAGCTTGGTCATCTTTGTCTATCAATGCGCGTTTCCAGAATTGCAGTGCACAAATCTGTGCCAGTGTATAATCAATGTAATAAAACGGCGTTCCAAAAATGTGACCTTGTCGGTACCAGAATGTTCCTTTTTCTAAAAAGTCATTATCTGAAAAATCTCTTTCTGGAAGATATTGTTTTTCCAGCTTGCGCCAAGTCGATTTGCGTTCTTCCGGTGTCATTTCCGGATGCTCATAAACTTCATGCTGGAAGTGATCCACCAGCACCCCGTAAGGCAAGAATCTCAATGCGCTGCTTAGGTGATCAAATTTATACTTTTCAGTTTGTTCTTTAAAGAATAGTTCCATCCATGGATAAGTGAAGAACTCCATACTCATAGAGTGGATTTCGCAACTTTCAAATGTCGGCAGGACAATTTCCGGTTGTTTGATCCATCGAGATGAAAACACTTGGAAAGCATGCCCTGCTTCATGCGTCAATACATCAATATCGCTTGCTGTTCCATTGAAATTCGCAAAGATAAATGGAGAATCAAAGTTTGGTATATACGTACAGTACCCTCCACCCGCTTTCCCTTCTTTTGACAACAGATCCACCAGCTCTTTATCAAACATAAAGTCAATAAATTCACCGGTTTCTGAAGATAATTCGTGGTACATCTTTCTTCCTTGTTTAATAATATAATCAGGATCCCCTTGAGGAACTGGATTGCCATCTAGAAACTGAAGAGGAGTATCGTAGTGTTTCATGTTTTGTATCCCAATACGGTTGGATTGTTTTGCCGCTAGTTTAGTCGTAACAGGCACAACGTATTCCAGAACTTGTTTACGGTACACGTCTACCATTTCACGGTTATAATCATACCGCTTCATTCTAATATAGCCTAGTTCAACAAAGTCTTTGAAGCCCAGCTTTTTAGCAATCTCGTTTCGGGTTTTGACTAACTGATCGTAAATATCATCAAATCTGGATTCATTTTCTTCAAAAAAACTCCACTGTGCATCGGAAGCAGAACGACGAACAGTACGGTCCGTGTCTTGCAGGTAAGGTCCAAACTGTGCAAGCGTCAGTTTCTTTTCATCATACTCGATTTCTGCAGAAGCAATAAGTTTCTGATAGTCACTACTCAATTGATTCTCTTTCTGAAGCAACTCAATGACTGATTTATCAAATGACTGTAATTCATACTGCATATTCTGGATATACGTTTTAGGAAAATACTGTTCGATTGTCTCATAGTAAGGCGAGTCCACTACTGCACGGTAAAAGTCCGTATCGATTTCTTGATACAATGGAAGATGTTCATTCCAGTATTGATCCTCTGCTTCGTAAAAAGTATCTTTTGTATTGATGGAATGGCGAATGGAAGCCAGTGTCATCATTGTTTCCAATGAAGACATTTGTTCTGTCATCTCATTGATTGAATCGATTGCATACTCCGCTCGATCAGCAGACTGAATCTGTTTTATAATCTCTGCTGCTTTTGTTTTATAAGCATCGAAGTCTGGTCTTTCATAAGTATACTCTTGAAATTTCATTTATAGCGCTCCCCCTGTGAAATGTTTAAGTACTGATGAATGTAGTATATCATAGCTGAGCAGTTGATACCGCCTTATATTATTTTGTTAGAAAAGGGATTACTTTAGAATCTTTTGTAATCGCCTATTTTACTTTTGAAATAAAATTTCATTTTAAATAACCTAATATTGAAAATGTTTTTTATTGATTTCCTTTTATAATGTGATAGGATAAAGATGTAGCGAACTTACATAAACTTTACAATAGGAGGAAGTAGTATGGCAAAGCAGAATGAACAGCAAATTGCTAAAGAGATTTACGAACAGATCGGCGGTACCCGCAACGTGAATACTCTGATCAATTGTATGACTCGAGTCAGGATAGACTTAAAAGACCCTAGTCTTGTGAATGATGAAAGCGTTAAACAAATCAATGGGGTTTTAGGAACCGTTGAGGAAGATACTTATCAGATCATTTTAGGTCCTGGACTAGCGGCTAAAGTGGCAAATGAGATGGGCTCGATCGCAGACTTATCTGTAGAAGAAGAAGGTTCTCCTTCTGAAGATCAGGCACTTTTCTCTAAAGATACAGATCATTTAGACCAACTGACGGCTCAGAACAAGGCAGCACAAAAAGAAAAACATAACCCACAATCACCATTGAAAAAAGTCTTGCGCTCGATTGCAAGTATCTTCATTCCGTTGATTCCTGCGTTTGTAGGTGCTGGAATTATTGGAGGTATAGCTTCGATTTTTACCAACTTACTGACGGCCGGCACTATTTCGGGCGTTGGGTTTGAGTATCTCGTATCAATCGCTGGATTGATCCAAGGGGCCTTATTTGGATTCTTAAATATTTACGTCGGGATCAATGCAGCAAAGGTATTTAAAGCGACTGAAGGACTCGGTGGAATTATCGGCGGGATCGTTTACTTGACTTCAATCAGTGAAGAACTGCCATTACCCAACATTTTCACAGGCGAGCCACTTACTGCTAACCAAGGCGGAATCATCGGTGTCATCTTTGCCGTTTGGATCTTGTCCCTTGTAGAACACTGGCTGCGTAGATTCATCCCGAATTCAATCGATATTATCGTAACGCCTACGATCACTTTAATTGTCGTAGGATTAGCGACCATCTTCTTGATTATGCCGTTAGCTGGATTTATTTCAACCAATCTTGTCGGATTTATCTCATGGATTCTTGGTGTCGGCGGTGCCATAGCAGGATTTGTACTCGGCTCTCTTTTCTTGCCTATGGTCATGTTCGGACTGCACCAGATCTTAACGCCGGTTCATGTAACCATGATCGAACAGACTGGCGCAACTCAACTATTGCCGATCCTTGCGATGGCTGGAGCTGGACAAGTCGGAGCCGCTTTGGCGTTATGGGTAAAAGCTCGTAAAAATAAACAACTGGTCACGATGATCAAAGGGGCTTTGCCGGTTGGTATTTTAGGCATTGGTGAACCATTGATTTATGCCGTTACCTTACCGTTAGGCAGACCTTTTATCACTGCCTGTATCGGCGGCGGAATCGGCGGCGCTGTGATCGGATTATTTGGCGGAGTCGGTGCCAGTGCTATTGGACCAAGCGGCGTAGCTCTTATTCCTTTAATTGTTGACAATTTATGGTGGGCATACATTTTAGGTTTACTTGCTGCATATGCTGGCGGATTTATCGCTACTTACTTCTTCGGCGTACCAAAAGAAGCGTTAGAGCCTTCTTCCGTATCTCTTTAAAATCATTTTTATCCTCTCTATTCTATTTAAACTAGAATAGAGAGGATTTTTTGTATATTTTTTTTTACATTGATTTTTCATAACCGTTTTTATGTTAAACTAGAGTAGCGAAATTACATAGACTATCTGGTTATTATGAGATATCTAGCCCTACATATGCTATGCGGTAAAAGACAAAACCTCTTTAAAAAGCGGTCTTGGATTAATTGTGAGAGGATGCAAAACGATATGATCAATAAAAGAAGGCTTTTCAGAGTTAAAATAAAAGGGTTTGAAAAAGCCACTATGGTTTATAATGATAACTATAAAAACATGTTTACCATTATTTTAGTCAATATCAGCGGAAGCGGCCTGTCGTTTATGAGCAAAAAGAAGTTTCCGGTATCTCGAAATAAGAAATTCTTATTTATATTCGAATTGGAGGGGGAAGAATTTCACTTGAAAGGTTTCATTATCCGAAAAGCCCCTAGAGAAAATGATAAGTTCATTGAATATGGTGTGAAATTTACTTCATTGACAACAAAACAAGAATCAGAACTCATCAGTATCCTTAATAAGTATCAAAGTAAACACTATAAACTAAAGATATAAAAGGTTTAACAGCAACTTATATGGAATGGCAATAGAAAGGAACAATCAAATGGGATTGAATCAACATCTCGATTTATCTCAAAAGCAGCAGCTGCACCCTATGCTGCTGCAGCGTATAAAAATGCTCTCGTTTAATCAGGATGAGTTGAAGGAATTTTTAAACGCAAAAATTCTAGAAAACCCTTTTATTGATATGAGTATTCCCTTTAACGGGACTGAGCAGCAGAATATAGATCAGGATCTTTCTTGGATTCCAGACACCAAGATCAGTTTGCGAGATCATTTGATCGAACAAGTTTTTATGACCTACCGAGACAATATGATTAGAGAAATGATTTTCTTTTGGATCAATCAATTAGATCAAAAGGGCTATGTAAAGAAGACTTTAGAAGAAGCCAGTCAGGAAACGCAGATTGAAGAAACCGTCTTGTTGGATGCTTTGGTTTTACTGCAGCAACTTGAACCTGCAGGAGTCGCTGCTCGTTCACTTCAGGAGTGTTTGATGCTTCAGACAGAACGAGATGACACTGCCCCCCGAACTGCTTATATTATTCTGGAAGATTCTTTTGATGCATTTGTGCAGCACAAGTGGAAAGAGATTTCGCGAAAATATGATATCTCTCTGGTAGAAGTACAAGCCGTAGCTGACTATATCAAAAAACTAGATCCCTTACCTGGACAACAATTTCAACCAGTTGTGGATCTTTCTATCCGCCCTGACTTGATCGTAACATTGGCAAATGAAGAACTGGTGATCAAAGAGGCAAAGCAATATACTCCAATTCTTACATTTGATACTGAATATATCCTGGAACTGAAAAGTCATCAGGACAAAGAAGTGACTAGTTATGTAGAGAAAAAACAGCAGGAGTACAAGAGCTTGCAATCCAATCTTCAACAAAGGCAGGAAACCATCTTGCGTGTTGGGACAGCAATTATTCGCAAACAGAAAGCCTTCTTTTTTGATCAGCAAAATTCTCTAGTTCCCTTACAACTGAGCGAACTAGCTGCAGAATTGGACCTGCATGAATCAACGATCAGCCGTGCGATCAACGGAAAATATATTCAGACAGATTCTGGTATCTATGAATTCAAATTCTTTTTATCCAGAAAATTAGCACAAGAAGATGACAGTGATATCTCAACCCATTCTATTCAGCAGAAAATTCTCCAACTAGTGGAAAAGGAAGATAAGCAGAAACCATTATCCGATCAGAAAATCGTTGACTTGCTGCAAGCCGAAAAAATAGAATTATCTAGAAGAACCGTTGCAAAATACCGGCAACAGCTGAATATCCCTTCTTCTTCTAAGCGAAAACGATTCGAATAAAAAAGCTGTACGCCCTTTTAAAAAGGTCGTACAGCTTTTTAGAGTTTCTATTAATATAGATTATGCAAAGATTTTTAAAACAAATCCTAAAATACCAATGACAAATAGTCCAAAGATAATAGTGATAGGGCTGACTTTCTTACGAAGCAACCACACACAAGCTAGCGTCAACAGCAATGGTCCAATACCAGGAAGCAGTGTGTCTAAAGTGTTTTGCAGTGTCGTAACTTCTACAGGTGAAGTGCTTACCCCATTTTGGATGTCTTGAACGACCCCTTGTAAAAAGTCGCCAGTCAGTGCTCCTTCATTCGCCATTTGAGCGATTCCGTCAAAGTCAATGTATTCGCCTTCTTGCAGATTTACACTACTTAGCGGCAAGGCAAAATTCATTGTCGTCCATCTTGGAACCAGAATCCCCATGATAAACATCCCTAAAACAGAAGCGCCTTGTGTTAATTTTTGCATCAACCCGCCACTTAAGTTTTCTGTAATGTTACCACCTTGTACATACCCTAATTCTTGTGTATACCATAGGAATGCCATACGGATTATATTCCAAGCTAGGAAGAAAATAATCGGCCCTAACCAATTACCACCTAACGCTAAGGAAGCAGCAAAAGCTCCTAATACAGGTCTTACCGTTGCCCAGAAAATAGGATCTCCTACTCCTGCAAGAGGACCCATCATGCCAATTTTTACCCCTTGAATCGCAGCATTATCGATCTCTTTACCAGCAGCTCTTTCTTCTTCAAGCGTTAATGTAACACCTAAAATCGGAGATGCCAAGTAAGGATGTGTATTAAAGAATTCTAAGTGCCGTTTCAGCCCTTGAGCACGATCTTCTTTAGAAGAATATAGTTTTCTCAATGCGGGAATCATTGCATATGTCCAGCCAATATTCTGCATACGTTCAAAGTTCCATGAAGCTTGCAGGAATTGACTTCTCCATGCCACGTTCAAACGGTCTCTTTTAGTTAATTTATACTTTTTGTTTTCAGCCATGTTTTACAACGCTCCTTTTTAATAATCGTTCAAGATGTCGTCTAATGGATCTCCGCCGCCGGAGTTACCTCCACCGCCGCCTTGATTAAATTCCGGTGCAAACTGGATATAAAGAAGCGCTAACACGACTCCAATGATTCCCATTGCAATAAGGTTTAACTCTGAAATAGCCGCTAGAGCAAATCCAAGTGCGAAAAATAACCATAGTTTCGGTGTTGCCATCATGTTAATAACCATTGCATACCCTACAGCTACAATAAATCCACCGCCGACTGCTAAACCGCCAGTCAACCATTCAGGAATGGCATTTAAAGCGCCTGTAACGTACTCAGCTGGAACTGATAAGATCAACGCAGCTGGAATAGCAATACGCAACCCTTGAAGAACTAGTGAGCCTAGATGATATAACTCAACCGCTCTGAAAGAACCTTCCGTTGCTTTTTGGTCTGCAGCATGTGCAGCTGCAACGGTGATTGTACGAACAAAGATAGTTAATACTTGACCAGCGATAGCCAATGGGATTGCTAGAGCGATACCATCAGTAACAGACGCGCCTCGCATAGTAACTAAAATAGCTGAAGCGATCGAAGCCAAAGCAGCATCCGGTGCAACCGCTGCTCCAATGTTCATCCATCCTAAAGCAATCAATTGAAGTGATCCGCCTAATAACAATCCTTCTGCTGGCTGACCTGTAGCTAAACCTACTAAAGAACAAGCTACGATAGGTTGGTGGAACTGAAATTCATCCAAAATCCCTTCTACCCCAGCAATAAATGCGATTAATAATACTAAAATGATAGAAATAAATTCCATTATTTACTGCCTCCTTAATTATACTGATCGTGTCAGTTTTGATTTTCTTAATAACTCTTCCATGTTTTTGCGTTGATCAGCTGGAACTTTACGGACATCAAATTTTACACCGTAAGATTTCAGTTTTTCAAATGCATCTACGTCTTTTTGATCTACAGAAAGTACATTATTGATCATTACTTTTCCTTCTGAGTGAGCCATCGAACCAACGTTAACTTCTTCAAGCTCTACGCCGCCTTCTACGACTCGTAACACATCAGTAGGGTTTTCAAACAATAGTAAAGCTTTCGTTTTACCAAATCTTGGGTCATTCCAGATTTCGATCATTTTATCAA
>OMJG01001829.1_pt1 | contig 11444 bp, 11 predicted proteins | sample 1646431 | NCBI WGS metagenome assembly OMJG01 (sample SAMN03771674, study PRJEB25209) | food metagenome | isolation source: Cotija cheese | place: Mexico:Jalisco,Michoacan | collected 2011-12-12 | reverse complement strand
TGGTAAGGTCCCAACTAAGCAAGGCTGGAAAGTTTTATTTGATGATCACAAAGCCGACCAGCAAGCAGCAGCAACTTTACCGCTCGTTCACCAAGGCGATCAAGTCCAAGCAAACCTGCAAACGCCGCAAAAAGAAACAACACCACCGGTACCCTTTACCGAAGGTACCCTGATTACGGCAATGAAGACGGCCGGTAAAACGCTCGATGATGAAGAAGCTCAAGCAATTCTCAAAGACGTGCAAGGTATTGGGACAAGTGCGACCCGGGCCAATGTGCTGGAAGTGTTAAAGAAACGCGGTTATCTCGTCACTGAAAAGAACAAACTTCACGTCAGTGAAGCCGGAACTACTTTATGTAAAGCGGTTGAACTCGAACCCTTGCTAACTAGCCCAGAAATGACGGCTAAATGGGAGCAAGCGTTACAACAAATCAGTACCGAAGAACGCACCCCGGATAACTTTTTGAGCCAAATCAAAAAGTTCGTGGCAAAATTGATCGCTGATGTCCCCGCGCAATTGACTGGCAGTGCAGCCATTAAGCAACAAATCGATCACCAACAGCAAACGCAAAAAGCAGCCGAGATCTTCTTAGAAACGCCGCAAGCGACCGTTTTAAATAAACAGAAGTTTTACATTGTGAAGCCTAAGCAAGGCGAGGACTTTACCCTACCCAAGAAATGGAGTAGCAAGACGCTTGGTAAGACCGCAATTAAAGCGCTGGTCACCAAGGGGGAAACCAGCAAATTAAAGGGTTTCAAGAGCAAAAAAGGTAAGTCGTTTGCTGCCAAGCTAAAACTTGGCGGTCATAAATTAAGTTTTGATTTTGATTAGAACCTACCTACCGCCCTTCACATTATTCCGGTTGGTGAACCCGTTGTTTAGGTTTACTTTTATGATGACCCGATAGGCAGAAACTTCATCATGTGGCACCCGCTTAACTGCCAAAATCGAAGCGTTGGTCTTCTCGTACTCATTGATCAATTGCTTGGTCAATGGCACCCTGTCGTTCATTAAATCATCACCCAACATGACGACAAATGGTTCATTTCCTACGAAAGACTTCGCCAAACTAACGGCATCCCCTAAGCCGTTGGGATGGGGTTGACGCACGTAAAACATGTTAACGCCAATGTCAGTCGTTTCATGAACCAACTTCAGCATCGCCGTCTTCTTCTTAGATGCCAAGTTCTGTTCCAGTTCCGGTGCAGAATCGAAATGATCTTCGATTGAACGCTTAGACTTACCTTCGATAATCAAGATATCTTCGATGCCAGAAGCCTTGGCTTCTTCAACGATAAATTTAATGGTTGGCTTATCCACGATTGGTAACATTTCTTTAGCTAAAGCCTTAGTCGCTGGTAAGAACCGAGTCCCCAAACCCGCTGCCGGAGTGATGGCTTTACGTACTTTCTGCATAACTTCTTCTCCTCCAATTTCTAAAAATAGAGTAAGCAAATGCTTACTCTATCATTAACTATTTAAACATATCGCTAGTTTTAACAAACTTCAAGGCCGCTGCGATCACTTGATCCATATTGTAATAACGATACATGCCTAAACGGCCACCAAATGCAACATTCGGGAATTCTGCATTGGCATATTCACGATACTTCTTGAATAAATGATTGTTCTCTTGATTGTTCACTGGATAGTATGGTTCAACACCACGAGACCAGTCTTGGGGGTATTCGTGAGTAATCACCGTCTTGCCCTTGTTGCCTGCGCCAAATTCAAAGAACTTGTGCTCGATGATACGAGTGAACTTTGTATCAGCATCCGTATAGTTGATGACAGCGTTCCCTTGATAATTGTCCTTATCCACGGTTTCAGTTTCAAAGCGCAAGGAACGGTATTCAAGTTCACCGAACTTGTAATCAAAGAATTGGTCAATCATCCCAGTGAAAATGACTTTATCGTAATCTTTCAAATATTGGTCACGATTTTCAAAGAAATCAGTGTTCAATTGAACCGAGATATTTGGTTGATCTAACATCTTCTCAACGATTTGGGTATAGCCGCCGATCGGGATTCCTTGATAAGGATCGTTGAAATAGTTGTTATCAAAAGTCAAACGCACTGGCAAGCGACGAATGATGAATGCCGGCAATTCTTTAGGATCGCGACCCCATTGCTTGGCAGTATAGTCTTTAACCAGCTTGTTGTAGATGTCAGTACCAATCAAAGAGATAGCTTGTTCTTCAAGATTTTCCGGCTTCTTACCTTTAAGCACCGCACGTTGTTCTTCAATCTTTGCTTGCGCTTCATCAGGAGTGATAACGCCCCACATCTTGTTGAATGTGTTCATGTTGAAAGGCAGGTTGTATAATTCACCTTTATAATTAGCAACCACTTCATTAGTATAACGATTGAATTCGGCAAACTGTTGAATATAACTCCAAACTCGCTTATTTACGGTATGGAAGATATGCGCGCCGTATTGGTGCACTTGGATACCTTCGACTTCTTTGGTGTAAATATTACCGGCGATGTGGTCACGCTTGTCGATAACACCAATTGTATGACCTTGTAAAGCTAGTTCCCGAGCACTCACCGCGCCAAAGAGGCCAGCGCCAACTACCAATATCTTCATAACTAATCTCCTCGCTTGATTTAACCAATCACTCAAATTGGTTTATTTTTTTCGAAACCGAGTGACGTAACTAAATAACTCCTTGGGCTGAAGCATAAACAATATCGCAACATACGTCACGATGCCAACTAACACTTCAACCATGATCCCCAGTACACCCGGAGTAAACAACTGTGCAATGACGACAATTACCATAAACATCGCAAGCCCACTCAATGCATATTTCCAAATTTCCTTAAATAAACTAAAGATAGGCAACTGTTGACGAATCGTGTATATCTGATATCCAGAAACAATCGCTTCTGATATCACGGTCGCAACAATAGCACCCATTGTACCCCACATCAGAATCAATGGAACATTTAGGACGATGTTCACAACAGATCCAAGAACTACTGAAGCAGTATACGACTGTATCTGATTAGTCGGAAGTAAATACTGAATCCCAATAGCATTACTGATGCCGATAAAAACAATGACCGCTGACTCAACAGCCATCAATGAACCAACAGATGCAAACTTGTGTCCGAAGAATATCAAAGTAAATGGTCCCGATACCGCCGCCAATCCAAATACCATCGGAAATGCCAACACCAAAATGATATGCATCGACATGACTAATGAACGTTTAACAGCAGCGTGATCGCCATTGGCAAAACTGTGGGCGACATGAGGCAGTAAAACTGTCCCTGTCGCTGTGACAATGGCAAGAACCATCTTAATAATCTTATCTGAATTATCATAGAAGCCAGAAGCTTCCACCCCTCTAAACGTCCCCAACATCGTTTTGTTCAGTTGGAGATAAATCTGAGTCGCAATTTGTGGAATCAACAGTGCAATGGATGGCGATAAGTGCCTAAATAAGTTTAGTTTCTTGAATGATACAAAACTAACAACCTTTCGCACATATGGCCATAACGTAATGTATCCAAGCGTTTGCGATGCTGCAAGAATCAATATGTAGATTCCGGTATCTGATGCACGCTTAACCAATGTAAAAATCAGAATCAAACTAAGAATTTTCACGAAAGCATTTCTTAAGACGGTAACCTTAAAGTCTTCCATCCCCATGAAAAACCAAGAGATATCAAACGCAGCACCGATTAGCATGATTCCTTGAATCAGATAAAACGTTTGATACTGATGTGAAAAGAAAACAAACACCAAATAACAAATGGTCGCAATGAAAATTGAGACAAACCTTAAAAGAGCAATCTCCCAAAATGTTTGGGATAATTTTTCTTTAGAATCGCGTTGATAGGCAATTTCTCGATTACCGTATGTGGTAATACCTAAACTACCAAAAAGAATAAAATACTGAACGATTGAGTTTGTGAATGAATTGATCCCAACACCAGTTGGGCCAAGCACGCGACTGATATATGGAATTGTAATTAAAGGAACCAGCAGAATAAAGACTTGGTAGCCAGCGTTCCATAAAAAATTTTTAACTAGCTTCATGCCATCCTCTTAATCGCCGTTATTTTGCGTGTAAGTCACTCTTGATTTGAGTGGTACTGATTTCTGGTGTTCTCGGCAGATAAACGACCTCGACGCCTTCCTCACGTAAGAAATCGAACTTACCAGTCCAGTCATCACCCATCACAAAAGTATCAATATGATATTCATGAACGTCAGAACGTTTTTGTTCCCAGTTATTTTCTGGAATAACAAGATCTACATAGCGGATGGCTTCCAACAGCGCCTTGCGTTGTTCATACGTGAAGTAACACTTCTTCTGCTTCTTTTCCCAGTTAAATTCATCAGATGACAAGACTACAACTAAGTAGTCGCCCATTGCCTTAGCTCGCTTAAGCAAGTTAATATGCCCGTAATGAAGTAAATCAAAAGTTCCGTATGTAATAACTCTCTTCATAATTAAGTCTCTCCTCTATTATATTTACTAAGAAGATCTTGAAACCAGTATTGCAACTATCACTGCATTCTTATTCCTAAAAGCACTCAGACTTAATTGATATCTGTAGAAACTGGTCTTTCCATAATTTGTTAAAGCATTACGATTCACAAAGTCGAGTTGCCGTTCTAATATGATTAGTGACTACGCCTTTTCGACCATTTAAACCGATAATTTATTATTTGGATGATAGCACCAAATTGTGCAAGGACTCATAAAAACGACCTATCAAAAAACCATCAAATAAGTTTCTCCAACGCTTTTCGTGTCATATTTCCGGATGACAGCTCCATAGAAAGCCTCCTAACGTTATCTTTCATTAACCGATATTCATCAATTGACAAATTACGAATTCTTTCTTCAGCATCGGATAATGAACTAACCGCCATCCCGATATTCTTTTGTAGAATTAACTGCGCTATTGCCGAATTCTCCCAGACTATAACAGGAAAACCTGATTCAAGATACATAGATGCTTTAAATGGACTATTGTATCTCAGATACTCCCCAGAAACACCTGTAACGGTTTCACAACTGTCGCCATCCCAGACCAATCCAAAACCCGGCTTAAAATGCGTCACTAATTCATCAGATGGAAATGCACCTTCATAACTCACGTCTTTTGACAGCGTATAGTTATTAGGCTTGATACCAAAAACTTGATATTGAAAGTCTTTTGGGGAACGAATCTTAGAAAGAAATTCAGCTTTAGTCAAATTCCCAGCGAAGATAATATTCTGAGGAACTTGAAGTTCAGAAGAACTTTCATCATCTAAACTATTAGGACTATCTAAATAATCATACAACCCCAAAACAGAAAAGTTACAGCTCAATCCATGCGATTCAAGAAACAATTTCATTGAATTTGTTGGTGCAATAATACCCGTAGCCTGTTTGAGAATTCGGAGCTCATTCTTTAAGGATTTTTGAGGATCTCGAGTATGGCCAATTCCTCTCATCTCAGAACTTCCAGATATCCGCAACGAGTTGATGTCGTGAACCAAAAAAATCAAATTAACATTTCTCTTTCGCAATAACTTGATAAGCTGAATAACAGCAATGTATGACATGTACAATGGATATTGGACAACAACTGTATCATGAGAATTCACCACATCAAAAAAATTCTTTAGTGATTTAGCTGTCGCAAGCTTTCCTCCAAAAAGAGTTGCAACTTGTCTAACATTTGATAAATCAATTATGCCACTCCCGTTAAGAATAGAAATAACATCCATTACCGGTTTTCCAGCTGCATTATACTTCCCGTCAGAAAAAATAGATTCTGTTTGTATATGGTAAATACTCACTTTAGTCACCTCTGCGTACTTTGAAACAATCTACGCGGCTCCCTTTCTTACGTAATTGTCATACCGATTTACTCTACTAACTAAAAACATCCTGCTCATTCAATGCTCCTATGTCAATAAATAGCATATCATTATCTACCAAACATCCTAAAGCCAAAATTATGAAGCTACTTGAAAAGCTCAACCTTCCTCACTCCAAAAATGAAGACATCAAGAATAACCCAAAAAACAACTATATATATATATGTGGAACTAAATATTTGTTCATAAAATTTATTTGAAAAAAAAGCAAACACTAATGTACTAATCATATATCCATATGAAAGCACACTAATTGGAGGCCGTTTTGCACCAATCGTAAGTTTCGCTCGTTCAAAGGTAAATTGCGTAACAAGTGCCATTACTCCAACAAAGATACCCACCCCCGCATAGCCTAAATCGTATAAAAAGGGATAGAAAGTCGATCTAACATTACCCATATCAATACCATTCACAACTACAAACGGAAGATTTAGCCGATAATTTAAAGTCGGCATCGAAAAAATCTTTGCAAGTAAGTGATTGACATAAATTAATGTCTGACTCGAAGCCATGCTAGGAATTACCGGAAGTTGCCCCGCCTGTACAAATAAATCAAGGTTTTTAATCTCAGCTCCTACATATTCAGCAACGTAATCAAGGCCTGTGGATCGAATTGTTCTTCCTTGCAAGACTGCAATCTGTTTAAAAAAAAGCAGAAACAAAATAAGAAAAGCGCCACCAATTACGAATAATTTGGTATTTCCGGAAATTCTCCATCCTGCTTGATGCCTTTTGTACATATAATAGTAGCCCCATAAACCCAGAACAAGTACAACTGCATCCGTTCTTGCACCTAAGAGTATATTACAATATCCACTTAAAATTATTACAATTAATAATAAAAAATCAGCTTTTTTTTCAATAAGATATTTTCGGATAAACAGGTATCCAAAAAAATACCCCGATGCTGACGTAAATCTTCTAAGCAGCGTTACATATGACGGAATTAGTTGGGTATCATCGGCAAACAGTAACTGTCGCCTATACGCATACATCGCATCTGATAAATTGCCCGTTCCAGTAATTGAAATAAGAGATTTAATCGTTATAAGTATCGTTATGATTTCAAAAAAAATAATCAAGTAAATTTTCCAAGTTGAAATCATTGTCCAAGTTTCTTCGTATATGTCCAACCTTCTCAAAGTTGTCGCATCGCTAGACTTGCCATAGAAGTATTTAACTACTCCTGATATAACTATAAACTCAAGACATCCAAGGAATATTACTAAAAACGTACGAATATCAGGCCCTAAAATCCACTTTTGCGCAAATAATGTCGCAAAGAAGCAGGAAAAAACAAATGAAGCAGTAAATAAAAAAGATGGCGCTAAAACAACCTTTTCGTTAGAAACGTAAGAGATTATCAACAAGACGATTAAAACAAAAGTTAGTAAAACCACGACAAAGTTATCCTTTCTTATGGAAGCCTTAGCAAAGAATGCACTTATGGTGTAACTCCATAAATTGATTTGCCAGAAAAATCTTTACTGTGTCCCATTTGTTGGTAAAAACTATTTAAATCGGCGATTACCGTATCAAGTGAATATCCTGCATTTTCTAATACGGCCACGGCATTATCGCGACTTCCATTTTTACTGATTGCTGAGACTGCTGCGTGTGCAATTTTCAAGTCATCATCATTCAGTGAAAAGCTTCTTGAAGATATCAATAGATCGATTTCATTAGTAATTCTATCCGAATATAAAACTGGAACTCCATTTGCTTGTGCTTCAACTAATGAAATCGGTAGTCCCTCATAAAAAGACGGGAATATAATCTCATCAATCGCATTAAGATATTCGGGAACATTTTCCTGATAACCAGCAAAAATAACTTGCGTAGTTAAAGAAAGTTCTCTCACACGACGTCGAACTATGTCTTCATCGGGTCCATCTCCAATAAAGACTAATTTGGAGTTCGACTGCATTTTTACAATTTCTGAAAAAATTTCAACAACTCGAATCTGATTTTTGGGATATTGAAATCTGCCAATATGCCCATATAAATGTGAGTTGCCAATATCTAATTTTTTACGTATCTGATCTCTAACTTTGTAATTAAATCTAAAAGACTCTAAATTAATTCCATTGTTTACCTGAAAGTACTGTGAATTATCAAACAACCAAGTTGCAGCGGTATCAGAACAAGCAAATTTGATAAACTTTCCTTTTCTAACTATCTGCTTTCCAATCTCATGTGCCATTGTTTTTAGTTTATTTTCTGAAATTCTCAAGTTCATCGAGTTATGAGAATGGATAATCACATTTTTTCTCTTTCTTAACAAAAACAGTGGTATAAATTTCGTCAAACTATCGATATGAAAGTGAATTGCAACATACTGATCAGCATTATCAGAAACTCGTTTCCAAAACTGAAGATACTTAATCGGCGATTTTTTTAATAAGGGCGCATATATAATCTTAATGTTTTCAGGAACTTCTGGTAACACAACATTTGGAAGTTTAGTATCAACAATAAACTCAATTTGGTACCCATATTTTTGTGACAGCGCTGTATAAAATTTCAAGACTAATTCAGTGATTCCAGCTCCGCGCTTTAAATGGCCTATTCCAACCAAAATCCTACTTTCCATTTTCACTCAACCTCAACCTTGTGCTTATCTCTCTTCTGGGGCTCTGGTGGTGTCATATAATCCCCGTACATTCCATGTAGATATGTATCGAAGTCCTCTAATCCAACAAACTGAGCATCCTCAAATTGATAAAGCTTATATGAACTATATAAACTTGTTGAAAACGTTTCTTTCAGCTTATATGCTCCCATAAAATTTACGGCAAACTTTGATTTTCCAAATGGGTAACGTTTCAGATCTTTATCCAGCCGCTTCATCAAGAATCGTTCACTTAGAATACGATCAATCTTTATCTTTTTGCCAATAAATATAATAGTTTTTTCGATGCCCGTACGATAAGGGTTTTCAAGTGCAACGCCTGTAGACATTTGTGAGAGTTTAAGGAATGCTCTATCCGCCAATAATACAAAACCATGTATCCATCGTGCAAATCTATTATTTGGGAATCCATCCACTGGGAATATGTCTATCCATGCATATGCTGTATTCTGGCTTTCAACATTTCGATTAATAATGCGAATGTTCTTGTCAACAAGTTTCATAGGATAATCGTGACTATTTCCAAGAGTGAAATCAAGAACCGATATATCATTACCACCCTTAGTAAGGATAAATTTTTTCAAACGTTCATAATCCGCTCGAGGCATTCCAAAGTCGATATCATCATCCCACGGTATAAACCCGCGATGGCGTACCGCTCCTAACATCGCCCCGCCCAACATGAAATATGTAAAATTATGTTGCTGGCAAAGCATCACAAAATTCTTTGCAATTTCAAGCTCTGCCAGTTGCATATTTCTCAACTTGCTTTTCATAATAATCTTCTTTCAAAATGTTAAATGCTAATCAACAGAGCTACGAATATGAGATTCACCCGTTCCAAGAATCTTTCTGCGTATAAAATTAATAGCTTTTTTCAAAACATGTTGCTGTTCAGTATACAGTACTTTCGCTTCAATCGGACTAATTTTATTTGTTCCAAGCCATACATCAAGTAATAATTCACTAATGTATCCAAAAACTCGCGATTCTTGTGCCGAATAGTCGGTAATATCAATTCGCTTATTTAGCTCAAACAATATATCAAATAACCATTTATGGTACTGATCAAACAAATCTCCCTTCATAATGTACATATTAAACATATGTGCTGAGGATTTCTTCATCACAATATCAAACTCATTTGAATATTTAGGGTACAGTTCTTTAATTATTTTACCAGTAATGTCTAAGTCCTGTACATTGTGTGCATGAGCATAATGAGAATAATTGGATTCTATGTAATAGTGACGTTTGCTGGCAACAATAACCGGTGACTGTGTAAGCAACCGCTCAATATCTTTCTTTTTGAGTGCTGCATCAAAAACCTTTTGCGTACTATTCTTTCCAAAAACCAGAGATTTTCCCAAATAACGTCGATAGTGAACCATTCCTTTGACATCACTTTGCACATTTTGCCAAATATAATATGCAGCCGTTAATTCAGAAAAATATGGATTCAATTGTGAAATGTTTTTCCCACAATCATCTTGTGTAAAACCACTAATCATTTCTTTTCCAGCCGCCCCAACTTGAATGGGAACATACTCCTTAGACGGACAAATTGGATAAAATTTATGTGCAGCTACCCCGATATATACTTTCAATTTTATACTCCTTCATACAGATAACAAATGACAATTTCACTAATAAAACGTTAATTCCCATATTTTTTATTTTTCAATTATAACCTATACAATTAAGATAGTAAAATTAGGTAGTGGCATAGGACAAAAAAGTCTCTATTTAAATTGTCTATTTTATTGACAGGGGACCATACATTACAACTGCCTTTTCAATGAAGTATAGAAATCCTCATGGGATCCAGCCAACAGCACAATGAATGTTGTTGGAGGACTGATCATATATGCAACGCGGTACTCAGTCTTTTGATACCTAAACCCCATGGTGTATATTCCTGAGAGATCGCCAGTTTTCGCGTCACCAGATTCTGGATCATCTGCAATAGTCGTATAGATCAGATCAACGAATCTTTCTTTAAGCTTCCTCTCTTTAATTTTCTTTAGGTAGCGTATAACCGCATTCTTGAGTTGAATATCACAGGCCAATTTCTTCCTCCAACTCTTTACGAGAAAGGGACGACGTGTCATCATTTGTGGCTAAATTCTTTAACGATTCTGAAATGGCGTGCTTTTGCCGATTAAACTCGCTGACTAATTCATCACCAGATAATCCTTGAGATACTAAAGACTTGAGAATATCAGTAGAAAAATCGAGGAAATCATCTTCATTATCCACGAACCGGTAAAAGATTCCATCGGCTCTTAGTTCGGGGACAACCTTCCGTCCTGGCGCAATATTGTACTCCTTTGGAACCGTCAGTGTGAGCGAGTTGCCTTGTTTTCTTGTTTTAGTTTGCATGGTTTTCCTCCTGTAATTATCCTGTAATTATATTATAGGACACTTTTCTTAGTTTGTACAGAATAATTACTTGTTTTAACGTCCCAATATATGTTCCATTTGGGTGTACCCTATTGTAACTAAAGTGAGAAGGGAGTATTATTAGTTACATATAAGTGACCCGGAGGCGACCTAGAATTGGCTAAAATCGGTTATGCGCGTGTTAGTACGCGTGATCAAAATCTTGCACGTCAAATTGAACAGCTACATGATGCCGGTGTTAATAAAATCTTTCAAGAGAAGCTTTCAGGTAAAAATGCCGATCGTCCTCAACTAAAAGCAATGTTAGACTATATTCGTGATGATGATGAAGTAGTGGTATTGAGCCTTGATCGACTTGGTCGCAATTCTCATGATTTGACTGACATCATCGAAACCATTCGGCATCGTGGAGCTCAATTGAATGTTCTAAATCTGCCTAGCTTTGCAAGTATTGAAGATTCTAACCTTCGTAACTTGATTACGACAATTATTGTCGAACTATATAAGTATATTGC
>OMJG01001826.1_pt1 | contig 11473 bp, 8 predicted proteins | sample 1646431 | NCBI WGS metagenome assembly OMJG01 (sample SAMN03771674, study PRJEB25209) | food metagenome | isolation source: Cotija cheese | place: Mexico:Jalisco,Michoacan | collected 2011-12-12 | reverse complement strand
AAAAGCAACATTATCATAAATTGAAAATGGAAAAGGATTAGGTTGTTGGAACACCATTCCAATTTGTTTACGTAGCGTGACAATATCTGTTTTTGGACTATAGATATCATTATTTTTATACGTCACTTTCCCTGTAATCGTTACAGATGGAATTAAATCATTCATTCGATTTAACGTTCTTAAAAAAGTTGACTTTCCACATCCTGATGGGCCAATCAAAGCCGTAATTCCACCTTGATCAAAATCCATCGTAATTCCCTTTAAGGCTTCATTATTACCATAATATAAGTGCAAGTCGTTTGATTCAATTATTGACATAACGTTCCTCCTTAACCAAAGTGACCTGAAACATAATCTTCGGTTGCTTGTATTTTTGGACGAGTGAAGATTTTTTTCGTTTGATCATATTCTAACACCTTACCCATGTAAAAGAACGCAGTATAATCACTAATACGAGACGCTTGTTGCATATTATGCGTTACGATGACAATCGTGTAATCTTCTTTTAAATTAATTAATGTTTCTTCCACCTTACTAGTAGAAATTGGATCTAGTGCGCTAGCTGGTTCATCCAGCAATAAAATATCTGGTTTCATCGCAATAGCACGAGCGATACAAAGTCGTTGTTGTTGTCCACCTGATAATGCTAATGCACTTTTATGTAAATCGTCTTTTACTTGATCCCATAAAGCTGCCTGTTTCAAACTTGTTTCGACTGCTTCATCCAAAGTTTGTTTATCTTTTTGTCCATGACGTTTTAAGGCAAATGTAATGTTTTCATAAATAGATTTACTGAATGGATTAGGTCTTTGAAATACCATTCCAATATGTTTTCTCATCTCATAAACATCAACTTTTGACGAATTAATGTCAATGTTTTTATAAATAATTTCTCCTGTCACTTTTGTCCCGTCGATTTGATCATTCATTCGATTTAAAGAACGTAAATAAGTTGATTTTCCACATCCTGACGGACCAATAAGAGACGTAATTTTATTTTTTTCAAATTCTAGTGATACCCCTTTAATCGCCTCATTATCACCATACCAAACATGTATATCTTTTGTTTCTAACGCCAAATTCTGTTCATCTTTATTCATTGTTATGATATGCGTATCATCGGTATTATAAGTTTTCATTTAAATCCCCAATCTAAGCTGATGTAATTTTTTTATGGAGTTTCTTACCTAAGAAACGTGCTAAAAAGTTAAATAGTAATACAGCAATGATCAACACAGCAGAAGCTCCTGCTGATACTTGAGCGCCATCTGGCATGTTACCTTCACTATTAATTTTCCAAATGTGAACAGCTAGTGTTTCTGCCTGTCTAAAGATATTTAATGGACTAGAAATGCTTAATGGGTTCCAATTAGTAAAATCAAGTGCTGGAGCACTTTGTCCAGCAGTATAAATTAATGCTGCGGCTTCACCAAAAATACGACCTGCTCCTAAAATAACGCCTGTTAAAATACCTGGTAGTGCTTCAGGAACCACAACACGTGTGACAGTTTCCCATCTTGATAAGCCAAGAGCTAAGCCTGCTTCACGTTGTGTATAATGCACAGCTTTTAATGATTCTTCAACATTTCTTGTTAAGAGGGGTAAGTTGAAAAACGTTAAAGCTAATGCACCAGAAATAATAGAAAAGCCTAAACCAGCTTGAATAACAAATACTAAGAATCCAAATAAACCAACAACCACTGAAGGAAGTGAACTTAATACTTCAATCGCTGTACGAATAACGTTAGTAAAAAAGTTTTTCTTGGCATATTCTGATAAATAAATACCAGCTCCTAAAGAAATTGGAATACTAATTAGCATCGTAATAATTAATAAGTAAAATGAGTTAAACAACTGAATACCAATCCCTCCACCAGCTTGAAAACTCTTAGATGGTGTCGTTAAGAAACTCCAACTGATATGAGGCAATCCACGACCTAAAATATACAAAATTAAACTAGCCAGGATTAATGTAATAATACCTGCAACGGCGTATAATACGCCTGTTGCTATCTTATCCGCTTTTTTTGCATTCATTATTTCAGCTCTCCTTTTTTACCAATTAATCGTGTCACAACATTAAAGAATAGAGACATTAATAGCAATAGTAAAGCTAATGACCAAAGTGCATTGTTTTCAAGTGTTCCCATAACAGTATTTCCTATTCCCATAGTTAACACACTTGTTAAAGTTGAGGCTGGTGTAATTAAGTTATGTGGCATCAGTGAAGCATTACCAATAACCATTTGAATGGCTAAAGCTTCCCCAAAGGCTCTTGCCATACCAAATACAACAGCAGTTAAAATACCTGGAATTGCCGCCCTTAGCACTACCTTATAGATTGTTTGCCAACGTGTTGCTCCAAGTGCTAATGATGCTTCACGATAATGTCTTGGTACAGATTTTAATGCATCAATTGTCATTGATGTTACTGTTGGTAAAATCATAACAAATAAAACAAAAGTTCCAGCCAAAATACCAAATCCAGACCCTCCAAATACATTACGTACAGCAGGAACAACAACAGATAGCCCAATAAATCCATAAACAACTGAAGGAATACCAACCAATAATTCAATAACTGGTTGTAATATTTTTGTTCCTAATTTTGGTGAAATCTCTGTCATAAAGACCGCTGCACCAATCGCAAAAGGCGTTGCAATAATGGCGGATAATAGTGTCACAATAAACGAGCCTGTAATCATTGGCAATGCTCCAACCAATGGTTTTCCAGAGTCACTCACAGATCCTGGGTTCCATTCTTTTCCAAAAAGAAAATCGAATAGATTTACTTTATCTTTAAAGAAGGTAGCTAAACCTTTACTCGCTACAAAATAAAAGATGGCAACGACAACGACAACAATAAATAAAATGGCAATAAAACTAATAGTCTTACCAAATTGTTCTAATTTTGCTTTTTTTGACTTTTTTAGCAATTTGCTTTGAATATCTTCCAAAATATATCCTCCTATTGAAACAACAATTTTTATTTGGAAATTTCTTTTATATTACCTTCAACATCACGCTCAACTTGCATTTGTGATACTGGTATATAACCAAGTTGAGGAACAATATCTTCTTGTACTTCATCAGTCAACATATATTCTAAGAACTCTTTTGTTAATCCTTTTGGTTCTCCTTTTGTATACATATGTTCATATGACCAAATAACCCATTTATTATTTTTAACGTTATTTTCTGTAGGTTTTACACCATCAATACTTAATGTTGCCACATCTTTTGTAACATAAGAGAAAGCTACGTAACTGATTGCGCCAGGTGTGGTACTAACGATTTGTCTAACCATCCCAGTAGAGTCTTGTTCTTGTGACCCTTTTGCTTTTTGTCCATCCAATACCCATTGTTCAAACGTGTGACGACTACCACTTCCTGTAGCTCGATTAATCAAAACGACATCTTGATCTTTTCCGCCAACTTCTTTCCAATTGGTAATTTCACCTGTAAATATTTTCCTTAAATTTTCCATTGTGATGTTTGACACACCAACTTCTTTATTAATGATTGGTGTCAATCCAACAACAGCTACTTTATGATCAACTAATAGTTTACTGTCAATTCCTTCTTTTTCTTCTGCAAACAAATCGGAATCACCTATCTGTACGGCACCGGATTGAACTTGACTTAAACCAGTTCCACTACCTCCACCTTGTACATTAATAAATTTACCTAAATGATTACTACTATATTGTTCACCAGCTGCCTCAACAAGTGGTTGCATGGCAGATGACCCAACAGCATTAATAGATTCTCCATTGTCAACTGCGCCACATCCTGTAACAGTCAATAAAAACCCTACTGATGCGATCATTTTTAACACTCTTTTCACGAATGTCCCCCCTAAATTTTTACAAAAAATTTACATATTGAAATAGTTTCTGACTTATCTCATGATAAACATATAATTTAGTAACATAAATTGCAAGTCTTTTTACATTTAATTTACAATGTAACCGCTTTACAAAAAATCTAATAAATTTATACAATTTCTTTACTTAAAATAACAAAAAACGACAAAAATTAATCTGTCGTTTTCATCATAATATATACCTCATTTTAACGTTCCATCACTTCTTTTAAATAATAGCCTGTATAACTTTCTTCTACTTTAATAATGTCTTCTGGTGTTCCAGTTGCGATAATGGTTCCACCACCATCTCCACCTTCTGGTCCTAAATCAATCACATAATCAGCCGTTTTAATGACATCAAGATTATGCTCAATAACCAGGACAGTGTTTCCACTATCCACTAAACGATTTAGTACTTCAAGTAAGCGACTAATATCTTCAGTATGAAGACCTGTTGTTGGTTCATCCAATATGTAGAAATTTTTACCTGATGAACGTTTATGTAATTCACTGGCTAACTTCATACGTTGTGCTTCCCCACCAGATAAGGTAGTTGCTGATTGACCTAACTTCACGTAACCAAGTCCGACATCCACAATCGTTTGAAGCTTACGATGTATTTTAGGAATCGCTTGGAAAAAGTCAACAGATTCTTCCACTGTCATCTCTAATATTTCTGCAATATTTTTTCCTTTATATCTCACTTCTAATGTTTCAGAATTATATCGTTGACCATGACACACTTCACAAGGAACATACACATCTGGTAAAAAGTGCATCTCGATTTTGATGATACCGTCACCACGACATGCTTCACATCGGCCACCTTTCACATTAAAACTAAAACGCCCCTTTTTATAACCACGTGTTTTGGCTTCATTGGTTTTAGCAAACAAATCACGTATATCATCAAAAACACTCGTATAAGTTGCTGGATTACTTCTTGGTGTTCGACCAATCGGACTTTGATCAATGTCAATAATTTTTTCAATTGATTCATATCCTGTAATTTTATCAAATTTACCAGGTTTAGCTGAGTTACGATTGATTTTTTGAGCAAGTGCTTTTTTTAAAATCGTATTAACCAATGTACTTTTACCAGAACCAGAGACACCAGTAACCGCAACAAATTTTCCCATCGGAAATTCAACTGATAGATTCTTCAAGTTATTTTCTTTGGCACCAGTAATTTTAACACATTCACCATTGCCTTCACGTCGTTCTGTAGGGACATCGATTTTCCTTTTACCAGATAAATATTGACCAGTTAATGAATGTGGATCTTTTTCCACTTCTTCTGGCGTTCCAGCTGATATAATTTCTCCACCTTGTTCACCAGCACCTGGACCAATATCGATTAGATAATCTGCCGCTCTCATTGTATCTTCATCATGTTCCACAACAACTAGTGTATTACCTAAATCACGCATCTTTTTAAGCGAATCAATTAAGCGATTATTGTCTCGCTGATGCAATCCAATAGATGGCTCATCTAAAATGTATAGTACACCTGATAGATTTGACCCAATTTGAGTAGCGAGACGAATACGTTGTGCTTCTCCACCCGATAATGTCCCAGCAGAACGGCTTAGCGTTAAATACCCCAAACCGACATTTTCTAAGAAACTTAATCTATCTTTTATTTCTTTTAAAATTGGCTGTGAAATTATGGTATCTTGTTCACCAAACGTTAACTTGGACATATAATTTAATGATTTATTTACTGATAAATCACTGATTTCTCCAATATGTTTCCCATCAATTTTTACCGATAAGGCTTCTTTGTTTAGTCGATAACCATGACACGTTTCACATGTTAATTCTGTCATGTATAGCTTCATTTGTTCTCTTGTATAATCACTATTCGTTTCGTGATAACGACGATTAATATTTGTTAAAATCCCTTCAAACGGAATATCAACATCACGCACGCCACCAAACTCATTTTTATAGTGGAAATGGAACGTCTTTTCTCCAGATCCTCTGAACAATAAATCTTTTTGTTCTTTTGTTAATTCTTTAAATGGTGTATCAAAATCAATACCAAATTGTTCGCAGGCTTGTTCTAACATATTTGGGTAGTAATTTGAGCTGATTGGATTCCACGGTACAATCGCTCCTTCACGTAATGATTTCGTCTCATCTGGAACAACCAAATCTACATCTACTTCCAACTTAACACTTAATCCATCACACTCTGGACACGCACCAAACGGCGTATTAAATGAAAATAATCGAGGTTCAATATCACCAACTGTAAAGCCACAATAAGGACAAGCATAATGCTCGCTAAACAAGATTTCCTCTTGTCCAATAACATCAACCAATACATAGCCATCAGCTAGACGTAATGCCAATTCAAGTGAGTCAAACAATCTTGAGCGAACGCCATCTTTTATTACAATACGGTCAACGATAATTTCAACATCATGCTTTTTATTTTTTTCTAACTCTGGCACTTCAGAAATATCATAGGTTTCCCCATCAACTCTCACTCGGACAAACCCATCTTTTTTGATTTTTTCAAATACTTTTTTATGTTGTCCTTTTTTCCCACGAATGAGTGGTGCTAGAATCTGAATTCTCGTTCTTTCTTCTAACTCTAACAATTTGTCTGTCATCTGCTCTGGAGACTGACTACTAATTTTCGTACCATCATTTGGACAAATAGGCTCACCTACTCGAGCGAATAATAGCCTTAAATAGTCATTTATCTCCGTGACGGTCCCAACTGTTGATCGCGGATTTTTACTGGTTGTCTTTTGGTCAATTGAAATGGCTGGACTCAACCCATCAATACTATCAACATCTGGCTTATCCATTTGCCCTAAAAATTGTCGTGCGTATGACGACAAACTTTCGACATAACGACGTTGCCCTTCAGCGTATAACGTATCAAATGCTAAGGAACTTTTTCCTGAACCAGAAAGTCCTGTAATCACGACGAGTTTATCTCTTGGAATAGTTACATCTATATTTTTTAAATTATGTGCTCTTGCACCACGAATCACTATTTTATCATTTGCCATATACCTTATCTCCTATTTACTTGCTTTTAGTTCTAGCAACGTATCTCTCAATGTGGCAGCTTTTTCAAAATCAAGTGCCTTGGCAGCATCTTTCATTTGTAACTCAATATCAAGTAAAACAGCTTCTTTTCCATCTCTATCCATTGCATTGTATTGTTCTTTAATAGACACTGAATCAGCTGATTCATCTTCGCTTTCTTTTGTAATGCGAATCAAATCACGAATATCTTTCTTAATTGTTTTCGGTACAATACCATGTTCGGCATTATATTCTTCCTGAATAGTCCGACGACGACTTGTTTCTGACATCGCTCGCTCCATTGAGTCAGTAATCTTATCAGCATACATAATAACTTTACCGTCGGCGTTTCTTGCCGCTCGTCCGATGGTTTGGATAAGTGAGCGTTCACTACGTAAGAACCCTTCTTTATCAGCATCAAGTATGGCAACAAGTGACACTTCAGGAACATCTAATCCCTCACGCAATAAGTTAATCCCTATTAAAACATCAAACTCACCTAATCGTAAATCGCGAATAATTTCTGTTCTCTCAAGTGTTTTTATGTCACTATGTAAATATTTTACTTTAATTCCTAATTCTTTAAAGTAATCCGTTAAGTCCTCTGACATTTTTTTCGTTAACGTCGTAATAAAGACACGCTCATTTCGTTCAACACGTTCATATATTTCACCGACTAAATCATCAATTTGCCCCATGATTGGTCTTACTTCAATTACTGGATCAAGTAAGCCAGTTGGTCTAATAATTTGTTCCACAATGTCATCTGTTTGTTCCATTTCATACGGTCCAGGAGTAGCAGACACATACATAATTTGGTCCACTTTTTCTTCAAATTCTTCCAATCTAAGTGGTCGGTTATCTAACGCACTAGGTAATCTGAAACCATAATCCACTAACATTTGCTTTCTTGCTCTGTCCCCATTATACATGCCCCTAATTTGAGGCATCGTAACATGGGATTCATCTACCATTATCAAAAAATCATCAGGAAAAAAATCGAGTAAAGTGTAAGGTGCTTCTCCTTCTCGTCTTCCATCCATATGCCGAGAGTAATTTTCAATCCCTGAGCAATACCCCATCTCACGCATCATTTCAATATCATAATTAGTTCGCTGTTCTAATCGTTGGGCTTCTAATAATTTTTCTTCACTTCTAAGTTCTTTTAAGCGCCAATCTAATTCTTTTTGAATTTTAGCGATGGCTTCTTCTAAATGCTCTTCATTCGTCACAAAGTGAGTCGCGGGGAAAATCGCCACATGCTCTCTATCTCCAATAATTTCACCTGTTAAGGCATTAAACTCTCTAATGCGGTCAATCTCATCACCAAAAAATTCAATTCTTAAAGCAAAGTCATCTTTTGACGCTAGAAATATTTCCACAACATCACCGCGTACACGGAAACGTCCACGCTGAAAGTCAATGTCATTTCGTTCAAACTGAATATCAACTAAATGTCTAAGAAGTTGATCCCGTTCCATTTCCATCCCTTCACGTAATGACAAAACTTGATTTTGATATTCTCTAGGATCACCTAAGCCATAAATACAAGACACAGATGCCACAACAATCACGTCATTTCGCTCTAATAGGGAACTAGTCGCTGAATGGCGTAATTTGTCAATCTCATCATTGACACTGGAATCTTTTTCAATATACGTATCACTTGAAGGAACATAGGCTTCTGGTTGATAGTAATCATAATAACTCACGAAATACTCTACTGCGTTATTGGGAAAAAATTCTTTAAACTCACTATATAATTGCCCGGCAAGTGTTTTGTTATGTGCAATAATCAAGGTTGGTTTATTAACCTCTTTTATTACATTAGACATGGTAAATGTTTTACCAGAACCTGTTACCCCCATTAATATTTGGGCTTTTTCATTATCTTCTATATTCTTTACTAATTGCTTAATCGCTTCCGGTTGATCCCCAGCCGGTTCATATTTTGACACTAAATCAAAGGTATTGTTAGTTTGTCTTTCAATCATGCTGAAGCTCCTTTAGATTTACTTATTTCCTCAATTTTATCATACCGAACATACTTTCGCAAAACAGTTCGCTTTAAAAAAAATAATCGATTTAGTGTTATTTTAAAGAATGTTGGAGTAGAATAGAAACAAAAGAAAGGTGTGGTTACATGGTTAAATCTATTTCAAATGAACAAATCAAACATATGGAGCAAAAATACGTGGCTAATCGTGAGCATTTATTAAGCCAACGTGCAGTGATGAAAAATGGTATTTTAGCCTCATCAGAAAATCAAAAAGCAGTTGTTGAAAACAATCCCGTTTTCTCTATCGACTTAGATACAGGAAACGTGACAAATCAAAAACAAAGTGGTCGTTGTTGGATGTTTGCAGCCCTTAATACATTCAGACATGATGTCTTAAACAATCATCACATCAAAGACTTCGAATTATCTCAAAACTATACGTTTTTCTGGGATAAATTTGAAAAAGCAAATTACTTCTATGAAAATATTATCAAAACAAGCAACCAAGAATTAACAAGTCGTGAAGTGGCATTTTTACTTGCAACCCCTCAACAAGATGGTGGCCAATGGGATATGTTAGTAGCGATTATCCAAAAATATGGGATTGTGCCAAAAACAATCATGCCTGAAACAAAAAGTAGTTCAAGCAGTCGTGAGTTAAATACTTACTTAAATAAAAAATTAAGAAGAGATGCCTTAACATTAAGAACATTAATTGCTAATGGCGCCTCTGAATCAGAAGTTGAAACTCGTAAAATTGAGTTACTACAAGAAATCTATAATTTATTAAGTACCTCTCTAGGTACACCACCAACTGAATTTGATTATTCTTACTATGATAATGATGGTAACTATCACTTAGAACAAGGTCTAACTCCTACTTCTTTCTATGATAAATATATTGGAACTGATTTAAATGATTATGTCAGCATTATCAATGCCCCAACAAAAGACAAACCTTACAATCAAGTTTATACAGTTGATATGTTAGGAAACGTCGTTGGTGGAAAAGAAGTTCGTCACTTGAACGTTGATATTGAAACATTCAAAAACTTAGCTATCGCTCAATTAAAAGATGGAGAAAGTGTGTGGTTTGGTTGTGATGTTGGCCAATCGTCAACAAGAGATACTGGTATTATGGCAACTGATATTTATAGTGTACAAGATACATTAGATATTAATTATGATATGAGTAAAGCAGAACGTTTAGATTATGGTGAAAGTTTAATGACTCACGCAATGGTCTTAACAGGCGTAAACTTAATCAATGATAAACCAACTAAATGGAAAGTTGAAAATAGTTGGGGGGATAAAGTTGGAACAAAAGGTTATTTTGTCATGAGTGATGATTGGATGAGTGAATACACTTATCAAGTCGTTGTAAACAAAAAATACCTTTCTGATGACTTAAAAGAAGTCATTGAAAAAGATGATGTCACTGTTTTAGCTCCTTGGGATCCAATGGGAGCTCTTGCATAAAATAGAAAAAAGAGTTGACCACTTTTAAGCGGCTAACTCTTTTTTTATTATTGTAGTTGTGATTTAATTAAATTTTGTACACGAGCCAGTTCTGTTTCAGGAATTTCCTGATAAGAAATCCCATCAATCATCACTCCCTCACCTTGCAAGGTATCACTTTCGATGTGTTTAAAACTATCACGATATGTCATCGCAATCTCAAACATTTCATCCGGTTCTAAATCTGTTTTCATATTATTTTCTATTGCCGTTAATATTTCCTTATAACGTTTTACACCTGTAAAACCTAATGCCTTGTCAGCAATAGCTTCAATAACCTGTTGTTGTCGCACTTGTCTACCATAATCTCCATTTGGATCCTCATATCTCATCCGTGTATAAGCGAGTGCTTCTTTGCCATTTAATTTGATTGGTCCTTTTTTAAAGGTCATACCATCTTGTTCAAATTCAAATTTGTTTGTTACCTCTACTCCACCAACTGCATTGACCAATTCCTCAAATCCCATCATGTTAATCCAAACATAATGATTTAAGTGCATATCTAATAAATGATCGACAGTATCCATCGCCATTTTAGCTTGTCCATAAGCATAAGCATGAGCTATTTTTTCTACTGAATTATGTCCAACAATTTCAGCCCGTGTATCTCGTGGAATACTAATTAAAGTTGTTTTCTTTTCTTTAGGATTTACTGTTGCGACAAGCATCGTATCTGAACGTCCCACATCATTTCGTCCAAAATCACCAGTATCTAGTCCTAATAATAAAACAGAAAAAGGCTCTCCCTCTTGAATATTTTTATCATCGGATCTTCCTTCAACTGGTTCGCTTACCTTATTCGCCACGCCTTTTATATCAAAATAGGTTTTGGCCAATAAAACTCCTGATCCTACTATAACTAATAACAAAATTGTCACCAATACTATTATGGATTTTTTTAATTTACTTGACTTCTTTTTAACATTTTTTTTACGTCTACTTTGTTGATTACCCATCACACATCTCCTAAAAAAACCAATTTTATAGCACTAATTTTACCATAATGATTATTAATCCTATCATTTTTTTAGGTTAACCTT
>OMJG01001825.1_pt1 | contig 11476 bp, 6 predicted proteins | sample 1646431 | NCBI WGS metagenome assembly OMJG01 (sample SAMN03771674, study PRJEB25209) | food metagenome | isolation source: Cotija cheese | place: Mexico:Jalisco,Michoacan | collected 2011-12-12 | reverse complement strand
GCAGGCCCTGCCGGACCCGGCCTTCCCCACCGTCGCCTTCCCCAATCCGGAGGAGCCCGGGGCGATGGATCTGGCCCTGCGGCTGGCCGAGACCCGCGGGGCGGACCTGGTGATCGCCAACGACCCCGACGCGGATCGGGCCGCTTTCGCGATCCCCGTCCCGGCCGACCGGGCGCAGGGGGTGGGGCGCATCAGCCCCGTCGCGCCGGACTGGCGGATCCTGCGCGGGGATGAGATCGGGGCGATCCTCGGGCAGGTCATGCTCGAGCGGATCCCGGCGGGTCAGGCCCAGTCCGCGGCCTTCGCCTCCTCGATCGTCTCCTCCCGGCTGCTCGGGGCGATGGCCGCGGCGCGCGGGGTGCGCCACGTGCAGACGCTGACCGGCTTCAAGTGGATCTCCCGGGTGCCCGGGCTGGTGTACGGCTACGAGGAGGCGCTGGGCTACTGCGTGGCCCCGCAGCTGGCCCGGGACAAGGACGGCATCTCCGCGGCCCTGCTGCTGGCCGACTGCGCCGATCGGCTCAAGGGGCAGGGTCGGACCCTGCTGGACGTGCTGGATCGGCTGCACACCGAGCACGGGGTGCACGCCACGGACCAGCTCTCCGTGCGAGTCGCCCAGCTGGAGCTGATCCGGGAGATGATGCTGCGCCTGCGGGCGCAGACCCCGCGGCAGCTGGCCGGCTCCCCCGTGGTGGCCGTGGAGGACCTGCGGGACGGGCTGGCCGGCCTGCCGCCCACGGACGCGCTGCGGCTGCTGACCGGGGACGGCTCACGGGTGATCGTGCGGCCCTCCGGGACCGAGCCCAAGCTCAAGTGCTACCTGGAGACCGTGGAGCCGGTCTCCGGGGACCTCCCGGCCGCCCGCGCCCGGGCCGCGGAGCGTCTGGCGGCGGTGCGTGCGGATGTCGCCGCGGCCCTCGGGATATGATCTGCAACACAAGACCGTGAGCATCACCCACCGCCCAGAGACCGAGGACCCCATGGACACCGAACTCGCCGCCATCATCGACCACACCCTGCTCGCCCCGGATGCCTCCGCCGAGCAGGTGCGCCGCGTGTGCCAGGAGGCCATCGAGTACGGCTTCGCGGCCGTGTGCGTGAACCCCGTGTGGGTGCCGCTGGTCGCCGCGCAGCTGGCCGACGCCGCCCCCCGCACCTGCGCCGTCGTCGGCTTCCCCCTGGGCGCCAGCACCACGGCCTCGAAGGTCTTCGAGGCCCGCGAGGCCGTCGCGGAGGGGGCCCAGGAGATCGACATGGTCATCGACATCGCCACGGCGATCGCCGGGGACGAGACCGCGCTGACGGAGCAGATCCGCGCCGTGCACGAGGCCGTGGCCGAGGGCGGGGCGATCCTCAAAGTCATCATCGAGGCCTGCCTGCTCACCGACGAGCAGAAGACCCTGGCCTGCCGGGCCGCCGTGGCGGCCGGCGCGGAGTTCGTGAAGACCTCCACGGGCTTCTCCACCGGCGGGGCCACCGTCGAGGACGTGCGCCTGATGCGCGCCGCGGTCGGCCCGGACATCGGGGTCAAGGCCTCCGGCGGGATCCGCTCCCGGGTGGACGCCCTGGCCATGATCGGCGCGGGCTCCAATCGCATCGGGGCCTCCAAGGGCCCGGCCCTGGTCTCCGCGTCCTGACCTGCGCCCCGCCCCGGGGCCTCCCTATACTGGGGGCAGACGCATCACCTCGGTCTCGCGCGCATCGGTATCCGATGCCCGCGCTGGGACCCATCATCACGAGAAGGACGGAAGGCACCATGTCCAGCACCACCCACGCCGAGACCGGACGCACCGCGCAGACGGGGCAGCGCCGCGACGGCGCCACCCGGGTCCGCACCCACTCCGGTCAGGGGCACCTGGCCTCGAACATCCTGACCTTCATCCTGTGCTTCGCGCTGCTGTGCGGCTCCCTGGTGCTGTTCTCCTACTGGATCTCTGATCCCAAGTCCGGACCCGTGTTCGTCCTCGGTCTGGCCGCCTACGCGGTGACCTTCCTGATCCCGCTGTGGCTGCTCAACGGCGGCACCCGCAAGCACGCCGTGAGCGGGCGGGCCACCATGCAGGATCCCGCCTGATCCCAGCCCGACGCCGTCGCCTCGGCGCACGCCCGCGCACGGCACCCGCGCGAAGGCCCCCTGACCGGATCCGGTCAGGGGGCCTTCGCGCACCCGGAGGAGCCGGGCGCGAGCTCGCCGTCCGGGTGGGACGCGCGGGCGGCGAGCCCGAGCCGGGGGCTCAGGCGAGGATCGCGTCGATGAACTCCCGGACCCAGGCCAGGATCTGCCCATCCACCAGGTCCTTCCCGCCGACCGGCGCCGTCTTGGGCTTGGGCACCAGGATCTGCCGGGTCTCGGTGCCGGGCACGGGCTTCACCAGCGCGCCCGGGTACATCCGCTCCAGGCGCATCCGGCGGGAATCCGGCAGGTCCACCGGGTGGAAGCGGATCTTGGAGCCCATGGTCATGATCTCGCTGAGGCCCGCGGCCCGGGCCCGGATGCGCAGGCGGGCGATGGCCAGCAGGTTCCGGGCCGGCTCCGGCAGCTCGCCGTAGCGGTCGGCCAGCTCCGCGGCCACCTCGTCCACGGCCTCGTCGGTCGCGGCCGCGGCGAGGTTGCGGTAGGCCTCCAGACGCAGCCGCTCCCCCGGCACGTAGTCGTGGGGCAGGTGCGCGTCCACCGGCAGCTCGATCTTCATCTCCGCCGGGGCGGCCTCCTCCTTCTCCCCGCGGAAGTCGGCCACGGCCTCCCCCACCAGGCGCAGGTACAGGTCGAAGCCGACCCCGGCGATGTGCCCGGACTGCTCCCCGCCGAGCAGGTTCCCGGCCCCGCGGATCTCCAGGTCCTTCATGGCCAGCTGCATCCCGGCGCCGAGCTCGTTGTGGGCGGCCACGGCCTTCAGCCGCTCCAGGGCCACCTCCCCCAGCGGCTTCTCCGGCGGGTAGAGGAAGTAGGCGTAGGCCCGCTCCCGGCCGCGTCCCACGCGACCGCGCAGCTGGTGCAGCTGGGAGAGCCCGTAGTGGTCCGCCCGGTCCACGATCAGCGTGTTGGCGTTGGAGATGTCCAGGCCGGTCTCCACGATGGTGGTGCACACCAGGACGTCGAAGCGCTTCTCCCAGAAGTCCACGATGATCTGCTCCAGCCGCGCCTCGCTCATCTGCCCGTGGGCGACGGCGATGCGCGCCTCCGGGACCAGCCGCTGCAGGTCCGCGGCGGTGCGGTCGATCGAGGAGACCCGGTTGTGCACGAAGAACACCTGGCCCTCGCGCATCAGCTCCCGGCGGATCGCGGCGGCCACCTGCTGGTCCGTGCTGGGCCCGACGAAGGTGAGCACCGGGTGGCGCTCCTCCGGCGGGGTGGCCAGCGTGGAGGTCTCCCGGATCCCGGTCAGGGACATCTCCAGGGTGCGCGGGATGGGGGTCGCGGACATCGCCAGCACGTCCACGTTGGTGCGCAGGGTCTTCAGCTTCTCCTTGTGCTCGACGCCGAAGCGCTGCTCCTCGTCGATGATCACCAGGCCCAGGTCCTTGAACTTCACGGCCTGGGAGAGCAGGCGGTGGGTGCCGATGACGACGTCCACGGAGCCGTCGGCGATCCCGGCCTCCACGGCCTGGGACTCCTTCGGCGTCTGGAACCGGGAGAGGGTCACCACCCGCACCGGGAAGCCGGAGAACCGCTCGGTGAAGGTCTCGGTGTGCTGCTGGGCCAGCAGGGTCGTGGGCACGAGGATCGCGACCTGCTTGCCGTCCTGCACGGCCTTGAACGCGGCGCGCACGGCGACCTCGGTCTTGCCGTAGCCGACGTCCCCGGAGATCAGCCGGTCCATCGGCGTCTCCTTCTCCATGTCCGCCTTGACCTCGTTGATCGTGGTCAGCTGATCCGGGGTCTCGATGTAGGGGAAGGCGTCCTCCAGCTCCCGCTGCCAGGGGGTGTCCGGGGCGAAGGCGTGCCCGCGGGAGGCCATGCGCGCGGAGTACAGGCGGATCAGGTCCGCGGCGATCTCCTTGACGGCCCTGCGCGCCCGGGACTTGGTCTTGGCCCAGTCCGAGCCGCCCATCTTGGACAGGGTCGGGGCGTCCCCGCCGACGTAGTTGGTGACCTGGTCCAGCTGGTCCGTGGGCACGAACAATCGGTCCTTCGGGGCCCCGCGCTTGGCCGCGGCGTACTCCAGGACCAGGTACTCCTTCATCGGCTTGGGCTGACCGGGCTTGACCATGGCCCCGGCGATGGGCCGCTGGATCAGCTCGACGAAGCGGCCGATGCCGTGCTGCTCGTGCACCACGTAGTCCCCGGCCTTCAGGGCCAGCGGGTCCACGGCGTTGCGACGGCGCTTGGCCGGCAGCTTGCGCATGTCCCTGGTGGTGTACGGGCTGGCCCGCCCGAGCACGTCCGCCTCGGTGAGGAAGGCGATCTTCGCCTCCTCCAGCACGAAGCCGGTGCCGTGGGCGGCGGTGGTCAGGGCGATGACCCCGGGGGCCGGAGGCTCGGTGAGGTCCTCGTGGACCGCGGCCGGCAGATCGGCCTCCCGGAACAGCTCGGCCAGGCGCTTCAGCGGTCCGGGGCCCTCGGTCACCGCGACCACCTGCCACTGCTCGCGCACGTGCTGGGCGACGACGTCGAGCAGGGCCTGCACGTCCCCGGCGAAGGTCAGGGGCGCGCGCACCGCGATGGTGAGGGTGTCGGCGTCGTCCTCGATGGCCTCGTCCACGCCCAGGCTCGTGATGGCCCACCAGCCGATCCCGGCCTCCAGGGCCTGGGCCCGGGCCTCGGCGACGTCCATGAAGGAGCCCGCGGCCAGGCCGGTCTCCTGCAGGTCGATGGGCGCGGCCTGACCGTCGGAGGCCTGCTCCCACGCGGCCAGCAGGAACTCCTGATTGGTGGCCACCAGATCCGCGGCGCGGGTGCGGATCCGCTCCGGCTCGCACAGCACCGCCAGGGAGCCGGCGGGCAGGGAGGCGACGAGGGTGGTCATGGCGTCCACCAGCAGCGGCGCGAGGGACTCCATGCCCTCCACGTAGATGCCGCCGGCGATCCGCTCGAGCATGGACTCCGCGCCCGGCAGGGAGTCCTTCAGCTTCGCGGCCCGGGACATCACGGCCGGAGTGATGAGGATCTCCCGGCACGGCGGCGCGATCAGCTCCTGCGGGTCCCGCCCGTGCTGGGGGGTGAAGGTGCGCTGGTCCGCGACCGCGAACCACCGCATCTGCTCGACCTCGTCCCCGAAGAACTCGATGCGCACCGGGTGATCCTCCACCGGGGAGAACACATCCAGGATCCCGCCGCGCACCGCGAACTCCCCGCGGCGGGTCACCAGATCCACCCGGGAGTAGGCGGCATCGGACAGGGCCTGCACGGTCTGCTCGAAGTCCCGCTCCTCCCCCACGGCCAGGCGCACCGGGCGCATCGCGTCCAGGGAGGCGGCGATCGGCTGGAGCACGGAGCGGATGGGGGCGATGACCACCCGCGTGCCATCCCGCTCCTCGGCCAGCCGGCGCAGCACGGCCAGGCGCTGGCCCACGGTGTCCGAGCGCGGGGAGAGCCGCTCGTGCGGCAGGGTCTCCCACGCAGGGAAGCGGGTCACGGCCTCCTCCGGCAGGTAGGAGCCCAGGACCGCTTCCAGGTCCTCGGCCTCCCGGTCCGTGGCGGTCACGGCCAGCACGACGGGCGCGTGCCCGTCCTGGCGGGCGGCCTCGGCGTCGGCGGCGGCCAGCCCGTCCGAGATCTGCGCGATCAGCGGGGCGCGCAGCCCCTCGGCGGCGCCGATGACCGTCTCCGCGGAGCGCTGCGCGGCGGGCACGGAGGCCTGGCGCAGCACGTTGGCGAAGGTGGGCTCCTGGGACAGCGCGGTGCGCAGACCGGTCAGGCTCATGGTGTCGGAATCCTCACGACGTGGGGCGATGCGGGAACCCGTCAAGCCTAGTGCCCCTCCACCGCTCCTGAAGGTCGGGAGAGACTGAATTCTGTCTGGGCGAACGCCTCTCCAGCCACAGGACGGGCCCCGCCGGGGCCTGGGGACACACACCACAGGGCGAGCTCGGGCCATGGCACAATATGGGCCAGCGGCTCCGGCCGCGTCCATCACAACAAAAGAATGAGGGGATGCCATCCGGGCTCGGGGGAGCCTGGGCGGATCCCACCTGCCGCATCTTCTAGGGGGAATCATGCGCAGAACCAGAACCGTCACATCCGTCTCCGCTTGCCTGGCGCTGTCCGCCGTCGGCATCGCCGCCGCGCCGGTGGACGCGGCAGACCTGGCAGATCCGATCACCGAGCTCACCGTTTCCGGCCAGGCCGCCGTCCCCGGGGACGTGCTCACCCTCTCCGCCGCGTGGCAGGTCCCGGACCACTCCGCCGCTGGGGACTCCTTCACCCTGCACCTGCCCGCCGAACTGGTCCCGCTGGCCACGGACTTCCCGCTGGCCACCGAGGCCGGCGACGTGGTGGCCACCGCGCACGTCGCGGACGGGAAGGTCACCGTGACGCTCACGGACTTCGTCACCACCCATCCGATCAACATCCATGGGTCCCTGCGCTTCAGCGCCCGCGTGGTGGACTCCGCGCAGCCGGGCACCCGGATCACCGTCAGCTGGGGTGGGCAGACCAGGGTCATCACGGTGGGACAAGGAGAGGGCATCGGGCCCGGTCCCAGCGAACCGAATAAGTACATGTGGCAACGCGAAGGCACCGTCGGCAGCGCGATCGACATCCCGGGACAGCTCTCCGACGCCGTGGTCACCGACCGGCCGGAGAACATGCGCATCATCTGCAGCAGCCTGAGCATCACCACCGGCGAGATCCACGACGGGGCCTACCCGACGGCCTGGGAGCCTGTCACTCCGCGCGAGCTGAGCTGCACCGAGGAGGGCTTCGTCCTGGGCCTGCCGGAGATCGAGGCAGACACGATGACGCACATCGTCTACGACTCTGTGCCGGTCCAGGGGGCCACGGAGGCGGTGAACACCTACGACGTAGTCGGCGCCCAGCGCCACGGCGGGGGCACCGTGACCAAGACGCTGCTGAATGGCAGCGGCTCGGCCAGCGCGGAGGAGGACCGCCTCCCCGTGACACCGGCCCCGACTGTGACGCCGACGCCCACAGCCACCCCGACCCCGAGCGTCCCGGCGCAGCCATCACCGAGCACGAGCACCCCGGTCGAACCTTCGCCCACCCCGAGCTCCAGTGCTTCGACTCCTCCGACGCCGAGTGCGCCGACTGAGCCTTCGCCGACCACAGGCATCCCGGAGGAGCCCTCGCCGTCGGCGACCCCGACGGCCGGCACGACGCCGGAGCCGGTGCGCTCAACGCCGCAGATCAGCGCTGCGCCGGCAGCGGCGGCCGCCCCTTCATCTCCGGCCAGCGGACCGGGCACCACCGGGTCGGCGCAGCAGCCGCAGAGCGGCCAGGGCACCCTGGCGCACACCGGTGCGCAGACGACGGCGGCCGCCGTCGGCGGGATCGCCCTGCTGGCTGCCGGGGCCCTGGTGCTCGTCATGACGCGGCGGCGGGACAGCTGATGAAGACGCGGTGGCTGAGCGCCAGACCTGAGCTGGACGCTGCGACAGGTGCTTCGTTCCGATGAGGGAGACAGGGCCGCCCCGGAGGATCTCCGGGGCGGCCCTGCCCGTCTTCTCCGCATCCGCTTGTCGCACCCGGTGCGTCGGCCCGGGGCTCCCGAAGACTCAGAGCATCCGGCGGCTCGCGCGCCTTCGGCGCGTCGCCGCGGTGCCCGCACCGAGCGGACGGGGCGTCAGCGCTGCATGGACTCCACGAAGCCGACCCTTGCGTCCAGGGTCCGCTGACGTCGCCCCAGCAGACGGGTCCCGCCGGGGATGCGGGTGGCCCACGCCTTCAGCCGCACACGGCGCTGGGTGGGCAGCTGGCGCGAAACCTCCCGGAGGCGACGGCCGGCCTGCCGGTACTCCCCCCGGCGCAGGGCCATCTCCACCTCGGCCATCATCGCCGAGGGAGAGGCACCGGACAGCCGCGCGGTGAGCCGGTCACGCTCCTCATCGGTGAGGCCGCCCGCGGTCAGCGCCTTGCTCAGCACGATCTCCTGGGCCCGGTACATCGGCGAGCGCTCGGAGGATGCCGACCCACCGGTCCAGCGGTACAGCGCCGTCGGACGGTTCTGCCGCACGATGCGCCACCCGGCCCGCACGGCCCGGATCCACAGGTCCCAGTCCTCGCAGTAGCGCAGCTGCTCATCGAAAGGCCCCACCTGCTCGATCAGCTCCCGCGGGAAGACCGAGAGGATGCTGCCGACGTTGTCGGTGAGGATGCGGCTGGGTTGCTGCTCCGGTGCGGGCAGCGGCTCGCGCAGCAGCACCCGCCCCCGATTGATGCCGGACGGGGTGAGCAGATAGGCGTTGTTGGCCACGATCTTCCGGGATCTGCGCGGATCGAAGTACCGCGGGTCAGCGCCCGCCCTGCGCAGGGCGCGCAGCGAGGTGATGAAGTAATCCGGCATGACCTGGTCATCGGCGTCCACCAGCGCGTAGAAGGCCCCCGTCGCCACCGCGATCGCCGCGTTGCGCGCCCCTGCGATGCCCTTGTTCTCCTGGCGGATCACCCGGACGCACCGGCCGGTGCTGTTGCCCTCCGGCCAGTGGCGCGCGTAGACCGCGGCCAGCTCGGCGGTGGCGTCCTGGGAACCGTCGTCGACGACGATGACCTCCAGGTCCGGGTAGTCCGCCACCAACAGGGAGGTCAGGGTGGCCCCCAGGGTCGCGGCCGCGTTGTAGGCGGGAACGAGCACGGAGATGCGCGGGGTCCAGCTGTCCAGATCCGGCACCGGCCCCGCGGTGGGCCCGTTGTCCCCCGCGTTCGCGGGGGTCTCGGGTGCGCTGGGGTGCGGGGTCCGGTGCGGGGTGCCGACGTGCTCCTGGGCCATCACCGCTCCCCCTTCCGGTAGACCGACTCCCAGGCGGCCAGGGAGGATTCGAAGGTCAGCGCCTCGACCCAGGTCCGGGCCGCCTCAGCGCGCCGCGTCGCCTCGGCAGGATCGCGCAGCGCCTCCAGCGCGGCGGAGGCGAATCCGGTCTCGTCCCCGGAGTCCACCAGCCAGCCGGTCTCCCCGGTGTGCACCGCCTCGCCGATGCCGCCGACGTCGTAGGCCACGACGGGGACCCGGCGGGCGAAGGCCTCCAAGATGACGTTCGGCAGCCCCTCGGAGCTGGAGGGCACCACCAGCAGCTGCGCCTGATCGAGGGCCTGCACCGGGTCGGTGTGGTCCAGCAGGGTCACGCTGCCGGCCAGCTCCGGGTCGGCCTCCAGTCGTTCGACGAGCTTCTCGCACCGAGCCTGCAGGGTCTTCTCCGCGGCGGAGTGGGCGGCACCGGCCATCACCAGATGGGCCCCGGGCACGCTGCGGCGGATCTGCGGCCAGATCCGCAGCATGGCCTCGTGGCCCTTGCGCCAGTCCCAGCGCCCCAGCAGCAGGACCCGGCCCGGCACCGGCTGCCGCTGCGGCAGCTGATCGCGCGGCGGGATGTGCGCCCCGAGCAGCACGGTGTCGGCCTTCTCCGGGTCCGCCCCGCGCCGGATGGCCGCCTCGGTCACCCCTGCGGCGTTGCCGACGATCCGGTCGGCCAGCCGGTAGCACAGCCGGTCGGCGGCCTTGAGCAGGCGTCCCTTCCACTCGTCCAGACCCACCTCGGCCATGATGACCCGTGGGTGCAGCCGAAGCCGGAGGCCTCGCGGGCTCAGCTGGGCGATGCGGGTCAGCACCGGCCCCCACAGGTTCGGGGTGGGGCCCCAGGAGTGCACCACGTCGGGCCGTTCCCGCAGGATCTGGCGGATCACGTCGCGGATGAAGCGCAGGTCCACGGCGTGGGACTTGGCGGAGACGACGGTCGAAGCGACCTCGTCGAAAGCCCCCTCCAGCGGTCCAGGGCGCACGAGCAGCACGCTGTGCTCGTCGCGGGATCCTCGTTCGGATGCTGTCTGCAGCAGATGCAGCAGCTGCAGTTCGGCCCCGCCGCGGGCAGAGCCGGATAAGTGCATGACGCGCATGCTGATATTCCCCCCTGTCGTGGGAGGGGCGCCTCCCCAGGCGCCGTCCTCCCTCGATGAAATCGTCTCTAATGTAACCACAGATCCCCACGGACCCCGTCCGCTGACCACCCGGACCGGTCCCTTCCCCCACACGGACCCGGCCGGAGCGCGGCGGGCCGGGGACGCGATACGATGCAGGCACCGAGCACAGGGGGAACTATGACGTCTGACTCCAGCTCGACCGTGGGGGCGGTCGATCGCCGGAAGATGAGCGGCACGACCGGGCCCACCCGGCGGATCGCCGCGTGGCTGCAGAGCATTCCGACGCCGGCCGAGCGGCCCGTGGGCCCGCTGATCGGGTGGCGGCCCGCCGCCGTGCTCGTCCTCGGACTGCTGGCCGCCACCGGCATGCTGCTGCTGGGCCAGATCCCCGTGACCGGGGCCTGCATCCCCGCCGTCCTCGCCGCCGGCGTCCTGCTGGTGAACTGGCCCCAGCTGGGGTTCCTGGGCTTCATGCTCGCGGTGGGGCTGAACTGGACGGTGGCCTCCTGGCCGACCTCCCCCACCAAGGCCGGTGCCGCCCTGTGCGTCGGATCCGCGGCGCTCGGTCTGCTGCTGCGCGGACTGCGCCCGCGGGTGCACTGGATCCACTGCTGGCTGATGGCTTTCGCCTGCTGGACGCTGGTCAGCGCCCAGGCCCACGGCAACGCCATCCTCTCGCAGCAGTTCACGGTGACCATCGCCGGGTGGGTGCTGGTGATGTTCAGCGCCTACCAGCTCTTCGTCGGGCTGCGCGGGCTGCTGCAGGTCTGCGCCTGCTACGTGCTGGGGGTGACCGCCGGGTGCGTGATGACCATCGCCGCCTTCGGCTCCACCGGCCGGTCCACGCTGGTGCCGGTGGCCGGGGACGCCAACGACTTCGGCATGCTGGCCTCCTCCGGGGCCGTCCTCGCCCTGGGACTGGCCCGGGAACGGCGCGGGCCGGGGCTGCGGATCCTCTGGACCCTGTGCGGGCTGACCTGCCTGACGGTCGCCATCGGCTCCTACTCCCGCGGGGCGATCCTCGGCCTGGTCATCGCCGCCCTGGCCCAGCTGATCCTGCGCCCCCGGGACCGGAAGGTGATGCTGGGCTTGGTGCTGGGTCTGACGCTGGTCGCCGCGTGCGTCTACCCCCTCATCGAGGAGCAGGTGGCGGTGGCGGTGCAGCAGAAGGACTTCGTGGCCAGCGGCAACGTGTCCTCGCGGATCGACGCCTGGGGCATCGCCCTGCAGCAGTTCATCCAGCACCCGGTGACCGGCATCGGCATCGGCGCCCTGCAGCCGAGCTACTTCGCGGCGCTGAGCCTGGCCCCCGGAGCCCTGGCCCTGGCCTTCGCCCACAACACCTACATCGAGGTGCTGTACGGAACGGGCCTGGTCGGGGCGGCGCTGATCCTCGTGGCCGTCGCCTGGTCGCTGCGCGCCGGCTGGCTGGCCCCGGCCGAGCTC
>OMJG01001824.1_pt1 | contig 11487 bp, 7 predicted proteins | sample 1646431 | NCBI WGS metagenome assembly OMJG01 (sample SAMN03771674, study PRJEB25209) | food metagenome | isolation source: Cotija cheese | place: Mexico:Jalisco,Michoacan | collected 2011-12-12 | reverse complement strand
TGGCGGAGATCGAGGCGGAAACGCGGCACGACGTCAAGGCCGTGGAGTACTTCCTCAAGCGGCGCTTGGATGCCGCCGCCCGTGAACTCGGCGCCGATACTGGGCTCATCCATATGCACGAGATCGTGCATATCTTCTGTACTAGCGAGGACATCAATAACCTCTCCTATGCCGTGGTGATCAAGGGTGCGATCGAGAATGTGTGGCTACCGGCCGCGACCGCGCTCGCGGACCAGCTAGCGGGGATCGCGCGGGAGAACGCAGACTTGCCCATGCTTTCGCGAACCCACGGGCAGACGGCATCGCCCACTACACTGGGCAAAGAAATGGCCGTTTTCGCCTCGCGCCTGCAGCGGCAACTTCGCCGGGTTCGCGGAACCGAGTACTTGGGAAAGATCAATGGCGCCACGGGAACGTTCGGGGCGCATGCGGTGGCCGTGCCAGAGGCCGATTGGGCGGCGGTTTCGCGCTCATTCGTGGAAGGGCTTGGCCTCACGTGGAATCCGCTCACCACTCAAATCGAGCCGCACGATTGGCAGGCGGACCTGTACGCCGATGTGGCGCATTTCAACCGGATCGCACACAACATCGCCACCGACTTTTGGACGTATATCTCGCTCGATTACTTCCATCAGAATCTCGCCGCTCAAGGGAGCACCGGATCCTCCACCATGCCCCACAAGGTGAACCCCATCCGCTTCGAGAACGCCGAGGCGAACTTGGAGGTATCTTCGGCGCTGCTTGAATCCTTGGCGTCCACACTTGTGACGTCGCGGCTTCAGCGCGATCTCACTGATTCCACCACCCAGCGCAACATCGGGGTGGGACTCGGGCATTCACTTTTGGCGATCGACAATCTCCGGCGTGGCATCGGCGGCGTTGATCCCAATCCGGCCGTTCTGGCAGGCGACCTCGATAACGCGTGGGAAGTTCTGGGCGAACCCATCCAACAGGCCATGCGCGCCGCCGAAATCAACGGGGCAACCGGGATGGGCAATCCGTACGAGCGCCTCAAGGAGCTCACGCGGGGGCGGCAGGTTACCGAAAAAGACATGCGAGCTTTCATCAAAGAGCTCGGGATTCCGGCCGATGTGGAGGCGCGGCTGCTCAAGTTGACTCCCGGCGGATACGTTGGGTTGGCTGGGCAGCTGGTCTCGTATCTACAAGGCTGAGTTTTTCTGGAAGGCTGAGTTTTCCCGGGATTTGACGCAATCCCGAGGTCTGATCTCAAGGCTCGAGAAGATCACATTCGCTTCACAGTCTCCTCTCATATGCCGCTGTCAGACTCTTCGTGTTCACAAGGCACGAGGAGACCGCTCTGTTCACAACACTTATAACCAGCATGTCCCCCGCCGCGGTATCAGCGGCTTCCACAGCCTCTACGGCTTCAACAACTGGAGACGTAGGCGGTATCGCGGGATGGGCAATCTCCGTGATTGACGCGCTTGGAGGATTTGGCGCGGGCGCCCTCATCGCGCTAGAGAACCTATTCCCTCCCCTGCCTTCAGAGGTGATCCTGCCGCTGACCGGATTCTCTGCGGGTGCCGGGGCGGGGTTCACTCTCATGGGGGCGATCTTGTGGTGCACCGCCGGATCACTTGTAGGCGCTTGGCTCCTCTACGGGTTGGGAGCCATACTTGGCCGCGAGCGCACACGAAAGATCCTGAACAGCCTGCCGCTCGTAAATCCTCAGGACACGGTTCGTACCGAGGCATTCTTCGATAAGTACGGCTCATGGACCGTATTCTTGGGGAGAATGATCCCCATCTTCCGCTCGCTGATTTCCCTGCCCGCTGGTGTGACACGCATGAACCTCGCAAAGTTCACCGTCCTCACCGCCACCGGATCGGCTATTTGGAACACCGTTCTTATCAGCGCCGGATACGCATTGGGTGCGAACTGGGCAGTGGTGGAGGAATACGTTGGTGTGCTAACGAAGATCGTTGTTGCGATCCTAATCTTCGTGCTCGCGGCATGGATTGTGTTGCGGCTCAGAAAGAATGCCCATCGCGATCCGGTCAACCACCGGATAGAAATTGGCGCGGAACCCCGTAACACCAATCACTCGGAAGATACCTACTATGGCCCCAATCTTGCCGATGCGGGTTCAGCGCCCGGAGAGCGCCCCGAGTAAATCTCGTATTAAGGTAGTTGCTAGATACCTGAAGGGAATTGTGTGAGCACTACCTATCAACTTGCCATCTCGGTTAACCAAGCCGATTCCTACCTGAACACGGGTCTTGATCTGGTGACCGGGTTCGCCATCGATGCCGCTGCCGCCGCGGGAATCACAGACGTTGCCGATCTGATCGCGGTTCAGTGTTGCGATCCGCGCGCCTTCTCCGCGGATCGCCCAATAGACATTCTTCAACTCCCGGCCGGCCCGTTCGTCCAAGTGCGCAAGGCCGTTGGCCCGCTTAGCCCGGATGCGTTCATGGGCGGGATCGTTGAGAATCCCCCCTTCACCGGGTTTGGCACCACCGCCGGCGGCGGCGTCACTACCGACCTCCTGTGGATCGAACCCACACGCCTGACGGCCGGCGCCCATCTCTGGCGTTTCTTCCCCGGGACAAGTGAACCAGAGCTCCTTGGCGTATACCACGGAATCGCGTGGGGCTGGGAAACGGTGAAAACGGGCAAGTTCACGGCCTGCATTCCCTCCCAGTTCATCGGCCCGATCGTCACGCGTGAGTGGGGTGCACTCCCTGCTGAGGTGGAGCTTGACGAGCAGAGCGGAGAACCCGTTGCCCTCACCATGGTGGCGCCATCGGCCCCCACGGCGGAAGAGGGATTCCAAGAACTCCCCACCGGCCTATGGGGCAAGAGGATTGCATATCACACGGACCTCAACATCTACGAGCATCAGGACGTGGGCCGCTACAAGCACGCCCCCGTCCGAATCATCCGGGCGGTCCGCGATGAATCTGGCAAGATTCTGGCGCACGCCATGAGCATGATCCTTGATACCCCGTTTGCCGCCGCTCTCGGGTTTAAGAGGATCGCGCAGGGCAGCAACGCTATCTTGATTCCCTTTGATGAGATTGATGAAAAGGCCAGCCGCGAGGCCCGTCCCAAGACGTGGGATGTATCGCAGCGCCCGGCCGCCACTCTGAAGGCGGCCCGCGAGCGCAACAACACTGATCCTCAAGCCCTCGTTGCGGACATCCTCGCGATGCTCACGAACGTTGCTCCCAACGGTTGGCAGTCCATCCGCCTCCACATCCAGATCGTGGGCCAGATGGCTCATTTCGCCGCGATGGCAACGGTTCCCGGAGAAAACGGAGAAAACGGCGAGGATACCGGGCAGGCAGTCACCCTCAAACTGCTACCCACATCGGTGCTCCACTATATGAGCCAGATCAAGAAGATCTCCTATGAGGAAGAGGTGGGAGCGCCCTACGTGTTTACGCTGGAATTCAAGCCGGACGGGCAGGCGAATCTGGCCGCGAATAGGGATATGGAGCCGCGTTGGGCCAAACAGGTTCCGGCGAACGTATGGCGGGAAGATCTCAAAGCGTTCCCGCGTACTGACGCACACATCCCGGAGTGGTTAAATAGGCGGCTAGAGGATCGGCAGGATTCACAGAACTAGGCAACATTCGAGGGAGGATCACGCGATGGCGAGTGGACCACGTTTTTCGCGCCACGACGTGCTGCTTGTTGACGAAGAGATTCGGTGGGTCCGCCATCCACGCGATCTTGTGTCCGCCGTCATCTCACTTCTTGCCATCGCCTTTGTTATGTTCCTTGCGGTGTATGGTGCCGCCACTACGTTGGCAGTGACCCGAGACGTTCGCACCGCCACCTCGGACATCATCGAAGCCATCCTGTTCATGCCGGTGAACGTCCTAGAAGGCCTGCTGAGCTTCGTTATTCCACTTATCGTGGCCGCGGATCTCATCTGGCATCGGCGCTGGCGCAGCCTGATCACTGCGGTTTCAGCTGCCGTATCGGCCGTTGCAATCTCCTACGGGGTCCTCTGGCTGTTCCAAAGCTACTTCCCGCTCTCCCCCATCACGGGCCAGCTCCTAGATTCTCTGGATGAACAGTCCTACATCAGTCTTCTACCCTACGTATCCGTGATCTCCGCACTGCTGACGGTTGCGGGCTCTCGCAAAAACTCCAAAACCACCACTTGGGGTTGGCCCCTTCTTTACGTCGCGCTCGTGATCTCCGTTCTTCAGGGTAATCAAACCCTCCCAGGTGCGCTCATCACAGTCCTTTTGGGAACGTTCTGCGGCCAGATGGCCCGCTATATTTCAGGGGATACTCCCGATCGCAGCACCGGGATCGTCCTAGTGAACTTGATACGGCGCGCCGGTATTGACGCTGCCCAGATTGTTCGCATCGATGAAATCCCGGACGAATACGATCTCAAGGTGTGGAACGCCCGCGGCCAAGCCCCACTGGGTTACGTGGATCGATACGGTTTGTCCCAGTTGCGTTCGATCGTCCAGAAAGCTGGGCAGGATTTAGAGAATAACGACGACGAACCGCTCACCCTCCAACCCGAACCAACGGTAACGGGTGAGATCCCCACCGCGGAGGAACTGGCAACGCTCTCGGACAATCCCCAGCCCAACACGCTTACTCTCGATGATCAGGCCGATGCATTGCAGATCCGCGATGGGTTGCTGGCGGAACACCATCCGCTTCTGAACTCACAGGCCTCACGTAACTACCTAGTTATTGGCGAGGATGCTAGGGCTTACCAGCTCTCCTTATTGGACGCCGATCAGCACATCGTTGGCGTGCTGTCCTCACTGTGGAACCGGATCATTCTTACCACCTCCACTAGGCGCTCGGAGCGGACGCTGAAGGCATCGGCCGATCAAATGGCCCTTATGGAGTTGGCCGCCACTGAGGCTAACGTATGCCCCAATCGTCACCTGCGTGTAGCTTCTACCGAGCAGTCGTTTGCCGCCGCCTTCGAGCAGTCTGGGGCGCGCGCCCTCAGGGACGTTCCGCCGGACGAAGTGCCCGATGATGCCCTCGATTCTCTCTGGGGACTCCTCCAAGATGCACATAGCCGCGGCTTATGCCACGGTGATATCCACGCAAATACTGTGGCCCTGCACGGAGACGATATCCACCTCGTTCATTGGCAGAGCGGATCGATCGCCGCGAATGAAGTAGGCCGCCGTGTGGATATGGCGCAGGCTCTGGCCATGATGGCCATCCACGTGGGATTGGACAGAGCGCTCGCCTCAGCCCGCCGGTGCCTCCCGCTTGACCAGCTTGTCACCATTGCGCCCATTCTCCAGAAGGCGATTCTGCCTAGCAGCACCGGCTCGGAACTTTCCAGCCGCAAGGAGCTTCAGTCTTTGCGTGATTCGCTTGTGGAGACGGTGCCCGAGGTGGGCGATGTTGAGCCTATGAAGCTGCAACGCTTCTCGCCCCGCACAGTATTGACCGTTTCCATCGCCGTTGTTGCGATCTACCTATTGTTGGGCTCCATCAACTTCGAAGAACTCCGGGAAACCGTGACGCAGGGCGTGCCTGGCTGGATGATCTTCGCCTTCATCGTTGGCTTCTTGACCTACGTTGGTGCCGCGATCACGCTCAAGGCCTATACGGCCGAGGAGCTCCCTCTGCGAGAAGCGATCATCGTTCAGATCGCAGCATCGATCGTGGCTCTGGTTGCCCCGGCGGGCATTGGCCCAGCGGCATTCAACCTCCGTTATCTTCAAAAGCGGAAGGTTTCGGTACCGGTTGGTGTGGCAACGGTGAGCTTGGTGCAGGTGGCGCAGTTCGTCACCACGGTTGTCTTGTTATTGCTCCTCGGGTTGGCTACGGGAAACCTATCCTCCTTCCAGGTGCCAACGGGAACAGTGATGCTGGTAGTACTTGCCATCATCGTGGCAGCGGCCATTATCTTCTTCGTTAAGCCCCTACGGCGCTGGGTCATTTCGAAGGTCAAGCCAACGATTGATCAGATTTGGCCACGCCTTGTATGGCTGGGAACGCATCCGGCCCGGATGATCTATGGCATTCTCGGATCCCTCATCCAATCGGCAGCTTTCGTGGCCGCCTTCGGCGGGGCACTGGCGGCGTTCGGATACTCTCTGCCTGTTGTCACTCTTGCCATCACCTACCTTGTCTCTAATTCTGTTGGAGCGGTTGTGCCCTCCCCAGGCGGCATCGGGCCCGTTGAGGCCGCGCTGACTGGCGGACTCACTCTTGCCGGGATTCCTGCCTCCGTAGCCCTGTCCACCGCCATCCTGTTCCGCCTTGTGACGTTCTGGATCAGGATCCCGATCGGCTGGTTCGCCCTACGCCACTGCCAGAAAAAGAACATCGTGTGAAACGAATCCCGTGGCTAATCGCAGCCCTAGCTGCGGCTCTGTACTGTTCCTTTTCCGTGGCTCAGTGGAATGGGTTTATCTCGCCATCGTGGGATCTGGGGATCTTCACCCAGCTTGCCAACCAGTACGCGCACTTCAACGCGCCCATCGTGGACATCAAGGGCCCTGGTTACAACCTGCTTGGGGATCACTTCCATCCGATCCTCATCCTGCTAGGCCCAGTCTTCCGTTTGTTCCCCTCGGGCCTGACTCTCCTCATCCTTCAGAATCTCCTCTTCGCGTGGTCATCGGTCCCGATCACACGCCTCGCATCTCAGAAGTTCGGCGCCGGGTGGGGCGCTGCCCTCGGGGTGTCCTACGCCCTGAGCTGGGGTTTACTGGAGGCGATCGCCGCCCAGTTCCACGAGATAGCGTTCGCGGTACCTCTCCTTGCGTTCGGGCTAGTGCACTGGATTGAGGGGAGGAAGCGCGCCTACATAGAGATTGGTCTGCTGGCGTTCGTCAAAGAGGATCTGGGCCTGACGGTAGCCGCATTCGGCTTCGTTATGCTTCTCAGCACGTGGGGGCAGGCAGCACCGCGGCGATCGCTCGCGTCCCTCAAGAAGTCTCTGACCTCGCGCCAAGCCTGCAACGGCTGGCTCATGATCTGCTGGGGGCTCTTCTGGTTTGTGGCGTCCATCTGGATCATCCTGCCCCTCCTCAATCCCGGTGGGGTGTGGGATTACACCGGGCGGCTATCCGAGACCAGCTTCTTTGCCCCGGTGGAAAAGTACGTCACTCTAGCCCTGTTGATGGCAAGCGCCGGAATCATAGGTATCCGTAGCCCTCTGATGCTCCTCATGATCCCCACCCTCCTGTGGCGTTTCGCCGGAAACGTTCCCTACTATTGGGGTTGGGAGTGGCATTATTCGGCCATCCTCATGCCGATTGCCGCGGTGAGTTTGATTGACGGGTTGAGTTCGTCGTCGTCCCTAAAGATCCCACCACGTACCCTCGGCGCCCTCGGAATCTCGCTCAGCCTCCTCACCAGCCTCGCTATGGCGTGGACGGGCCCCGTTGGTTCGTACGTTCGCGGAAACTACTACGTTCTGGACCAGCGTGCGGGCGAGGGTGCCGTCAATGCCGTTCGGTATGATGCCCGCATAGTTTCTGATTTCCGGATGCTTGCCTACCTTGTGCCCGGCAATACGCTGTACTGGGAGGGAACTGTGGGCGATGCCACGGTTGATACGGCAGTCATCAGCCCCGGGCACAGTGCCCATTCGCAGCACCCGGAGGAATGGGCTAGCAAGAAGTTTGGTGGAACGTGGAAGATTGTGTATGACCAATCGGGCTTTACTGTACTGGAGCGAATCGATCTATTGACCCAGTGAGCAAAACATAATCGCCAGATAACGGGATGGTCACAGCTTGGTCAATACGCTGAGATCGAACAATGTCACAATTACCTATATACCCGGCCCAAGTTTGACAAGGGAACGAACTCGAAACCCTCTAATATTCGCTTGATTCAGCGGAATTTGTGATCCTTCTCAGCGAATTATTCCGGGCGAAAATGCATTATTACAAAATGAGCGCAGGCGCACAGAAAGCACAAAATTCCTTGCGGGATGGCTAGATCGTTGCTAGGTTCAGTGAATGGCGTTTGACGCCAAGACGTTTAGCCCGCGATCGCTGGTGTTGCTTTTCGACTTGAGGGAGCGGAAAGGTAGCTGGAGTCCAGCGAGCGTATGGTTGAGTGTGATGCCTGAGCGGCCCCGATGGTTGCTCGCAGGAGGGTATTTGCCCTACACACTGAACCCGGGCTTTTAGGCAGGTTCAGCCTTGTACACGCAAGGAGTACATGTGAGCATTGATCATTCCGCCACTTCGGCGAGCGCAGAAAACGCTGTCGAAGTGTCCAACCTCTATAAGGTCTTCAGCCGGCGCCCCGGTGAAGTCCTCAAGGGCCTTGACGAAGGGAAATCCCGCTCAGACCTTCAAAACCTCGGTACGGCCGCGGTTATTGACGCAAACTTTGAAGTTAAACACGGAGAGATCTTCGTTGTGATGGGCCTTTCGGGCTCAGGCAAATCCACGCTGATCCGTATGCTTAACGGACTGAATCCCATCACGCGGGGTTCAGTCAAGATTTACGGGACGGAAGTTAACGGGCTCGAGGGAGATTCCCTTCGCGAACTCCGCCGTGACCGCATGTCCATGGTGTTCCAGCACTTCGCACTGCTCCCTCACCGCAGCGTTATCGACAACGTGGCCTACGGTTTGGAGATCGGCGGCGTTAAGGAAGCCGAACGCAAGGAGCGCGCCCAGAAGTGGATCGATCGCGTTGGCCTTTCCGGCTGGGAAGACAACCTTCCAGGCGAGCTGTCCGGCGGTATGCAGCAGCGCGTGGGGCTTGCCCGCGCCTTCACCGCGGATAACGAGATCCTCCTGATGGACGAGGCGTTCTCCGCACTCGATCCGCTCATCCGCCGCGAGATGCAGGAACTCCTCGTGGAGCTTCAGGAAGAGCTTGAGAAGACCATCATCTTTATTACCCACGATCTGAACGAAGCGATGTTCGTGGGAGATCGCATCGCCGTGATGCGTGGCGGCGAAATCGTCCAGGTTGGCACGCCCAACGATATCCTCACGGATCCCGCCAACGATTACGTGGCGAAGTTTGTGCAGGACGTTGATCGCGCCAAGGTTTTGACCGCAGCGGACGTGATGGAAGATCCCCGCGCAGTGGTACGCGCCTCTAGCGGCCCACGTGGCGCCCTACGCGTGATGCGAGACCTCCAAACTCCCACTGTTTTCGTGGTGACTCATGGCCGTAAGGTTGTTGGTTACGTCGAAGATCAGGACGTTCTCCGGGCCGTACGCGCCGGGAACACCGATATCTCCTCCATCCTGAAGCCCTTGCCGGCCACGGCATCTCTTGACCAGTACATCGCGGATCTGTTCGAGATCACCATCCATTCACGCCTTCCCATTGCCGTGGTGGGCGAAAACGATCGCCTCCTCGGCGTTATCCCACGCATCACCCTGCTTGCCGCACTAGCCAACAGCGATGCAAAAGAGGATCTCACAATTTCACCGCAACAAATGGTTCCCGTTGAAGTACTTGATGCCACTCTCAATGGCTCGTCCGATAAGGAGGCCCGTTCATGAGTGATTTCCGTATACCTCTTGGTAACTGGATCAGCGATTTCATTGACTGGCTCATTGACGCGGCCGGGGGATTCTTCGATTTCCTCCGCATGGTCATGGCAGCGATGTACGACGGCTTGGAGCAGGCGCTTACTTCACCGCCATTCTGGGTAATCGTCATTTTGGTGGCAGTTCTTGCCTACTTCTCGAAGGGGTGGAAGCTCGCGATCGGCTCGGCCATCGGGCTTGTGCTCATCGTGGCGTTGGACCAGTGGGAAAACGCGATGTCCACCCTGTCCCTCGTGCTCCTCGCCAGCCTCATCGCCCTTCTGATCGCCATCCCCACGGGCATCTGGGCGGCGAAGAGCAACCGAGCATCCGTTGTGATCCGGCCGATCCTCGATTTCCTCCAGACCATGCCCGCGATGGTGTACCTGATCCCGGCGCTCATGCTGTTCCGTATTGGCGTTGTACCAGGTATGGTCGCAACAATCATCTTCTCGCTGGCACCCGGTGTGCGCCTCACCGAACTTGGTATTCGTAACGTGGATAAGGAAGTTGTGGAGGCGGGTTACGCCTTCGGCTCCACCCCGGGACGCGTGCTCCGGCAGATTCAGCTACCGCTGGCTATGCCCAGCATCATGGCCGGAGTCAATCAGGTCATCATGCTTTCGCTGTCCATGGTTGTTATCGCCGGTATGGTGGGTGCAGGCGGACTTGGATCCGATGTGGTCACCAGCCTGAACCGCGTTGACGTTGGGCTCGGCTTCGAAGCCGGAACTGCCGTTGTTGTGATCGCCATGATCCTAGACCGCGTCACGAGCGGATTCGGTAACCGCGAACGCTCCAAGGCCAAGGCCGAAAAGGCAGCAGCCTAAACACGAACTTGAAGACAAAACAAAGAAGGAGAAACACCATGAAGAAACGAATTGGCGCTGGCACCCTTGCGATCGGCGCAGCAGCCGCCCTCGTGCTAGCCGGATGTAGCAGTAGTGACAATGGCTCCGATGGCGGTGACTCCAAGGAGATCACCATCGGACTGTTCAACTGGGACGAGGCCATCACGGTTTCGAACCTGTGGAAGTACGTGCTGGAGGAAGAAGGTTACACGGTTAACCTCGAGACCGCAGATCCCGGCCCCGTCTTCACCGCGCTGGCCGCTGGTGATTACGATGCCGTTCTGGACGTCTGGCAGCCCGTCACCCACAAGAGCTACCTCGAGCAGTACGGCGATGACATTGATGAGCTAGGCGTGTGGAACGACGATGCCAAGCTCACGGTTGCCGTGAACTCAGACGCTCCAATCGATACCATTCCCGAGCTGGCGGACAACGCCGATCTGTTCAATAACCAGATCATCGGCATTGAGCCCGGCGCTGGCCTCACAGAGGCCATGGAAGACGAAACCATTCCAACCTACGGCCTGGAGAACATGGACTACATTACGTCCTCCACGCCTGCGATGCTTTCCGAGCTCAAGACCGCCATGGGCAACGGCGAGAACATTGCTGTGACCTTGTGGCACCCACACTGGGCCTACGATGCCTATGACCTCAAGGATCTCGAAGATCCCGAAGGCACGCTTGGCGAGGCCGAAACCCTCTCCTCGTGGGGTTCTCCTACGTTCCGCGAGGATCAGCCTGAGGTTGCCGAGTGGCTGGCGAACTGGACGATGGATTCCGATATGCTGCATGAGCTGGAGAACCTGCTGTTGAACGAAAACGATGATCCCAGCAAGTATGGGGAGATCATCGAGCAGTGGGCAGCCGATAACCCCGATTACATCGCTGAGATGACCGGCGGTTCCGCAGATTCTTCCGAAGATTCGTCCGAAGATGAAGCGACCGACGAGGCCACGGACTAAGTACAACCGCGACCAACGTCAGGGGCAACCTGAGGAGTTTTCGGACTCCCGGGTTGCCCCTCGTTTTTTGCCGACGACGGAACGTTGCGTACGTGGGTAGGCTTTCGTACGTAGGTGGGCGTTCGCCCGCGGCACTCTATATCGATCTGGACCAGAAGCTGCGCGAAAGAGTATGACGTGGGACAA
>OMJG01001823.1_pt1 | contig 11491 bp, 10 predicted proteins | sample 1646431 | NCBI WGS metagenome assembly OMJG01 (sample SAMN03771674, study PRJEB25209) | food metagenome | isolation source: Cotija cheese | place: Mexico:Jalisco,Michoacan | collected 2011-12-12 | reverse complement strand
TTTTGTCTAGAAAACGAAATGATATCACTAACCGAGAACTATTTTACACTAACTTTTGAATACAAAAACATCACCAGCTAGCTGGTGATGTTTTTAATCTTATTCAGATTGGTCTTTATCCAATTTGTGAGATTCAGCATCCATCTTGATATTTGTTCCGCCATTCTCCAACTCTTTTGCCAGTTCTACAATGTATTCTTTTAAATTGTCTTTAACTTGCGGATGAGTCAGACCGTATTGGATCGTTGTTTTCAAGAATCCGAATTTATCGCCGACATCAAAGCGGTCGCCTTTGAATTCTTTTGCAAATACGCGCTGTGTTTTGTTTAAAGCATCGATTGCATCGGTTAACTGGATTTCTCCTCCGACACCCGGCTCTTGTTTTTCAAGCAAATCGAAAATCTGCGGAGTCAGCAGGTATCTTCCGATAATCGCCAAATCACTTGGTGCATCTTCCGGCTTTGGTTTTTCAACGAATTGACGTACATTATATAATCCTTCTTCTGCCTCTGCTTCAGGATCAATAATACCGTAGCTGGATGTTTCTTCATGCGGCACTCTCATAACTGCAATATTAGAAGCATGTGTTTTTTCATAGCCTTCAATCAACTGTTTAGTCAATGGTACTTCATCAGCTGTTACGTCGTCTCCTAACATAACAACAAAAGGCTCATCTCCAACGAATGCTTTTGCTTGAAGAACAGCATGCCCCAGACCCAGCGGGTAAGCTTGACGAGCAAAGTATAGGTTTAGACCCGTCGTTTCTTCAACTAATTTCAGCAACTCATCTTTTCCTTTTGCTTTTAGGTTTTCTTCCAGCTCTGGATTAGAGTCAAAGTGGTCTTCGATTGGACGTTTTAGTTTCCCAGTAATGATCAGGATATCTTCAATCCCTGAAGCAATCGCTTCTTCAACAATAAACTGGATCGTTGGTTTATCCACGATGGGAATCATTTCTTTAGGCATTGCTTTAGTTGCCGGTAAAAAACGTGTACCATATCCTGCTGCTGGGATGATCGCTTTTCTGACTTTTTTCATCTCTTTCTTCTCCTCTTTCACTGTTTTTCTCCTAACTTCACTTTATATGTAGAAAGACTTTCGCCCTCCTTCTACAATTAAGCAGAATGTCTTAATTGAGCGTAAAAACGACCCGACTTACTATTCTGGTTTGCCTTCACGCTGCATTAAATCAAGTATAACATATTTCACTTCAGCGTCACCATAAATGACTCTGTAAATGGCTTCCGTGATCGGCATATCGATCTCATAGTCCTGTGCCAGCTCGTAAGCTGCTTTGGTCGTAGAAATCCCTTCCACTACCATACCCATTTCTTTTAAGATCGTATCAACCTGCTGCCCTTTTCCAAGCAGCTGACCTGCCCGCCAGTTTCTGGAGTGCGGGCTTGTACAGGTCACAATCAAATCGCCTACACCGCTTAACCCCATAAAGGTCAGCGGGTCAGCCCCCATGGCCACACCCAGTCTGGTAATTTCTGCCAGTCCTCTTGTTACTAATGCGGCTTTGGCATTATCACCAAACCCCATTCCAGTTAACGCTCCAGCACCCACAGCGATAATATTCTTCAGTGCTGCTCCTATCTCTACACCAATGATATCCGGATTTGTGTACACCCTGAAATAATCATTCAAGAATAAGGTTTGAACACTTTCAGAACTCTTTAAATCTGTCGAAGCAGCTGTAATGGTTGTAATGTCTTTAGCCATCACTTCTTCTGCATGACTCGGTCCAGATAATGCAACCACACCGAGTCTTTTTTCTGCCGGTATTTCTTCTTCTAAGATTGTTGAAATCCTTTTGTGTGTCTGCTGTTCTAATCCTTTAGATGCATGAACGATCAGCTTGGGACTGCCGATATATTCAGCTGCAGCGGCTGCTAAGGATCTGATTGCTTTTGTCGGAACAACAAATACCAGTACCTCTGCGTGGTGGACCGCTTTTTCTAAATCACTCGTCGCGGTCAGTGTTTCTGGTAGCGTAAATGCTGGAAGATAAGCATGATTCGTATGCTGCACATTGATTTCTTCTGCTTGAGCTGGATTTCTGCTCCAAAGCATGACATCTTGTCCATTTTCAAGCAAGACCGCGGCTAATGCAGTCCCCCAGGATCCAGCTCCTAAAACAGCTACTCGTTTACTCACTGTTTGGGTGCCTCCTCAAAAACTGCCGACTGTTCTGCCGGTTCGCCGATGATTAAACCGGTTAATTCACTCATAGACTTGACAGTGTAAGTTGGATGATAGGGAGCAATCTCTTCTTTGGTTTTCTGAGACCACTCTACAAATACACTTGGGATGCCCGCATTGGTTGCCGATTCGATATCATGAGCGTTGTCGCCGATCATAATCGCCTGATTATGCGGTGCATTCAGTTCCGCTAATGCTCGATAAATGGGCTCAGGATGGGGCTTGAAGTGAGTGTAGGAATCTGACCCAATAACCAGATCGAACAAATCTTCTAATCCTAATACTTTAATGCCTCGCTCAATCATATCATTCCGTTTAGTTGAGATAACGGCTAGTTGAACGCCATGCTGCTTTAACTCTGTTAAAGATTCTTTGACCCCTTCGAACACAGTGATCATTTCGTCATGTAATTCGGAATTCAGTTTGCGGTACTGTGCCACTACTTCCACCGATCGGTCCGGCACCAAAGTCTCATAGACCTCTGAAAGAGAGGGGCCGTTGAATTGCCGCACTGTCTCCATGGTATATTCTCCTGGAAACAACTCTTCTAATATCGTAAAGTGTGTTTTGTTGATCAATTCATTTGAGTTGGCTATTGTACCGTCAAAATCAAATAATGCTGCTGTATATTCCACGTATATTTCCTTCCTTGTCTGCCGTTTGGGTTAACGTTTTTTTGATTCGTACTTTTTCTTCTTTTCTGCAAAAGTGCGCTCTGGCAGCATGCCTTGCGTATAATACGGAGGTGTCGGATATAGGAATTTTCTTCTGTAAATAATCAATGCAATCGCTCCAACAAGCAGCAGAAGCGATAGTACTTGCGACACGCGGAATGGACCCCAGTATAAGCTGTCTGTGCGCATTCCTTCAATCCAGAACCGCCCAAGTCCATACCAGGCAACATATCCTAGAGCCGTCTCGCCTCTGCGTAATAGATCTTTTCTGCTGCGAAGGAACATCAGTAAAACAAATCCGGCAACATTCCATAATGACTCATATAGGAACGTTGGATGATAATAGGTTCCGTTTATGTTCATCTGTTCTATAATAAAATTGGGGAGCATTAGATTCTCTAAGAACCCGCGGGTCACTTCTCCGCCATGTGCTTCCTGATTGACAAAGTTACCCCAGCGACCGATTGCTTGAGCAATCATGACGTGCGGTGCTAAAACATCTAACAGAAGCCACGCTGGCACACCGCGTTTCTTTGTAAACCACAATAAAGCAGCAAATCCGGCAATCAAACCACCATAAATGGCGATTCCGCCCTCCCAAATATAAAATATCCGGATCGGGTCCTGCAGGTAGGCATCTAATTCAAAGATTACATAGTAAATCCTGGCGCCGATCAGTCCGGCTGGGATAATCCAAAATGCCAGATCCACGATAAAATCTTCTTCGATTCCTCTTTTTTCCCCTTCTTTGATACTCAACCATACAGCTAAAAACATTCCAATAACGATAATGATTCCATACCATGCTACACTGATCGGTCCCAGCTGAAAAGCTACCGGATCTATAGCACCTATATTGACTGCCATATTCTTACTTCCTCCATACTATAACTCTTGAGAGTTCCTTTTGATCAACTGATTTAGATTCTGTTCAAAGGTTTCTGTAGCGTCGTAACCCATTTCTTTCGCGCGTATATTCATTGCGGCGATTTCAATAATAATGGACAAGTTGCGTCCTACTCGCACCGGAATAGAGAGTTTAGGCACATCTACATTGAAAAAGCGCATTTTTTCCAGGTTATTTCCTAAACGATCATACTCACGGTTGCGGTCCCAATGTTCCAGATTCATAACGAGGTCCACTGTTTTACTTGTGCGGATAGCTCCGACTCCGAAGAGGTTGACTACATCGATCACGCCAATCCCTCTAATTTCTATTAAATGGCGTAAAATTTCAGGCGGCTCACCAATAATTCGATGCTCATCCATCATGTACAACTCTACGCGATCATCTGCTACTAATCGATGTCCTCGCTGGATCAGTTCCAGGGCAGTTTCTGATTTTCCAATCCCTGAATCTCCGATAATCAAAACACCCATCCCATAAATGTCGACCAGCACACCATGTTGAGAAATGCGTTCTGCTAATCTCTCCTCCAAGAAATTCGTTACATTTGAAGATAATCTGGTTGTAGGTCTAGAAGAAACCAATACGGGAACGCCTTTTTCAGAAGCTGCTTTGATCAGCTCTTTTGGCGGTTCCTGATTTCTAGAAATCAGAAAAGCCGGTGTATCTGCCTGACACATCCGTTTCATAATAATATACCGTTCATCACTGGTCATTCGTTTTACAAATGATAATTCAGTTCTGCCTAATAATTGAACTCGGTTTTGCGGATAAAAGCTGAAATAGCCCGTCAACTCTAAAGCAGGTCGGGATAAGTCACTGATCGTAATATGACGGTCTAGATGATCTTCTCCAGTAATGACTTCAATGTCATTCATTGCTTCAACAAGTTCCTTAACAGTTACTTTATTGGTCATGTTAATCTCCTTCGCTAATCTTTTACTTTATGATTCACGCTGTTCTTTCACTGCACTGCTGCACTGCTGTGATTGCCTTCTAATCTGGAAAGCCTTCGTAAAATACTTAGCCTTATCTAAAAATGAATAAGCACTTACATCATATCATAATTGAATACGTCTTTATAGTGGATATCATTGCCCTTAATCTAATTTAAACTGAATTTACAATAATAAAAAACTCCACCGAAAAACGGAAGATCCGTCAATCGATGGAGCATAACGATTATTCTGCTTTTTACTAATTTTCGAATCCACTGCTCAAGAATGCGTTTAGCGCAGAAACAATGAGCGCAACGAGCAGTGCCAGCCAGAATGAACTGAAGGCGAAGCCGCTCACTAAGGCAGCTGTCAACCAGAGCATTAAACCGTTTATGACGAAATAAAACAGTCCTAACGTCAAGAACGTGATGGGTAAGGATAAAAGGACTAAAATGGGTTTAACAAACAGATTCAGTCCAGCAAAAACGATTGCCGCAACTAACGCTGTCAGCCAAGTCTCAATAATAAATCCTTCCAGAAATCCGGCTAAAGATAAGAATATAATTGTATTAGCTAAGATTTTTTGCCACCATTTCATGCTTAAAAGTCACTCCAGTCGTCCTCATCTACCTTTTCAGCTTCTTTTCTCTGTTGTTTCGGTTGAGGTCCTCTATTCGAGAAGCTGCTCGAACGATCAGAGGATGTTCTGCGAGGATTTCTTTTACTTGAACTGCCCTCTGGTAAAATCAACGCTAATATTAAATAAATCGGAACGGTCGCTCCTACTCCTACAAAAGTTGCCACGACCACTATGACGCGCAATAAGACAGGATCGATATTGAAATATTCGCCTAATCCTCCTAAAACACCGAAGATAACGGCATTATCTTTTGATTTTCTTAAATGTCCCATTATAACTTTCCTTCCTTTATGAAATTATTGATTAGAGTCTTTTAAAAGCACATTTCCTGAAGTCGTATGTGCTTCCAGTTGCAGCACTTGTCCTTCACGAATACGTTTAAACTTAAGTTTCGTGTCTTTTTGAGTCTGGATATCTAACTCGCTCAATCTGCTCTTCACTTTTCCGAAAACTGTCTTAGCTTCTCCTTCAACATCCGTTTCAAAAGGAATCGCGATTTTGACATCTCCATTTACAGACCCTGCTTTGATACGTGTCATCTCTTTACCCGTCAGCGTCAGCTTGATGTCGCCATTTGTTGTAGAAACGTCTGCACTCAACGGTGAGCCGTTATAAAGAACATCTCCATTTACTGTACTGACCAGAAAATCACGAATACCAGACTGTTTGACTTGAATATCGCCATTCGTCCCTTTGATCTCAAGCATAACAGCTTCTGTGTTTTTAAATGTCATATCGCCATTTGTAGATTTGACAAATAGATCTTTTCCAGAGAATGAGTCGAACACTACATCGCCGTTCAACAACTTAATAGCAGTGTAATCATAAACTCTTTTAGGCAGTGCCATCGTGACGTTAGCTTCTACTCGTTTATTCGGAACATGGAAAACAAATTTATCATCATCGATCTCAATTGTGCTGCGTTCTTCAAAAGCTTTTAAAGGAGTTTCTGAGTCTATTTTACCATAGAGTTTGATTTTTGCAGAGATTTTAATCGTATCATCTTCGCTGGATACTAATTTCAGTTTACCGTTTGCTAGTTTGAAATCTAAAATACTAGCAGTCGTATTTTCAAAAGTCCACTCATGATCAAGTGTGGTAGAGACCAGTTTTGGTACGCGAATGTTCATGTCTTTCCAGTCGAAGTTTTCAAATGCTGAATTAATGGAGCCTTTGACTGATTTTGCAGCATTGCTGTTCATTGAAGAAGAGACTGATTCGCGAATGAGTTTTCCGAGCTCTTTGCCGCTCACTTCAATTTGTTTGCCTGCTTTAGAAATCGTTTCAGTCGCTTCATCGCGCCAGTTTTCAGGAATTTCTAGTCTTTCGGAAACTTGTTTAGCTTTGGTCGTCCATTGTTTCATTTTTGTTGCGTGCAGTTTTTTCATGACTTCATTTTTTTCATCTTGAATCTGCTGTACTTTATCAGACAATCTATTTACAGTTTGTTCCCGCTCTGAGATTTCCATTTCAACATCCGGCTCAGTTTCAGCTTTGACAGCTTCTAACTCAGCTTCTGTTTTGGCCAGGTCAGCTTTTAATTCTGCTACTTCAGCTGTATTATCCAGTTCATTGATTTTTTGAACCAAAGACAATTCTTTTTTCAAATTGGCTATTGATGTCTGTAAAGCAGCTGTTTCTTCATTTTTACGATTTTCCTGATCCGCTTTAAGGTGATCTAATTCCGCTTTTTCATGATCTAAAGCTGATTTTGCTTTTGTCAGTTCGCTATTCACTTGATCTAATTTAGCTGAATGCTGGTTGATTTCTGTTGCTAGGCGTTCCAACTCTTGCTCGTTCTCAGAAGCTTTTTTCGTTTCGGTTTCTTCTGTAGTTGTTTCTCTATCATCATTTGTTTCTGTTGTTTCAACTGTTTCTGATTCTACTGAATCTTCAACTGGTTCTTCAGATACTAGTTGAACAGGATCTGGTTCGTTAAAATCTTTGTTTTCTTGCTTCTTATCTTCTTTTTTCACTAGTGACTCCAGCAAGTCCAACCCTTCTTGAGTTGAAATCACACCGTTTTTGACTAGTTCTAAAATACGTTCTCTCTCTTGCATGTTTCTTCCTCCCATTCATTCTTTCCTCTTATGTCTGCAACAATTTTTAAGTTATGCTTATCTACTCTTTTCAATCATTCTGAAAATCTATCTTTAGAATAGAAAAGATGTTTTCTACCCTTACACATAGTATGCAACAGATGAGTTCAAATGTCATAGGACTTGCGACTGATATTTGAGAATCAATCAAAAAACAAATGACAAAGATCCTTCAACACAATGAAATGCTGAAGGATCTGAATGGTTTACTTACTTCCGACTTTTGATTTCCGTTTGGCATCTTTTTCAAGAACTTCTTTCAAAAAGCGGCCGGTATGGCTTTCCTCGACTTCGGCTATATCTTCCGGTGTCCCAGTCGCCAAGATCGTTCCTCCGCCAGCACCGCCTTCCGGTCCAAGGTCAATCACATAATCAGCAACCTTGATTACATCCAGGTTGTGTTCGATCACTAACACAGTATTTCCAGCTTCTACCAATCGTTCTAAAACGACCAGCAGTCTGGCAATGTCATCTGCGTGTAACCCTGTTGTCGGCTCATCCAAAATATAGAAGTTGTGCCCATTCTGTCTCTTATGCAGTTCACTCGCTAGTTTCATCCGTTGAGCTTCTCCTCCGGACAAGGTTGTAGCCGGCTGTCCTAACGTCATATAGCCCAATCCGACATCAATGATCGTTTGAAGCTTGCGTGCGATCTTCGGTACATTTTCAAAGAATTCGACAGCATCTTCGATAGTCATTTCAAGAACTTCAGCGATATTTTTGCCTTTATATCGAACTTCTAAGGTTTCTGAGTTATAGCGTGTTCCGTGACAAACTTCACAGGGAACATACACATCAGGCAGAAAGTGCATCTCGATTTTTATGATTCCGTCACCTTTACACGCTTCGCAGCGTCCGCCTTTGACATTAAAACTAAAGCGTCCTTTTTGATAACCGCGCATTTTGGCTTCATTCGTTTTTGCAAATAAATCTCTGATATCATCAAAAACACTTGTATAAGTCGCTGGATTGCTTCGAGGCGTTCTGCCGATCGGACTTTGATCGATATCGATGATTTTTTCAATATTTTCATAGCCTGTCACACTCTTATGCAGACCCGGTTTCGCTTTTGAACGTCCGACTTCTCTAGCTAAAGCTTTTTTCAAGATACCATTCACAAGAGAACTCTTGCCTGATCCTGATACTCCAGTGACTGCAGTAAATCGACCCAGCGGGAATGAGACATCCACATTTTTCAAATTATTCTCACGCGCCCCTTTTACTTCGATGGATCCTAAATCTTCTGTACGGCGTACTTCTGGAACAGGGATGAATTTTTCTCCTGATAGATAAGCACCGGTCAGGGAATCCGGGTTGCTTTCAACTTCATCAGGTGTTCCGCTGGCAACAATCTGTCCGCCGCGCTCGCCTGCCCCTGGCCCCATATCGATTAGATAATCAGCTGCACGCATAGTATCTTCATCATGTTCTACGACAATCAGTGTATTACCTAAATCTCTCATATTCTTCAATGAATCAATCAAACGATTATTATCTCGCTGATGAAGTCCGATTGAAGGTTCATCCAGAATATACAGTACTCCAGATAAATTAGAACCGATCTGCGTCGCTAAGCGAATCCGCTGAGATTCTCCACCTGAAAGGGTTCCTGCTTTTCGGCTCATTGTCAGATAGTCCAAGCCAACATTTTTCAAAAAGCTCAATCGATCGAGAATTTCTTTTTGAATCGGCAACGCAATTGTCGTATTCCGTTGTGAAAGATCCATCTTTTCAAAGAAAGCATGCGCTTCTTCAATAGAAAAATCGCTGACTTCACCAATATCTTTGCCCAGAACTTTGACAGACAAAGCTTGACGATTCAATCGTTTCCCTTTACACACAGGACATTTAAGCTCTGTCATATACTGAAGCATCTGATTTCGGGTAAAATCACTGTTTGTCTCTTTGTATCGTCTTGCGATATTCGGCAAAATCCCTTCAAAAGGAATCATGGTATCTCTTACACTGCCGAAGTCATTTTTGTAATGGAAATGGAATTTTCTGTCTTTCGAACCATTCATGACAATCTCTTTTTGTTCATCAGTCAGATCTTTAAACGGAATATCCGTTGGTATGCCAAACGTCTCGCAAGCTTGCGACAGCATTTGCGGATAATAATTTGAGCTGATCGGATTCCAAGGAATAATGGCACCATCATCAATAGACAGTGACTGATCCGGCACGACCAGTTCCTGGTCAACTTCAAGATTTGTTCCCAGTCCGTCACAAGCTTCACAGGCTCCAAAAGGTGCGTTGAAAGAAAATAAACGCGGTTCTATCTTTGGTAAGGTAAAACCGCAATGCGGACAAGCATAGTGCTCGCTGAACAAATCTTCCCGCTCTCCGATAATATCAGCTATTACAAATCCATCTGCAAGGCGTAAAGCTGACTCGACTGATTCAAATAAACGAGAACGAATTCCATCTTTGATTACGATTCGATCGACTACCACATCAATGGTATGTTTTTTATTTTTATCCAGCTCGATTTGGTCACCGATATCAGCCATCTCACCATCGATTCTCAATCTGACATATCCTTCAGCTTTGATTTTATCTAGGATTTTTTTATGTTGGCCTTTTTTCTCTTTTACGATCGGTGCTAAAATTTGGATTCTAGTTTTTTCTGGGTTTTCCATGATGCTGTCGACCATTTGATCAACAGACTGGCTAGAAATCTCAGTTCCGTCATTAGGACAGATCGGCGTACCGATTCGGGCATACATCAAACGCATATAGTCATTGATCTCAGTAGCTGTTCCAACTGTAGACCGCGGATTATTGCTGGTCGTTTTCTGATCAATAGAGATCGCCGGACTTAAACCATCAATGCTGTCCACATCCGGTTTATCCATTTGTCCTAAAAACTGTCTGGCATAGGCAGAAAGCGACTCTACATATCTTCTCTGACCTTCAGCATATAGCGTATCAAACGCCAGAGAGCTTTTACCAGAACCGGAAAGGCCAGTCATTACAACGAATTTATCACGCGGAATCGTCACATCAATATCTTTAAGATTGTGAGAGCGAGCACCGCGAACTTCAATTTTGTCGTTACCCATTAATTTGATCATTCCCTTTACTAAATTCTAGCCTTGCATTTTCAATCTGTTTTTTAGTTGATTACTGCTTTAATTTAAATGATTTTTAGCACAACGAAGAGGTAAGTGAATCATTCCCTTACCTCTTCCCTATCCTATATTATAACATATCATCTTCTATTTTGCGAATGTTTGTTCTGTATCCCGTTCGCTGAGCAGCTGACTGGTAATTCTTTCCAGTTCTGCCTGATTAGTGAATTCACCTCTAATCAAGTCCGGTAATATTTCTTTCAAAAAGTATTGTACACAAGTTAATGATTGGAATTCTAAAATGGTTCCTAAAGACTCTTTATAGATTTCTGTAAATAGCGGTTCGGGGTTGCCTTTTTGAATTTCTCCAAAAGATTCGTACAGCAGATCAACTTTATCGGCTACTGAAAGAATCTTTCCTTCGAGCGAATCGTCCTTTCCCTCTTTGAATCGTTCTTGATATATGTCTTGGAATGGTTCAGGAATTTCCTGCTGAATAAAGTGATAAGCCATTGATTCTTCTACTGTCGCTAGTCGTTCTCGTAAATAAGGGTCAGCGTACTTCACAGGTGTTTTAATATCGCCGATAAAGATTTCTGTATAATCATGGTTCAATGCTTTTTCATACAAAGAGCGCCAGTCTACAGCATTGCCGGCCTGTTCTTCTACGGTGCCTAAAAATTGAGCAATTTGTGTCACTTTAAATGAATGCGCCGCTACTGAATGTTCCTCATACTTGAATTTTCCAGGACATCGATTGATCTTTTCCAAGTCGCTCAGACTTTTAAAATATTCGTGCATACCCATATTCTCACTCCTTCATTGGTCATATCTATCCGTAATGATAAATTTTTACTATATTATCAGCTTCTTGCAATAAATGCAACTTCTTACTTAATTGTGTATGTGTAAAGTTAATCTCGGAAATTTATTCTAGAAATCTGAAACGCTGTTTTT
>OMJG01001822.1_pt1 | contig 11497 bp, 12 predicted proteins | sample 1646431 | NCBI WGS metagenome assembly OMJG01 (sample SAMN03771674, study PRJEB25209) | food metagenome | isolation source: Cotija cheese | place: Mexico:Jalisco,Michoacan | collected 2011-12-12 | reverse complement strand
ACGGCGACCACCGAGATCTACACTCTTTCCCTACACGACGCTCTTCCGATCTCAGCACCAATCCGGGAAGACGGATGTTCCTTCGCCGCGCCCGATTTCTGTGAGCCTCCTGCTGCTGTTCCAGCAGATGCCGTTTCCACATGGTGTTGACTTCCTGCTGGTCTTCGCTGGTCATGGGCAGGTCCTTCATCCGTGCTCCTCCTCCGACATTTGAGCCGACACGGGCGGAATCCATTGTTCCGGCGTGCTGGCTTCACCGTATGAGGCAAATGTGTGATGTTTGTTGAAGAAGTATTTGAGAATCGTTAAGCCGCATGTGTACCGTGCGGAATCCGCTTGTTGATACATGCTCATCGCTTCGTCGCTGGGATGGTGGCATGCGCTGCGCGATGCAGGGTTTCACCGAGTGCAGTGCGATATGGGATTGCTGCCGGGGGAGAGGACCGTAAACGACGAAAGCTCCCACACGAAGTTTCCAAGGTGTGAGAGCTTTTCCAGTGGCTCCGAGCGGCATCGATCCGCTGACCTAGCGATTTTCAGTCGCTCGCTCTACCAACTGAGCTACAGAGCCATTGAATAGTTGAAAAAACCCGGCGAACCGGGTTTTCTGTTACCACTCAAGCGACCCCGGCCGGACTTGAACCGGTGACCTCCGCCGTGACAGGGCGGCGCTCTAACCAACTGAGCTACGGGGCCGTGGCCACAAAAAGCAGCCAAGTGGATATCTTACAAGAAACTGCGCAACATGCAAATTCGAGCCCCATACGGGTGCTTTCGGCGTGTCGCCAGCTTGGAGTTTCGGCTATTTTGCAGTGATATGGCCACCGAACTGACCTCGCAGCGCCGAGACCACTTTCAGCGCGTCGTCGCTGCCGCCACGCGATGTCTGCCGGGCGAAGAGGGCGGCTGTCGTCGCGGGTACCGGCACCCCGAGTTCCAGGGCGACCTCGACCATCCAGCGTGCCTCGCCGGACTCGTTGGCCACGGGAGGCATCGAGGCGAGATCCGGGTCCTTCTTCAGCGCCAGGGCCAGAAGGTCAAGGAGCCAGGACTTGATGACTGTTCCCGAAGTCCAGGAATCGATGACGGCTGTCGGATTCTTGATCAACTCGCTGTGAGTCATGGTGGCGTAGCCTTCGCCAAGAGCCTGCATCATGCCGTATTCGATGCCGTTATGGACCATCTTGGCGAAATGCCCGGCTCCGACGGGACCGGCAAGCACGAGTCCGGCATGGCCTTCGGGTTTCAGCGCCTGGAAAATCGGCAGGGCTCGGTTGAAATCTTCAGCGTCGCCTCCAATCATCAGTGCATAACCGTTTTGAGGGCCCCATACGCCGCCGGAGACTCCCGCCTCCAGGAAATGTATGCCGTGCCCGGCGAGCTCCGCTTGGTGAGGTGCGTCGTCGGTGTATTTGGTGTTGCCGCCGTCGATTACCAGATCCCCTGCAGAGAGCAGCTCGCCCAGGGCGCTGACGGTGGAATCCGTCGGTACTCCTGCGGGCAGCATCACCCATATGGTCCGTGGAGCTTCGAGCGCAGCCACCAGCTCCTCCAGGGAGTCCACATCCCGTCCGGAGTCCGGTGCGCGGTCGTATCCGACGATGGTATGTCCGGCCTCGCGGATTCGTGAAGCCATGTTGCCGCCCATACGGCCCAGTCCGATCATGCCCAGTTGCATGTTGCCTTCTTTCTTGTTGTTGACATCCATGTTGATGATGTTTGCCTGTTCTTTCGCGCTACACCACAAGCGACAGCAGGAGCGTGAACGCCAGCCCCACGACGGAGAGCACGGTCTCCATCAGTGTCCAGGTCTTGAAGGTCTGTCCGACGCTCATGCCGAAGTATTCCTTGACCAGCCAGAAGCCCGCGTCGTTGAGATGCGAGAATATGACCGAACCCGCTCCGATGGCGAGCACCAGCAGGCAGAGGTGCGTGGGGCTGAGCCCGGATGCCAGGGGCACCATGATGCCTGCGGCGGTCACTGTTGCCACCGTCGCCGAGCCTGTAGCCACTCGGATGAGCACCGCCACAAGCCACCCGGCGATGAGTGGGTTGATTGCCGACCCTGCGATGCCCTGCGCGATGACGTCGCCGATGCCGGAATCCACGAGAGTTTGCTTGAAGCCGCCGCCCGCACCGACGATGAGCAGGATGCCTGAGACGGAGCCGATTGAGGTGCCGACGATGGAGTTGAGTTTGTCGCGTCCAGCTCCGTGCAGCGTGCCCAGAACGAACATGGCGACAAGGGTGGTGATCAGCAGCGCTTCCAGCGGTTGACCGACGAACACGAAGAATCTGCCGACGGGATTGCCGGTCTGCCCGGTCAGGTCGATGATGCTTCCGGCGAGCATCAGCACCACTGGCAGCAGAATCACGCTGAGAGCGGCGCCGAAGGATGGCTTGCTGCTCTGCGATTCGGCTGTTTCCTTGACCTTGGTGTCGTCAGGAGCCATGATCGGCACCCATTTCACCATGACCTTAGCCAGCAACGGTCCCGAGATGATGACGGTCGGTATGGCGACCAGAAGCCCAAGTCCCAGCGTCAGCCCCAGATTCGCGTGCAGGGCGCTGATGGCGGCCAGAGGGCCGGGATGGGGAGGAAGGAAGGCGTGAAGGGTGGAGAGACCGGCCAATGCCGGTATGCCCAGCAGAATCACCGGTTTGTTCGCTCGATGAGCGGCGAAGATGACCACCGGTATGAGGATGACCACGCCCACTTCGAAGAACAGAGGGATTCCCACGGCGAAGGCGATGAGTGCCATGGCCCAGGGGAGCAGGTGCGAAGGTGTTTTGCTGAGAATGGTATCGACGATGACGTCCGCTCCGCCTGAAACCGTCAGCAGCGTGCCGATGATGCCGCCTAGGGCTATGAGGATGCCGACGCTGGACACGGTAGAGCCGAGGCCGTCCGTGAAGCTGGTGAATGATTTGTCGTAGCTGATTCCGGCGCTTACGGCCATGACGAAGGACCCGAGCATCAGCGCCAGGAAAGGATGCAGCTTGACGACGGATATCAGCAGAACGATGACGATGATGCCGATGAGTGCGGCAATGATGAGGTTCATGGAATCACTCCTTTGTGTTCGATGAGTTGTGGAAAGAGCGGGGTTTCGAGGTAATCCCGGGGGAAAGACGGTGCAGAGTGTCTGGACTGAGCAACCGGGCGGCATAGCGATGTCCTGTTCCCCGTTTCCCGATATGACACAGACTGACCGGCTCGGTGCAGGTCAACGTATCAGGGATTCTTCGCTTGCGGCGTGCTCGCGTACGGCCCGAATCGCACGGTCGATCATCTCCTGTTGCGTGCCGGCGACGGATACTTCGATACCCGGTTCATCTGATTGCAGGGGCTCGAGGATGGCGAATTGGCTTGGCAGCAACGCCGGAGGCATGAAGTGCCCTTTACGCCGAGTCAGCCGATCCTGGATGAGCTCCTGCGACCCGACAAGATGCACGAAGAACACTGGTACATCCTTGCGAAGGATGTCCCGGTATGAGCGTTTGAGCGCCGAGCTGGAAACGACGGTTGACTCTCCGAGGGATTGACGTCCGAGCATCCAGCGGTTGATGACTTCGAGCCAGGGGCGTCTGTCCTCGTCGGTGAGCGGGATGCCATGAGACATCTTCTCGATGTTGGCTTTCGGATGGAAATCGTCGCCCTCGGCCATGGTGAACCCCAATTGATCTCTGATTGCTTCCGCGACGGTTGATTTTCCGCATCCTGCGACGCCCATGACTACGACGTGAACCGGGAGTTTGCTGTCATTGCTCTGACTGGTCATCGTTATATCTACCTACCTTCTGCTACGTTGCAGTTGCTGATGACGACGGGAGCTGCGGGACACCGAGTATCCGTCGTCGGATTATGGCTCAGATTGTAATCACATACAGAGTACTAATCAAGTTAAAAAGAGTACTTAATGAGCAACATCACATTATGAATACTCATTGGTACTCTCATAACTATGTCGAATTATGGAGAGAGCGATTCAGAAGCGGTGCTGATGCATACGCCGGTCGCGCAGGAGCTGGCCATAGACATCATCGAAGGGCGCTGGGAGATTGGCCGCCCAAAAACCTTGGAAGAAATTCAGCGCAGATTCTCCATTTCGAGGACCGTTGCCAGGGAAGTGGCTCGGCAGCTGCAATCCGTAGGAGCCGTAGAGGTCAGAAAGCGTCTGGGCATCGTCGCACGACCGGTCGCCGAATGGTCTGCGCTCAATACGCAGGTGGTGAATTGGAAGCTTCATTCCAACCAACGACGCAGCCAGCTCATATCGCTCACCGAGTTGCGTCTGGCGGTCGAACCGGCAGCGGCTGCAGGCGCTGCCGCGCATGCGCCCATGGACGTCAAGGCCAAGGTTGCGGTTCTGGCGGTCGAAATGAGGAAAACCGGCGAGCAGGGGATGCTTGAAAAATTCCACGAATACGATATCGAATTCCACTCGCTGCTGCTCAAATACAGCGGCAATGAGCTTTTCGCAGCGCTCGCGGACGTGGTGTCCACGATTCTTCGCGGCAGGGTCGAGATAGGCATGTACCCACAGCAGCCCGAGCCCGAAGCGTTGGACGCGCACCAGGAGGTTGCCGACGGCGTGCTGAAAGGCGACCCGGCGATGGCGAGAGAGGGCATGCGCCGCATCGTTGACGAGGTGGACGAAGCGGTGTCCCAGAACATCTGAGCTGTAAACGGCTGGAGCTTTTTGCCGGAGCACGGAGCATTGGAGCGGAACGTCTAAAGACGTTGCACTCCGTTTGGTGAGGGGGGGTACCTGTGACTTTAGAAGAGTGACAGTCTAGACGTATGCAAACCGAGCAGAGTACAAGGTGTGTCTGCGAGCTATCTGCCCAGAGTTGCGCTGTCTGCGCTTATAGCTGCTGTCGTCGCCACTGTTGCGCTGGTTGCGTCATGATTCTGGAAATATGAGCGCAGCGCACTGTCGATGGCGTCGGAATCGTCGTCGCAGCCGTATCCGCTGTATGAGCTGCAGGACGGGTCGCTGTATGATTCGTAGTCCGTAAGCTCCTGATTGACGGCGTAAATCAGCAATCCGGCGAACAGCGCCACCACTGCAGTGTAGATGCCACTGATGATGACGCCTGCGATGGCAAGTCCGTTTCCCCGTTCCCGGGTTTTGCGAATCTGGAAGATGGCGATGATGGAGATAACCAGTCCGGCGGGGAAGCACAGGAAGCTCAGGACGAATCCTACAATCGCCATGGTGTTCCACGGGGCATATGGTTGAACCATCGTTCCTTGAGGTGTCACATAGGAACCCTGTGATACGTAACCTGGCTGTGAGTACCCCGTTTGTGTATAACCGGCCTGCGCATAGCCTGGTTGTGTGTAGCCGGCCTGTGTGTAATCGGGCTGCGCATACGATTGCGGGGTATCGGTCGGCGACGTCCCGGCCTGCTGTGCCCAGGGCTGTTGAGGTCTAGGAATGTAAGGATTCCGATTATCCGAGTATGGCTGCCTCGGGGTCTGTCCACTCTGCTGTTGGTATTGCTGCGGCGGTACCTGACCTCGGTCTCGCTGTTGCTGCCCGGCTTGCGATGGATTCTGTTGAGGGGCGGAATTGCCCTGAGGGTTCTGCCCTTGAGCGTCGTCTTGCGGGGTGCCAAAGTTATCGGTCATAGTGCAAAGTGTAGCCGTTTTCGAAACGGTGTTGGCTGGGAGAATAGCGTTACGCGCACTGCCTGTACGAAAACGGTGGAAACAGCGGAAAGAGCCACCGTATTTCGCGCAGGCAGTGCGCGTATTCGAGTGTAGGGGACGAAGGGCTCAGTCGGTCTGCTTCCAGTTCTCGACGTCGATATGATGTTCGGGGTTTGCTTGCCATGCTTCCCAGGCAGAGCGCACAATGTCCTCGACTCCGTACTTGGCGTGCCATTCCATGGCTTCGTTGATGCGCTTCGGTGAGCCGATGAGATGCGGAGGGTCTCCTGCGCGGCGGGCCTTGATGGCTTCGGTGAAGGGGAGTCCGGTGACCTTCTTCACTTCATCCACAATCTGGCGGACCGAGGTGCCTTCCCCGGTGCCGACGTTGAACGCGTCGTATTCCCGCTCGTCCTTGTCCAGGTAGTGCAGTGCGGCAATATGGGCATCGGCCAGGTCGGATACGTGGATGTAGTCACGTACGCAGGTGCCGTCCGGGGTGGGGTAGTCGTCACCGAAGATTGCAGGCGCCTTGCCTTGTTTCAGGCGGTCGAAGAGCATGGGGATGAGGTTGAGTATTGCGGGGTCCTCGAGTTCTACGGGACCGCACCCGGCGACGTTGAAATACCGCAGCGCGCAGAAGCGAACGCCGAAGGGCTGTTCGCAGGCCCGTGCCATCCACTCGCCGAAGAGCTTCGTCTGGCCGTACGGGTTGATCGGGACCATCGGGACGACGTCCTCGGGTACCACATCGACAGGGGGTACGCCGTAAGTGGCCGCCGAGCTGGAGAACACCAGTTTCTTGACGCCTGCATCGGCCATGCCTTGCAGCACGTTGAGCATGCCGTTGATGTTCTGCTGGTAGTACCACAGAGGCTTTGCCACGGACTCGCCGACCTGTTTGCGCGCGGCGAAGTGGATGACCGCATCCACGTGGTGTTCGGTGAGGATTTGGGCGATGAGCTTGTCGGACCCGGGCGCCGCGATATCCGCACCATACAGACGTGAGCCTTCGATGCGGGTAGACTTGCCGTAGCTGAGGTCGTCTATGACGACTACTTCCTCACCTGCCTCGTGCAGGGCGTGGACGACGTGAGCGCCGATGTAGCCGCAACCTCCGGTGACGAGAACTGTCATATCTGGCCTTCCTTCGTGAGCGAAGGCGAACAAGAAAACACAAGGATTGTTCGCTTATGCTCAAATATGTTATCTTTTTTGCACTTTAAGTGTATCACACGAACATGATTGAACATCATGACAGGGAGGATACTCTGTATTAGGTTATTTGACCGTGAGGATTCAGGAATCGCGGCTTCACCACCGCACAAGGAGCGAACATGATCGAAGGTGTCCAGTCGGAATCCCCTGCGAGGGCAGCAGGCCCGGAGTCCGAAAGCGGAGCGCACCGTCCGGTGCTGTCATTCGTCCGGCGGTCGGGACGTTTGGACAAACGCCTGCAAAAAGCCTGGGACCGATATTCGTCGGAGTATCTGATTGAGCTGAACGACAGTGACACATCGCTCGGCGTCCGTGAGGGAATGCGCTTCGGCAGGAATTCAATCAAGCGATATTGGGGCAATACCCATCCACTGGTCGTTGAAGTGGGGACCGGTCAGGGCGAGAACATCGTCGCAGCCGCTGCGGCACACCCGGAACTGAATTTCCTCGCACTGGAGGTCTACGACCCCGGAATCGCCCACACCATGCTGCTGGCGGGAAAGCAAGGCCTGACGAATCTGCGCATCGCCCAGGTCAACGCTCCGGAACTGTTCGCCTGCATGGACAGTGGCAGCATCGCCGAGGTCTGGACCTTCTTCCCTGACCCCTGGCCCAAGATGAAGCACCATAAACGTCGCATCATCCAGGATTCCTTCGCGCGGGCGGTGAGCGAAGCGTTGGTCAAAGACGGGCTCTGGCGTATCGCCACCGACATCGAGGACTACGCCCTGCATGTCCATGAAGTGCTCGACACGATGGACTGCCTGAGCAATGTGGGGGATGTGACGGTATCGCTTCCCGCCGAGCACGTTGGCAAGGGCAATGCCGGAGAGGCCGCGAATCTGCCGCATCAGGATTTCATCGAGTCCTCGCGGTTCGAGGGGCGAGTGCTGACCAATTTCGAGAACAAGGGCATTGCCGCCGGGAGGGTGATACATGATTTCACCTATCGTGCGGTGAATGACAACTGAAATTCCGTTATGCGCCCCAGCACGGGGTTCATGGTTCGTCGGGCAACGATTTCACGACGCGACTCACCGGTTTGCCCAAGTCGCGCGTATCGCGTATTATGAACTCGTTTGCCCCCGTCGTCTAACGGTTAGGACATCAGACTTTCACTCTGACAACGAGAGTTCGACTCTCTCCGGGGGTACCATTCAGAACGTTGTAATCGCAACGGTTCAGACCCTTTCTCACATCAATTGCATATGGGTGAAAGCCGTCAAAAAGCGGCTTTGGCTCGCAATAATGGCTAGAGTAATGGCTAGAGTAGATGCATGGGAAAAGACAAGGACGAGGATCAGCGCCCCAAAGGCAGTGGCAGCATCTACCATGACACAGGCAAGCACCTGTGGACCATGACCGCCGAAGCCGGGTACAGTCCGGCGACCGGCGCTCGCAAACGGATAACGGTCAGCATCTCCGACAGGAAGGTCGTTGGGGACAACAAGCCCACACGCAAACTCCAACACCTCATGGAGGCGAAGAAGGAGAAGTGGGTGGCGGACGGCAAACTCATCACCGAGCAGACCCCACGGCTCGAAGCCTGGCTCACCAGATGGACCGATGAGATCATGAAAGCCAAACTCAAACCCCGCACACTGCAGACCTACCGGTCATGCATCAACCAGTGCATCACCCCATGCATCGGCAAGGTTCGACTCGACGCACTGGGTCCAAGACACTTCCGCATCATGGAGGAATGGATCACCACCGGCGACGAAGAGACCGGACGACAGGCCAGGAGCAGCACCACCGCCCTACGCGCCTACCAGATACTCTCCAAATCCCTCAAGGACGCCATCAGGGAAGGACTCATCCAAACCAACCCAGCCGACAAAGTGGACCGCCCCCGCAACGAAGCGGAAACCGTCAACATCCTCACCCCCGCCCAGGCCAGACTCATGATCGAAAAGGAAACCGACCCCATGCGCCAACTCATGTGGCGCCTCGCCTTCACCCTCGGACTCAGACAAGGCGAACGCCTCGGACTCACCCCATCCGAACTCATCACCATGAACGGCATCCCCTGCGTACACGTCGAACACGCACTCCAATACATCCCCAAAGCCCAATTCCCCGCCAGCATCACCCACACCGACCTCGGCGGAGCCGCATACCTCATCCCACCAAAATCAAAAGCAGGCATACGACTCGTACCCATACCCACACAACTCGCCACAGCGCTCGCGACAAGGATCAAGGACCTCCACCTGGGAAAGGATGATCTGATATTCACCAGGGCCGGCCAGCCCATCAGCCCACCGGTGGACTCACGCTGGTGGCATGCCGCGCTCGACAGGGCAGGATTGCCCGACGTCCACGTACACAGCGCCAGACACACCATGGCCACGATACTGGCCGAAGGGGGAGTGGACGAGCACATGCGCATGAAACTACTCGGACACACCAAAGCCACCATCACCGCCGGCTATACCCACCTGGACGCGTCGAGCCTGCTCACCGCCACCGATGTGACGCAACGCGCCCTGCTGTAAGCATCCAGAAAACGAACCCCCAGACGACAATCACCACAGCAACCGCCAACATCACTCCCCAACTGATAAAGGCATGGCGCCAGACCTTCATCTTATTGTTCAGAAGGTCGCGCGTTCGAGCCTCAGTAGCCACCACATTCGAAAGCCATACAGCCTCAACGGTTGCCGGACTTCTTCTTGTGTGTTTTCCAGTAACTCGCGAGAAAAGTTACACTAAATGTACGCTGAATGCACTGTTGAGAGATATGGGCATGAGAAAGCCCCTCAGAGGCGTACTGGGGAAGGAATCGCTCTCAGGTGATTGGCAGGTTGGTACGTCTATCATTGAGTAACGTCATAGCATATGATCATGTGGTATTAGTATCGTTATGAATCAAAACGAAGGAAGTGATCCCGATGGCAACGAGAAGCATGAGCAGGACGCTGTCGAGGGGAGTGTCTCGCGGGTACCGGATAGCGGTATCTCAGAAGGTTCCGGAGCGCAGCTACAGTCCGATGACAGCACAGCAGGTGCAGACCAAGGCGTGGAGCAACGTGGGCAAAGCGATCAGACAGGCGATGGATCAGCAGAACGAACGGTGACCGTCACAGGGGCGCAGATTGAGGCTTTCATGCACTCTGGTCCGCTACCTGCGGTGAGTGAGTTCGCAGGTTACAACCAAGTTCTTCCAGGTGCTGCTGATCGCATTCTCTCCATGGCGGAGAAATCTCTTGACATGGAGGTATCAGATCGGCAGCGCGAAGGTGAAAACAAGCGCGCCAACCAAGATGATGAGAACTGGGCCTTGAAGGTGGCGGCGTTCGGTTTCACTTTCCTCCCATGGATGGGTTTCCTCGTTTCGGCTTTTTCCGCTGCCATGGGACAGCCAGCAGCATCGACGATAGCGGCACTAGTTGGCGCGGTGACGGCAGGCCCTCAAATGATCGAAGCGGTCAAGAAAAAACGTAAATGACAACACGCAGCCCTGCACAAAGCAGGGCTTTTCTTTCTTTGAGTGGCAAACGCTCGCTTTGCAACGTTGCACAATTCATTAGACTTCCAACGAATCCAAATAATTGAAAATTCTTAGCTTGAGATCTTTGCTCACCGGATACTTTTCTATTTCAGAGATGATTTCTTGCTTAGTCTTTGTTTTTACTTGCTCCTTGACGACCGCTTGAATTATGGCCCGCACGCCATAACCCGAAATGGCATGAGATATAAGACCGATAGCGCCCAGAGTGAAGAGTCCACCAATCATCCCGGAAGGGCCGAGAGCCGCCAGAGCAGCAGTCAATGCCGCTGCTCCGCTGTAACCGGTTGTAGCCGTAGCGATTAGAATCACAACTCCAGGAATTCCCAGCGCTGCGATTTTCTTGACAACGACGTCCATCCTCTTCTCGTTTCTCTCAGCAACAATGCTGATTGAATAGTACCGTCTGCAATGTGTGCCAAATAAAGAAAGCCCCGCATTGGCGGGGCTGATCGTCAATCGAATAGGTCCCAGAAGCTGAAGCTGGTTTTCCTATAGGCCTTGTTGTATGCGGCCTTGCTCGGGTTCTTCACCCATCCCGCGCCTTTCTTCCCGTATCCCGGGATGACGGCCTTCTTCGCCTGGCGTTTCCACTTCGATGTGGTCCTGGCTTTTAACGAGCGTTTCAGACTCGGCGTCCGCATACCAAACTTCACGATTGCCTTTCCAATACGTTGACAAGAATTGATTATCGGATCCTGGGTTAGGGATTTTCTGCAGTCTCGATATTTTGATAAAGCAACTATCTGAGACGAAGCTGTTGTGGTTTAGGGAATGGCAGATGATACGTGGTCATCGGCATTTCCAATGCGCCGAAATCTTCAATTTTGACCAATATCTCGTTAGGTGACAATCCCACAATGCGTACTGGAACCCATTCGCCGGATTTGGTGCGAAGCTCATAAGGTTCCGAGAGATAAGCTAAGCCAAGATTATTAAGATACTGCTCCGCTTCAAGCCAGTCATTTGTTGTAAAGCGACGCTCTCCGAGTAAATCAACGGCAGTATATGATTGTTCTTCGTCAATAATCCAACCAAGACGCTCTCCATCACTTTCACGTCGATGTTCAACCCAGTTAGCTTGCATACCAAACCTCACATTTCCCTCA
>OMJG01001821.1_pt1 | contig 11500 bp, 20 predicted proteins | sample 1646431 | NCBI WGS metagenome assembly OMJG01 (sample SAMN03771674, study PRJEB25209) | food metagenome | isolation source: Cotija cheese | place: Mexico:Jalisco,Michoacan | collected 2011-12-12 | reverse complement strand
AAACCATCGCAGAGGCACATGCAGGACCATCCTCGCCTCTTTCGGCAACAGATCATCTTTGGACCCGTTGCAGTCCAGACAGCATCCGACGAGATTGAACGCACTGTTGCCGCCGCCGCGCGAGACCGGCACGACATGGTCGGCGGTCTCAGCCGCCGCACTCAGGCAGTACCGGCACACCCGGTCGATCCTCCGCACTTTCGCCATCCGTGCCCTGACCTTCGGCGACCTGCTCCGCCGACTTGTCTTCTTCCCGCGTCTGCGCTTCGGCGGTGTGGCCGAGATCGGCTGGGCGGCAGGGACTCTCGGTTCCGGGCACTCGATCACCCGCACCGGTTTCGTCGCCTGCAACCTGCCGAGAATCGTCACGATCAGCGGAGCGCCGAGCTTGTCATCGAACGGAGACGGCAGAGGCTCAGCCCGGCCAAGACGCACCAGTCCGGCAGAGACGAACGCCGACAGAGTCTCGCTGACATCGGAATCGGAGACCACCGACAGCATAGGCCCACCCGCAGACACGACCACTGCGGAATCGCCGTGGCCGAGCACCCAAGTGCGCCGACCGACGACACCACTCAACAGCTCCGTCGTCACTTCCACAATCACTTCTCCTTGATCGGAAGCTCGGCCAGGCCGTCCTCGGCCTCGACGAGAATCGCCTTGCCTTCGATGACCAGCGAATTGATCGTCGAGCGGTTCATTCGGGTTGGGCATCATCAGCTCCTCAGTCGTGATTGGTCAGCTTCGAGAGCAGACCCAGGTGGATGTCGTGGGCCATCTCCTCGACCCGGACAGCGGCAAAGCTGAGGGCCAGGGCGACAGCGAAGAACACGATGATCGCAGTCACGATGGCGATCCCCGTAACTCGGTCCACAGCCTCCTCCGAGGCGTTCTCGGGCAGAGCGGAGAGGAAGAAATTGCACACTAGGAAACTCGCGGCTCCCGCGACGTAGAGAATGAGCAGTGCCGGTCCCATCAGTCGCTCCCTTTCAGAGCTGAGCGCAGAGCCTTGACGACCTGATCCTCGATCAGATTGTCGGGATCGAAGTCATCGAAGTCGGTGTCGGCGAACTCAGCGACATGCCGAGAATCATCGAGGATCCGAACGTCATCGACCGACGTGTCGCGGACAGCGATGTAGTCGTAGGCAGGCTCCCAGGCATCCGGCGTGTCTGTACCCGGATCATGGCCGGTGGACACGGTCACGGTCACTGTCACGGTGGCTATGGGTCTTTCGTACATGGTGTTGCCCTCTCATCGGAGAGTGCCCGAGAATCCCCCGCCTTCAGGCGGGGGAGGATGTCAAGTCAGCTCTGGAGCTGCTTGTAGCCCATGGTGCCGATGGTGTTGCCGTTGATGTCCATCAGGCATGCCGAGTCGCAGCCCTCGCGCAGTCGTGCCGCGGCTTCTTCGAGCAGGCGAGCCTGCTCGAGCGGCTCGGAGCCGGCATCGTTCTCGCAGTCGATGGTGACCACCAGTGTGCGTCTGCTCATCATGCCTCCTTCGTCTGGTCGGTGGGGCGGTCGATGATGAAGGTCGACAGGAGGCTTTCCTGAGCCTCCTGGTAGTCGGCCATGTGCTCGACGAGCTCGTACAGGTCGTTGTGATCGACCTGGGTCTGAGGTTTCCAGCCGAGGTCATCGAGAAAGGCCGTGACCTTGTCGCTGAAGACGTCGAGGTCCACGTACGAGGACCCGCCGGCGGCGCCGAGGAGCAGAGGGGTGGCTGCGTCGATGTAGAAACCGAGCTTCGCGAAGCCGGCGATGACCTTCGTCCAGACCCCGGAGATTGAGGCCACGGACTCGGTGTCATCCCACTGAGCCCAGCCCCACACCTGGGAGGAGCGCTGGCCGAGCAAGGTCAGGTTCTCTCCCGTGGTCACGGACACGAGGGTGAGCTGGACCATGCCACTGGCCGGCTCAGGGATCGGTCCCATGGCGGCTTCTGCGTCGATGTCGTCGAAGACCCAGACGCCGGAGCCGAGGATCGAGGCCACTGAGACCTCCATCTCCATGCCGAACGGGATGATCATGCCATCGCTGGACTTCACCCCGGTGATGGTGGCCTGTCCGGTGCGTGGGTCTTCGGGATCGTGGTCGGTGTTGCGCAGGCTCACCAGGGAGCCTGAGGGGATGGTGCCGTAGCGTTCGACGCTGTTCATGAAGGTCTCCTGGATGGTCGGGTCCTCAACGCGACTCTCGTGCGAGGACGGATGCGATGTCGGGTTCGTCTAGGTTGATCTCGGCGAGGAACGGACGTGGGTCCAGACCCGAGCTCATGAAGGCGACGAAGCAGTGGTCGGTGATCTCGGCGAGCGGACGGACCTGTTCCAAGGCGCTGGTCCTGGATCGCGCGGCCCCGCGCCGCAGGCGGTCCAGTCGTTTCATGGTCCGTGATACGCCATGGGCGCAATGGGACAGCAGTGAGTCGGGGTCGTAGCCGCTCGTGGGACGGATGATGGGTGCCAGCGCCACGATGCGAGGGTGTGCTCCGCGCCAGGGGTCGGCTCCCATGGTCACCAGCGCGGACAGTCCGGCGCGTGCCGTGCTCGCGAGTGCTGCAGCGGCGCCGGGGCCGTCATGGTCGACGACGGCGGCGGAGAGATCGTGGACTCCTGTGCGAAGCAGGTTCCTCACGGTCTCTTCGCTCTCGGCCTTACCCAGCGGCACTCCCCGACCGATGACACCGGTGGCCTCGGCCGCGGTGTCGAGACGGTCGGGCAGCCCCGCTGCGCGATGGAGTTCCGCGACGTCAGCCTGCATGGGCAGTCGGTAGCGGTGATGGTTCAACGTGCCTCCTTGACGTCAGTTCCCCACGATGGCGCGGTCGATGACGTAGGAGTCCTCGTTGTGGTACTCGAAGTAGGTCTCGATCGCTTCGGCGTTGTCGTAGTCCTCGATGTCCCCGACATGCTCAGGCAGTTCATCCCAGTAGCTGCGCACGAAGGCAAGCAGCTTCGCCTGTGCGGCCTCGGGGGAGGTCAGGGCGTAGGAGTCCACGCCGTAGCGGTGGCCGATGATGAGGATCCACACTCCGGTGGCGTAGACGGACTCGATCACCGCAGCGACCTCATTATCTTCGGGACCGACGTTCTTCAGAACGCAGTGGGCGGCGTTGATGTGCTCGGGCGAGGCCGTCGCCGGCGTGGTCGCGGTGTCGGTCTCCTGAGCGAGCACGTCGCTGATGGCGTCGATGGGGGTGGATTCGGGCTGGTTCATGAGATTCCTCCTGGGGATGGTGGTCGGTGCCGAGGATGGTTCTGACGTCGATGATGTCTCACTGATCCGACGTGTCATCGGCGAGGCGTTCGAGCAGGGCGCGTGCCTCTTGGGCCTCACGCTTCCAGCGCGGACGCAGCCACTCGGCGAAGGCGATGAAGTCATCCTCGAGCATCCCCTTCGGCAGCTCGTGTCCGCTCACGCGCAGAGCGCGAGCGGCTCGATCATGATCGCTGACCTCGAGCAGGCGTGAGTAGCCGTAGTCGCGGCCGATAGCGATCTGCCGGCGCTCGTAGGCCGAGGCCCTCCCCGAGTAGAAATACCAGCCGTTGGCGATCGCGTGCATGGGCACCCCATCGGGGTCGGCCAGGTGGAGATTGACCAGAGGGGCCAGTTTCGGCGCGTAGTGGAGGATCTGCTCGTGCATACTGCCGCCTGAGTCGATGTCGACGCCGGCGTTCATCCTCTGGCGACCGGAGCGGTTGCCGCGGGCCTCCCAGCAGTCTGCGGTCACGGAGAAGCCGTCGCTGAGACTGGGATGGTTCAGACGCAGCTGTGCGGTGATGCGCATGTGCGCCTTGTCAGGCAGTGTTCGATGGAGATGGGCGGTGATGGTCATGATGGGTGTCCTTGAGTCGATGGGGCGTGGGGGATCACAGATGCTGGAGTTGACGGTGTCTGATCGGGTGCGCTTTCACCGGATGACATCGCGGAGACGATCATGAGGGCAGCCACCACCGTTGATCCGATGAAGGCGATCGTCTTCGCGATGTCATCGTTGCTCACGAGGACCTCTGAGCTGCCAGACGAGCGTTCTTCTCGTCCTCGAAGCGCTTATTGCGCTCCTGACGGCGGGTGATCTCGTCGCTGATGGCTTTGGTGGCCTCGACACTTCCGTGCTCGCGCCACATCCATCGGGCGTAGTTGAGAGCCTCGAGCTCGGGCTCGAACTCTTCGGTGTACTCGATGCCCCCGATGGTCTCCACATGCGTGGAGTCGAGGGTGTAGCTGGCTTCGCCGTCGGCGATGTCGTCCAGACTGTGCTTCAGCTCGTACAGAGCCAGCGAGACGTACTGACCTCGGGTGTGAGCGCCGATGAACTCCAGCGCATTGACGATGCGCTCGTGCTCAGCTGCGGCGTGGAGGTAGCCTGGGCGATCATCGCCTGCGGTCTTCTGGTTCAGCGACCAGGAGATCAGATCGACCGAATCACCCTGGCTGTAGCCGGTCTGCACATTCATGTGCACTGCCGGGATCAGCGGATGGAAGATTGTCAGCCAGCGCAGGAACACATCGGCGGGCTTGTCATTCCTGTCGGTGGAGGACTCCCAGGCGTGCAGCGTCCGAGCCGGATCATCGTCGACATCGGTGCGGGTGTACCAGTCCTCACGCGTGTTCCGTGAGAGGTTCAGGGGCATGACGACCAGACCTTCGAAGAGGGCGGGGGCGTGGACCATGGGCGCCTCCTGCGGGGAGAAGTCATCCTCGTCCATGATGATCGAATGGGTGGCGATGCCGTGTGCATCGGTGATGTGGGCCAGAGTGACGGGTGCGTCGAACATGAGAGGGTCTCCTCAGTAAATCGGATCGTGGATGTCAAGGTAGGTCGGGACGTAGGGCGAGGTGTGCAGCAGCGGCATGCCGGCTTCTCGTGGGGTTCGATCGGCCTTGTCGGAGTTGCACTTCCGGCAGGCCCAGACAGCGTTGGTCCATTCGGCTCGCCCACCACGCGAACGAGGCATGACGTGATCCATCGTGCCCTCGTTCCAGCAGCGGAGTCCGCAGTAGGCGCAGACGCAGGGCGTCACGGGAGTAGCTCACCGCCCCGGTGCGCTCGTAGCGACGCCAGTCCATGACGGCCGAGAGCGAGACGATCGAGGTGGCGACGATGAGTGGCTTGGGCCACAGTCCGATGCGGTAACGGTCGTCGGCTTCGACGAGGTCGACTGCGCCCCGATGGAGCATGAGCACAGCCTTGCGTACGGGCACTTTGTCGATGACGGTTTCTCGGTCGGCTTGGGTCACGCGCACAGATCCGGACAGGGCCGGGGGGGTCGCGGTCATGATCACGATCCCTCCCTCGGCATCGCTGTCAGGAGGGGTTCATCCCCTCGGTGGAATGGGCCCGCTCATCCTTCGACACGGTCGTGGATGCTCAGGGCGCCGTAGAACGGTCGCACTCCGACCTGGAACATGAAGTCGCGCAGGCGGGAATCGGAGGTGTGGGCGAAGTTGCCTCCGGCCATGGAGCTGATGGCCTCGCCGTCATCACCCAAGGGCACGACGTGCACTGCGGGGGCATCGGGGCTCGGAGCGAAGATGCTCGCCCTGACGGGGCCGTGGCGCAGTCGGCCGTCAGATTCGATGGTGCCGACGAGGGTGAGACGCTCATGACGTGAGCTCACTCCGCCTCGGGTCGTGTCGCAGCCGGGGGCTCGAAAGACGTCGAGCCGCAGTCCTTTGAGTTCGGACATGGGGATCTCCTGGTTGATGGTTTCGCGGAAGTCGCGACCCTGGAACCCGTCTTCGACGTGGATCCACAGGTCTCGACGGGTCTGGGGGTCGATGACGGCACCGTCGAGCTCGTTGACGAGAGCGGAGAACGTGAGAACTCCGTCGGACAGCGTCCAACGCTTGCCCAGATCATGGGCGATGCGGCGCTGGGTGATGCTCGGTCCGTGGTTCGGTGGGGTGGGTGTGCTCACGGGTCACTCCTGAGGCGAGGTCTCGTCGAGGTGGTAGACGTGCAGCCCCAGGGGGTTGAGCCCCTTCGGGATGCAGTGGCCTCCCAGAGCGAGACGTGCGGTCGCGGACAGAGTGGCCGGGTCACCGTCGTCTTCGATCGAGACGACGGTGCCGGCGTGGGAGATCACCGCGCGCGAGCGCAGCCGGATGACCTCATCGAGGTCGACGTCGCAGGCCCGTTCGATCTCGGTGAGCTCGAACCCGGTGAGGTCGACGGTGGCCAGAGCGGGTCGCAGGTGATGGGACATGATGGGTTCCTCTCGTGATCAGCCGAAGACCAGCTCGCCGTAGCAAGCGGTCTGGATGACGATGTCGAAGTCCTGGGCGCAGCCGTAGCCGAACCCTTCGGACTCGATGTCGTCCTTGCAGCACAGGCCGTAGCCCTTGCCCTTGGCCTTGAGATAGGCGTCGCGGATGTTCTGGGCGCTGAGATGGTACTCGATGACCTCGTCGAAGTCGTCGGCGTCGGGATCGGACAAGGTCACCTGGACCTCGCTGTCGACCATGACGGCGCCGTGGTACCACTCCAGGCCCCCGGTGTAGAACTCCTCGGTCTCGGTGAGGATGCTGGATGCGGACTGACGGGTGATGCCGGACATGGGGTGCTCCTTCGAAGCGATGGGTGTGTGAGGTGTTGTACTTCAGTAGTCGCGGCCGAGGTTTCGACAGCGAGCGGTGATCTGGTCGAGCATGTCGCCCAGCTGCACCACAGAGGCGAGGTTCGTCGTGTCCTCGTCCAGGAAGTCAGCCAGGGACTGAACGGTCTCCGGGTCGGAGTACTCCTGCCGTGTGGGGCCTGAGAGTGCGAAGGTGTGATCCTCGAGAGCCTCCCAGTCCTCTGCGGTCAGACCCGTCATGCCGGCGTGGTGGCCGTAGCGACCTCCCGTGTTCCCCCAGCTGGGGGACTCGTAGCCGCGCAGGACGTCGCAGATGAGGAACAGCGCGTTGATCGCGCTGCCGAACGGGTCCTGGCGGTCCCAGTCGAGGTCGAGCTGCATCGCGGCCCAGCTCTGGCGCACGCCGGCGTGGGGTCCGCCTTCCAGGGTGGCGAGCACGGCGACATCCTCACCGTCGGCGAGCTTGTCGACGACGGTGGGTTCATCGAAGACGTCGATGATCATGAGGGGACTTCCTTCGTGTCGTGGTCGGTTCGGGTACGCATCAGTACTCCTCGGCAGGCTCGTTCAGGACTTCTCCGGTGATGCGGGCGAAGGTCTCGGTGAGATGGTGGAAGAGATCGGTGTCCCACCCACGGCCGACGAGAGCGGCGATGACCTCACGGCCGAAGCGCAGGACATCGGCATCGTCGAGGCGGTCGTGCAGCGGCATGGTCACATCCTTGAGGTGAGCGGGGACGTGCGTGAACACGTCGTCACCGTCGAGGTTGATTGTCAGCCGCACATCAGCCAGCGACTCGACCTCGAGGGTCGGGCGCAGGTCGTCGAGGTCTCTCGCCTGAGGCGAACGTTCGACGAGACGGGTCACGAACAGGGTGGCCGACTCGTCGTTGTCGAAGTCGACCCTCCCACAGCGGTCGTGATCGACTGCGTTGGTGTAAGGGTCGATCAGACCCCAGGGTTTGGGCTCGTAGACTTCGCCGCGGTCGATGGGTGTGGGCTGGCGCTTCATGAGATCTCCTTCGGTGATCGGTCGGCGTTGAGGTTGATGAGGTCGCCTTCGATGTACTCGAAGCACGATCCGCTCATGCGGTGGGTCGCGGTCCACTGGTACTCGGACTCGAAGATGATCTCCCAGTCGGAGTGCAGGGCCTCGGCGAGGCCGTCGTCTCCACCGGAGCCGGCGAAGAAGGCCTCATGGGGGCCGAAGCGACGTTGACCGTTGCGGTTGATCTCGTCGATGACGGCGGTGCGTGCGGGGTCGAGCAGGATGTCTCGGACCGTGGTGAACGAGGCCACCTCGGCCTTGGATACGGCGGAGAGCTGGTCGTTGATCTCAGTCCAGAAAGGGTCGGGCATGATGTGTCCTTTGTTCTCAGCGGTTCTCGAGAGAGCGGGGCAGGCAGTGCTCATACAAGGCGATGAGATCCCATCTGCCATGCTCGTCGTAGAAGGGGCTGTGACCGTCGCCGGCGCGCGGAGCGGGGCTGTTGTCTTCGAGCAGGAGGTTGCGATCGCGCATGGCGGCTGTCAGGCGAGTCCCGAGCACCTCTTCGATGTCGCGGCTTCCGATCGTGATCCAGCAGGCCAGTCGTCCGGAGTGGGCATCGAAGTGGGGCAGATGGCGCAGTATCATCACAGGGAAGCGTCCGGACTCCTCGTCCGGCGAGGTCCTGTCTCGGATGAGGGAGGCCGCGGCCGCACGTTCGGCGAGCGCTTCAGCCCAGCAGTGCAGGATCTCGACGCGGTGAGCTCCTCGGCGTTGGGTCGATGACGGAGTGAGTCGGATCGAGGATCCGGTCCGCTCGACGGTGAAGCGCAGTGCCTTCAGAGCCTTCTCGTCGTTGGTGCGGATGTCCAGTGGTTCACGGGCCGCGGCGAGAGCGCGGAGTTCAGCTTGGGCATGGCTGCCGGCCTCATCGGATACGGCACCGGAGGCCCAACGACCTCGTGCGTCGATCCAAGCCCAGCCGTGGGCCGAGTTCGACGATGCTCCGATGGCGTGGACGCGCAAAGGACTCATTGATCAGCTCCTTTCTTCAGAGATCGTGGGGCTGGGTGCACTTGTGACAACGGTGTTGACTTCCTCCCCACGGCTAAAGCCGGGGGATTCCTGGGAACTCGCATTCCCTGGTTCCTGTTTCATTGATAGTTGCCTTCCTGCACTAGGTGCGGGACGGTCTCACACCATCTCCGCAGGCTGAAACCGCCAGTCCGACGGCCAAAATGTTCCTTGCAGCATTCACGTCCCGGTCATGCACCGCACCGCACTGGCACTCCCAATCCCGAATATTCAGGGGAAGGGACTCCATGATGCGACCACACTCCGAGCACGTCTTGCTTGATAGCTACCACGTCGCGCCCGTACCACTGCGCCTTGTACTCCAGCATCGTTCGGAACGATGACCAGGAAGCATCCGAAATAGACCGGGCAAGACTGTGATTCTTGACCATGTTCCGCACGCTCAAGTCCTCGATGGCGATCACTTGGTTTTCGCGCACCAATCGAGTCGAGAGCTTGTGCAGGTGGTCACGACGACGATCAGCGATCCTGCCGTGAATCTTCGCAACCTTGCGACGTGCCTTGGCACGGTTGCGGGAACCCTTCTGTTTCCGGGAGAGGGCGCGTTGTGCCTTCGACAACTTTTCCCGGTCCTTCTTCTCCTGCCGGGGGTTGGTGATCTTTTCCCCCGTGGAGAGGGTGTAGAGGGTGGTGATCCCAGCGTCGATACCCACCGCCGAAGCATTTTTCGGCAGTTCGGTGATGACCTCTTCCACCAGAATGGATACGTGGTGGCGGCCCTGGCTGTCGCGGGACACGGTGACCTGCGAGGGTTCCGCCCCACCGGGAAGCGGGCGGGACCACCGGATGTCCAGTGGCTCCTTCTGCTTCGCCAGCTTGATCTTCCCGTCGCGGAACGTGAAACAGTTCGCGTAGTAGGTGGCGGAGTCTTTTGACTTCCCCTTCTTTTTGAATTTGGGGAATCCGTTTTGCTTGCGCCAGAACCGGTCGTAGGCGGCTTGCAGGTTTCTCAGGGCGGCCTGTAGAGGTCCCTTGGATGGTTCGACCAGCCATGCTGTTTCAGGGTCGCGCTTCCATGCGGTGAGCATTTTGGAGGTGTCCGCGAACGTAACGCGGCGCTGCTCCTAGGTCCATGCCCGAGACCGTTCCGCTAGTGCCCTGTTGTAGACGTAGCGGACGCACCCGAAAGTCCGGGCAAGCTGGTCTGCTTGCTCCGGGGTGGGATAAAAGCGGTACTTGTATGCCCGCTTCACTACCTTCGACTGCATAGATGAAATACTACCTCCCTAGTGGTTCACATTCACGCGCTTGACCCCATAGCTAAAGCTAGGGGCTTGCGCGCTAACTCTGGTCACAGCATCTCCCTTTCCTCGACGGCGGAGATGATGCGGCGTACGACATGCACAGCCGCGGCGTTGCCGGTGGCGTCGGTGTCGATCAGCGTCGACGGGTCGACGTCGGCGGTGCGCATCGGGCCTTTCCAGTCCGGTGATCCCTCGGTCGAGAGCGTGGCGACGGAGCCATCGGACCAGAGGAAGCCGCTGAAGCTGGGGATGATCTCGCTGCAGGTGTAGGCGAGCATCTCACCCAGCAGGGAGGAGGCGGAGTCCTCCGGGTCGGGGGTGATGCCGCTGGCCTTGAGGTGCTGCAGGATCTCGTTGTCGCTGATGGACTTCAGGCGTGTGGTCTCGAAGATCTCCTCGACGCCGATGAGCCGGCTGGTAGTGCCGAGCTCGGTGCGGACACCATGCAGGGCACTGGCGAGGTCGGGGGCTTCGACGGTGCGGGTGCGGGTCATCGAGGAGGACCGGGGCGCTCGCTGCGGATGACTGCGGGCGCCCTCCTGGTAGGTGATGCGGAATGTGGGTCGGGGCATGGTTGTCTCCTCGTGATCAGAACGCGCCGGGTTGGAAATGAGGGGTATCCATCCACGGCTGCATGGTGATGATGGGCAGTCCACGGCGACTCGCCTGTGATCGGGCGTGTTCGGTGCCGTGAGTGATGTGGGGGCTGGGATTGCGGTGCGGACATGGAGTGCATGGCATGGCCAGGGCGAGGACGATGACCTCAGCACCACGTCGGCGATGGTCTTCGAGCGCGTCGATCATGGCGACGTTGCGCCGGAAGCCGGCAGCACGTCCATGGGTGTTCCAGTCAGCCGGGAACTTGTGGATCGGCAGCTGTGCTCTGGCGAACAGGCTCTCAGCGAGTCGGTCGGCGCCGCGTGCTGTGCCTGAGATCAGCAGAGGGGAGGTGATCTCACCCCACATGGCCCAGATCGCATTGAGACCACGCAGTGCAGCATTGCTGTCGATGAAGCTTCGTGACCCGGTCACCATGACGACGTGACTCGGATGCGGGTTATGATGTCGTGAATCGTCCATCCCGGGCGTCCTTCCCTCTTGCGCAGTCCGGACCATCGGTCCGGGCTGCTCATGACGTGCACCCTCCCCTCGGCCCCGGCTCGTGCCGGGGCCTTGAGAAGAGGAGTGTGCCTCGGGCAAGAGAAGACCGGACCCGTCGCGTGACGACGGATCCGGTCGATCAGGACTGTGCCTGTGCTCTGCGGGGTTCATGCGGCCTCGGGGACTTCGTAGACCTCCACGTGCTCACGGAGGTTGGGGTCCCAGCGGACCTCGACGAGCTCGGCGACGAGCTCTTCGAGGATCTCATCGACGGACTCGGCGGGGTCGTCGTCGATGATCTCAGCGACGATGACGGGTTCGCCGGGCATGACGTGGGCCGGCCAGTTCGCGATCTCGCCGATGTCGACGGGGTCGGTGCTCGGGTCGGTGAAGGGGGTCTCGACGGCGAGTTGAGCGAGCAGCTCGTCGAGCTCGGTGATGAACTCCCCGGTGGTCGGGGCGGTGATGAACATGATGGTGCCTTTCTCTGCT
>OMJG01001820.1_pt1 | contig 11503 bp, 7 predicted proteins | sample 1646431 | NCBI WGS metagenome assembly OMJG01 (sample SAMN03771674, study PRJEB25209) | food metagenome | isolation source: Cotija cheese | place: Mexico:Jalisco,Michoacan | collected 2011-12-12 | reverse complement strand
GGCGGGCCGCCGCCTGATTGGGCGGTGGGACCAGACGAGCTGGCGGATTCTGGCCCGCCCGAGGACATCGGTTCCCGTGCGGGGCTACGGCCACCAAGCAACGCGATGCCGCCGCGTAAGATGCCGCCGCGTAATTCGCCGGCAGCGGCTAGACCGACACCACCGCGCTGGCAGGATCCCTTGGAAGCTGGACTCGACTGTCCGGCGGACGGCGGTGGATTGGGGCAGCGGGGGGTGTGCCTCGATTCTCGGGAGGAGCTTGAGCATGACCTCGGCACAATGCTGGGAATGATTCGGTCCGGAATCGATATCTCGATGCTGGATGGGTTCGCGCCGGCACAGCTGTCGGATGGCTCACCGCTTGCTCCAACCCAGCTTGCTCAGATGCTGTGTGATTCCGATCTGGCAAGAATCGTCATGACGGCTTATGGTGAGCCGATCGATGTCTCGCGCAATCAGCGGTTGTATGGGGCACGGCAGACGAAGGCCGTAATCGCTCGGGATATGCACTGTCGGTTCCCGGGTTGCTCCCGTGGGCCCGAGTTGGGGCAGGTGCATCACGCTCAGGAATGGGAGAAGGGCGGCGCTACTGTCATAGACAACGCGGTTCTCCTGTGTTTTGCGCATCACCGGTACGTGCATGCAAAGCAGATCACGATCGCGCACCACGCCGGAGGGTTCCTGTTCACTGAGAGGGATGGATCGGTTGTGGGTATCACTCACCATGCAAAGCTGCTCGCGGCGTGACCACGCTCTTGTGCCGCTAGACCTGTTCTGGCGTCAGCAAGTAGTACGCATCCCGTGCCCATCCGGTACTTGGTCCCAGATTCGTTTCGAGGCGCGAGGGGAGTGTGAAGCTCTGCGAGCCCGCCCGCGGCTCCGGACCAGACTGAATGAATCCAACGAAACTGGGTGAAATCGAATAGGCTGAAAGTTGGGTACCCAGCGGTGATATTGGGTACACTCCAATTATCTTGACGTCGAGATTTTGGCAGGGGAAATCCGACCGAGGAAAGGACACCGCGAGTGGATCTCTACGAGTACCAAGCGCGTGACCTCTTTGAGCAGCACGGCGTACCCGTGCTTGCCGGGATGGTTGCGAGCACACCAGATGAGGCCGCCAAGGCAGCGGAACAGCTAGGCGGCCTCGTTGTTGTTAAAGCCCAAGTGAAGACAGGCGGGCGTGGCAAAGCCGGCGGCGTGAAGCTTGCCCACAACCCAGAGGAAGCCAAGCAGGCCGCCGAGGCTATTCTCGGCATGGATATTAAGGGGCACACCGTTCACCGCGTTCTCGTGGCGTCTGGGGCCGATATTGCTGAGGAGTATTACTTCTCCATCTTGCTTGACCGCTCTGAACGTCGCTATCTGGCGATGTGCTCAACAGAGGGCGGAATGGAGATCGAGCAGCTCGCTGTTGAACGGCCCGAGGCGCTGGCGCGCGTCCCAGTCAATCCGCTCGTCGGGATTGATGAGGAGAAGGCACGTGAGATTACCGCTCAGGCAGGTTTTAGTCCCGATGTAGCAGAGCATGTGATTCCCGCGATCCAACGGTTGTGGGACGTGTACAAGGGCGAAGACGCCACTCTGGTGGAAGTGAATCCGCTAGTGAAAACAGCAGACGGCACAATCATCGCGTTGGACGGCAAGGTGACGCTGGATAACAACGCTGCCTTCCGTCACCCCGATCATGCAGGACTCGTGGATAAGGCCACTGAAGATCCACTCGAGGCGCGTGCCGCCGAACTTGGGTTGAACTACGTGAAACTCTCCGGCGAGGTTGGTGTAATCGGCAATGGTGCGGGCCTCGTGATGTCCACGCTGGACGTCGTGGCCTATGCGGGCGAGCAGTATGGCGTTGGCCCGGCCAACTTCCTTGACATTGGAGGAGGCGCATCTGCCGAGGTTATGTCCAACGGGTTGAGCGTTATTCTTTCGGATGAGGAGGTGCGATCAGTCCTCGTCAACGTATTCGGCGGAATCACCTCATGTGATGAAGTTGCCCGTGGAATCGTGGGAGCACTTGAACTACTCGGAGAAGAAGCCACGAAGCCCATCGTGGTACGCCTAGATGGAAACTCTGTTGAGGAGGGTCTGGCGATCCTTCGCCAAGCCCAGCATCCTCTGGTCAGCGTGATCGCCACCATGGATGAAGCTGCCGCTGAAGCTGCACGGCTTGCGGGTAAGGGAGAATAAGTATGTCGATCTTTCTCAACGCTCAGTCACGAGTGATCGTTCAGGGTATGACTGGCTCAGAAGGCCAAAAGCACACTCGTAGGATGCTTGGTTCTGGCACCACAATCGTTGGCGGCGTGAATCCCCGCAAGGCTGGCACGTCGGTTGATTTTGACGTGGAGCCCATCGGACCGGGAGCGAAGGAGCGCTCCGCCGGCACTGTGTCCGTTCCGGTTTTCGGGACCGTTGCCGAGGCCAAGGACGCAACTGGAGCGAATGTTTCAGTAATCTTCGTACCGCCGGCTCACGCTAAGGGTGCCGTCATTGAAGCTGTGGACGCCGCACTTGACCTCGTGGTGATCATTACCGAGGGAATTCCAGTAGCTGATTCCTCAGAGTTCTATGCTTACGCAGCTTCCAAGGGAGTTCGCCTCATCGGCCCGAACTGCCCCGGGATCATCACTCCGGGGGAATCGAACGTGGGTATTACCCCCGCTGACATTACGGGAACGGGCAGACTCGGTCTGGTGTCTAAGTCCGGCACGCTCACCTATCAGATGATGCACGAACTCTCCGATATTGGCTTTACCACCTGCATCGGTATCGGCGGTGATCCGGTTATTGGAACCACGCATATCGATGCGCTTGAGGCATTCGAAGCTGATCCAGACACCGAGCTCATTGTCATGATCGGGGAGATCGGGGGCGATGCCGAAGAGCGCGCGGCCGCCTACATCACCGATCACGTGACGAAGCCCGTTGTGGCCTACGTGGCTGGTTTCACCGCACCGGAAGGCAAGACAATGGGTCACGCCGGTGCCATCGTTTCCGGCTCGGCCGGTACGGCTGCCGCGAAGCAAGAGGCACTTGAGGCGGTGGGTGTGAAAGTGGGACGTACCCCTTCCCAGACCGCGCAGATTGCTAGAGAACTACTCCTTCGCGGATAACCTGAATGACTCGATAATCGGCGTCAAGCACCACAAAGTTGGGCTTGGCGCCGATTTCGTAATCGATCGTGATTCCGCGTGCTTCGCGTCCTTCCCTCAGAAGTGAAGCAGCACGCGTGGGCCCAGCTACGCACGCCTCGACAGTTTGACCGAGGCTCAGCAGCCCCCGCCCGGCCATCAGCTCAACCTGATCCGCCAGCATGGTACAGCCACCAGCGATAGTATCCGAACCCGAGAGCCGGGCTGCGCCGTCCCGAACTTGCACGGATAGCCCGCCAAGCTGATACGAGCCTTCGGGCATTCCGGCCGCAGCCATCGCATCCGTTACAAACACTGCCGTGCCAGCCGAACCTACATAACTAACCACGTCCTCCACGAGTTCAGGCGCTAGATGCACCCCATCGGCGATGAGCTCTACGGCGATCTCACCCCGCCGGGCGGCTTGAATGTACTCCCGCACGGGGCCCGGAGCTCGGTGTCCAAGGGCAGGCATGGCATTGAAGAGGTGAGTGGCAGTTTGGCGGATACCTTGAAGGCGAACAGGTCCAGACGAAAGACCAGCCTGCAGTGCGCTTGCGGTGGGCTTCGCTGTGTGGGACTCCGCGGAGTTGTAGCTTGGGGAGTCGGAGCCTGCGGAGACCGGCTCCGCAAGGCCCAGAACGAACTCGATTGCCGCGGCCGCCTCAGGGCCGGTGGCGTTCGTATGCCCCCAGGAGGGCTTGGCGCCGTGGGCCAGAAGCATGGCCGCGACCTCGTGAGCCCGGGGGATCTCCGGGGCAATTGTCATGGTCCGGATCCAGCCCCGTCCAGCCCGTAACCATGCAGCGAGTTCCTCTAAATCGCCGGCTCGGATGGCCGCGGGGTTCTGTGCCCCCGCCTTGTGAGGTGAGACGAAGGGCCCCTCCATGTGGATCCCGGCAAGCTCACCGTTCTCGCAAAAGGGAACGAGCGCCTCAATCGCGGGCAGTGGATCAGCCATGGAGACGAGGGAGGCAATAACTGCGGTGGTTCCGCGCGCACGGTGGGCGCCAATGGCTAGCTCAATCGATTCGGGTTCCAGATCGTCTGGGAAGGAGGCGCCTCCTCCTCCATGACAGTGGATGTCTACAAATCCAGGAACGATGTAAGGCGGACCGGCGCTTCCGGCCCCGCCCACTCCAATCCGCTCCAGTTGCCCTTCATCGTCCAGTGTGATGCCGCTGCCCACATACATGCCGTGTCCGTCTAGCACGCGGCCTTCGAAGTGCTTCATGCTTGTCAAGCCCGGCGTTCACTATGTAGAGCTGACCAGCGTTCTCGGTATAGATCGGCGTGTTCGAGCCCGGCCGCGGCCTCCTCATCGGTGAGCACATATACCTCCGGGTGCATCTGCATGATAGTGCAGGGCCATGCGGCACTAACTGCGCCTTCCACCAGATGTGTCACCGCTTCTGCCTTGCCGGCTCCGAAGGCGAGAAGTAGAAGGACCTTGGCCTCCATGATTGTCCCAAGCCCTTGCGTGATACAGGTGGCGGGCACGGCCTCCGGATCATTCCCGAAGAAGCGCGCGTTATCGTGACGAGTGGTCGAAGCCAAGACCTCAACGTGCGTCCGCGAGACGAGCGAACCGCCCGGTTCATTAAACCCAATATGGCCGTCGGAACCAAGGCCCAGAATCTGCAAGTCAACGCCGGCCGCCCCGATTGCAAAATCGTAGGCCGCCGCAGCAGCAACGGGATCTTCGGCATTCCCGTCAGGTGTGTGCAGCGTTTCCCCGGTTAGCCCGGTTTGCCCCAAGAGCTCGCGCCGCAGAACGTTGCGATAGCCTTCCGGATGATCGGCATCAATGCCCACATACTCATCGAGCGCATAAGCCGAAGAGGCACTGAATCGGCCATCCTGCCACGCTTTGCGAAGTTCTGCGTATAACCCAAGGGGCGTTGACCCTGTTGCTACGCCAAGTGTACTGTGTGGCTTCTCAATGACGATCTGTGCCGCGGCCCTCGCAGCCTCGTCACTGGTATGGAAGATGCCGATATCCATGCTTTACCTTCTCTTCGCTGAGTAGTGAACGCCCTCAACTATACGGGAAATACGCAGTATTCTGCGGACTGACGGGGTACGTGGCGTCGCTCGCCAGCGCGGGAACAGAGATTTGACGCAATCCCGATTTTCTAAGGAACCGGGCCCTGCCGTATACGCCCAAAGGCGGCAAGGTAACGCCAACAAGCCGAGTGGGCGACACGCCGCCGCCACATAGGCGGCCGCTACCCAGATGCAGGGAACCATTAGAAGCGATGGAAAATGAGTATGTGCGCCGAGCCGGTATGAGCGTCATCGCGGTAATCCAGCCGATCGTCTTCAGCTGGGTCATAGCCGTTATCCTTGCTGTGTTCTGCTTTACGATCACGGCATCGGCCCCCGTACTCAGCGAAGTTCATTGGCAGGATGCGGCCCGGGTAGGTACTTCGATCTGGATTCTTGCGTTCGGTGGCCCACTGAGTATTGCTGGCTCAACGATCGGCCTCATGCCGTTGTGCGTCACTGCGCTCCTGATCTGGTTCATTCACCGCTCGATGCGCAGGTATATGGTGACCGGGTGGGTGGCAATCGTGGCCGGTGCACTCGCCGCCTTCGCCGTCACGTCGCTGATCGGGATGCTTGCGCTCCCGGGGTCTATCCAGTGGCTGGGCGGCCTCGGTGCCGCGGTGATTGTGGTGTTCTGCGGGCTGCTCACCTTCGAACGTCCCGCATGGCTTCGTCAAGGTTGGCGCATAGCATGGCCGGCGCTCGCGGCGCTCGCGATCCTTGCCGCCGTACTTCTTGTAGTCGGCTTAGTCACTGGCTGGAGCCGCGTCCAGGAGATTCAGAACTATTACCTCCTGAACGGCTTCTCCACGGTGATCTTCGCGCTAGCTCAACTGCTGTATCTCCCGAACGTCCTCATATGGGCTCTTGCCTACGTCTCGGGCATAGGGTTCGCGATCGGTGAGGGCACAGCGTTTTCTCCATTTGGTATCGAATCAGCCCCGCTCCCAGCGGTCCCGATCTTGGGTGCGCTTCCCGATCCAAACGTAAGCATGCCGTGGATTATCGCCGTCCCGATCGTCCTTGGTATTGCCGTGGGCCTTTGGCGTTCGGCCCCAGCGCCCAAGGATATCGCCCTCCACGGTCTGCCTGCCTTCGGTATCATCCTGATCGCGGCGGCGCTCGCGGGTGCGCTAGCAAGCGGCGGTATCGGAACTGGGCGCATGAGTACGGTAGGCATTAATCCGCCGCTCTTCGCGATTGCCCTTGCGGGTGAAGTGGGCGGCGGCCTCCTCATTGGCCTTGGCGTCCCACATTTGATTGAGAAGATCCGCGCCTCCCGCCGAAGCGATGATACTCTGCCGGAGTGAAGCAGCTCTTCTCCTCCTCGGATCCCGCCCGCCTCGTCGTGATGGTTTCAGGCGCTGGCTCGAATATGCAGGCACTGCTTGATGCCTCGCGCGATCCCGCCTTCGGCGCCCAAATCGTGGCCGTTGGAGCGGACCGGGACGGCACCCGCGGCCTAGAGATCGCTCGCGAGGCGGGAATCCCCACCTTCGTGGAGAAATTGGGTGATTACCCGACCCGAGAGGTTTGGGACCGGGCGCTGACCACCGCCGTCACCACCTTCTCTCCGGATCTGGTTGTCTTGGCTGGCTTTCTCAAGTTGGTGGGCCCAGAGTTCCTTGGCGCGTTCCCCGGTCGCGTCATTAACACCCATAACGCCCTTCTCCCTTCCTTCCCCGGCATCCATGGCCCCGCGGACGCCCTCGCTTACGGCGTGAAGATCACCGGCGCCTCCCTGTTTATCGTGGATCCGGGAGTAGATACAGGTGCGATTCTTGCGCAGGTTACGTGCCCAGTTTTGGACGACGACGACGAAGCCTGCCTTCTCGACCGCATCAAATCTGTGGAACGCGATCAATTGGTTGATGTGGTGGGTGCCATGGCCCGTCAGGGCTGGTGGATGGATGGCCGCAGGGCTGGACTTTGCTAGACTGACTCTGGCCGCAACTGGCGTAGAAGATGGATACCATCGGGGAGCGGCATAACGAGCAAGCCGCGCGCCTGGGCATGAAAGGTAGATCATGCCAAAGGCACTCGTTTCCGTATATGACAAGACCGGCCTAGAAGAACTTGCTGTTGGCCTGAACTCCGCCGGATGGGACATCATCTCCACCGGCTCCACGGCAAAGACGATCTCCACCGCGGGCGTACCTGTGACCCCAGTTGAGGATGTTACCGGCTTCCCTGAGTGTTTCGAGGGCCGCGTTAAGACCCTTCACCCCAAGATTCACGGCGGTATCCTCGCTAAGCGGGCCGAGCACGCGGATCAGATGGCAGAACTCGGGATTGAACCCATCGATCTTGTGATCGTGAACCTCTATCCTTTCGAAAAAACGGTGGCTTCGGGGGCATCGCGAGCCGAGTGCATTGAGCAGATCGATATTGGCGGCCCGGCGATGGTTCGTGCGGCGGCGAAAAATCATGCGAGTGTTGCCGTCGTGGTTAATCCAAATCAGTACCCTGAGATTCTGGAAGCGGTAGCGGGGTCTGGATTCACGGACGAACTCCGAACCGAGCTGGCCGCGAAGGCGTTCGCGCACACCGCGGCGTATGACATGGCGGTGGCCGGTTGGATGAGCGAACCGCTGCGATACGGCGAGAATCCCCATCAGGGTGCCGGCGTGTACTCCACGGGGAGCGCGGGCTTGGCCAACGCCACGCAGTTCGGCGGCAAGGAAATGAGCTTTAACAATTATCAAGACACGGATGCGGCGATTCGCGCGGCGTGGGATCACGAGGATCCTTGCGTGGCCGTGATTAAACACGCCAATCCGTGCGGCGTGGCGATCGGGAGCGATATTGCCGAGGCCCACCGCAAGGCTCACGCGTGCGATCCCGTGTCCGCATACGGCGGTGTTATCGCCACTAACCGTGAGGTGAGCCTTGAGCTTGCCCAGCAGGTTAAGCCGATCTTCACCGAGGTGATCGCGGCACCGTCTTTCGATCCGGAGGCGCTCGCCCTCCTTCAGACCAAGAAGAATCTGCGTATCCTGCAGGTGGAGAATCAGCAGGCGGCCTTTGACTACAAGCCGATTTCTGGCGGCATGCTGGTCCAAGAACGCGATACGCTGCGGGCCGCGGGCGATGACCCGGCAAACTGGACGCTCGCGGTTGGGGAGCCGGCCGATGAGGCCACCCTCGCAGATCTTGAGTTTGCGTGGCGGACCGTGCGCGCCGTGAAGTCCAACGCCATCCTGCTGGCCCACGACGGGGCAACCGTTGGCGTTGGTATGGGGCAAGTGAACCGGGTGGATTCGTGCCACTTGGCCGTGGACAGGGCAGGGGACCGGGCGCCGGGGAGTGTGGCCGCATCAGACGCGTTCTTCCCGTTTGCTGATGGATTCGAGGTGCTGGCGCAGGCCGGGATCCGCGCTGTAGTGCAACCCGGTGGGTCAATCCGCGACTCCGAGGTTATTCAGGCCGCGCAGGCGGCTGGCATCACGATGTACCTGACGGGTTCGCGCCACTTCTTCCACTGAGATTTCGGGGACTTTTTTCGGCATTGTTGGTGGTGGTTCTCCGCTAGGGTAGGTGTAGCGAAAACAGAGAGGATCACCCAATGACGTCACCCTTGATCGACCGCTCCATTGAGCAGGCAAATGCTTGGATCGAAGCCTCACAGGCGTATCCCAATTCCCGTGCCGCAATCCTTCTTGCCGATGTGTTGCATCACGAGGATGGCTTGGACTACACGGTCTCCTTTGTGGATGGGGTGATCCGGCCTGAGGATCCGGGGGTGGCTTCTCACAACCTGAAGAAACTGGCCACGCGCGACGTCTCGTTCCTTCCCGGGTGGCTTGCTGCGCCCGCGAAGCTTGGCGGATCAATCGCGCCGGGCGCGCCCAAGCTTGCCGCTAACGCTGCCCAGAAAGTGTTCTCCGCGCTTGTGGGGGACCTAGTGGTGGACGCGACCCCGGAGAAGTTGGGGAGCGCGATCAGTAATCTGCGAGAGGACGGCTCGCGGCTCAACATCAATCTGTTGGGTGAGGCCGTAATGGGGGATCGCGAGGCAGATCGCCGCATGGCGGCCACTCGTGAGCTCATCGAGCGCGACGATGTCGATTACGTTTCGCTCAAGGTCTCTGCGGTGATCGGGCCGCACGCCGCGTACGGCCATCGGGAAGCCGTGGCGAATGCGGTGGAAAAGCTTGTGCCGGTGTTCCGGCTGGGGGCGGAGACTGGGACCTTCATCAATCTGGATATGGAGGAGTATAAGGATCTCGATCTCACCATCGATGTGTTCACCGCGATCTTGGATCGGGATGAATTCCTTACCTACCGCGCTGGTATCGTGCTCCAGGCATATCTGCCGGACGCGCGGGGCCGCCTCGCGGACCTGACAGAGTGGGCGCAGGAACGCAGGGAGCGCGGCGGAGCGCCCATTAAGGTGCGTCTGGTTAAGGGAGCTAACCTTGCCATGGAGCTCGTGGACGCCGCGATCCACGGGTGGGAGCTGACCGTTGAGCCGTCTAAGGTGGCAACAGACGCGAACTATATGGCAGTGCTGTCCGATGCACTTACTCCCGAACGGCTGGATTCGGTGAATATTGGCGTTGCCGGAATGAACCTGTATTCGCTGGCCTACGCGCTTACCCTCATGGAGGATCGCGGCATCGGGTTGGACGGGCGCGTGGACGTGGAGATGCTGGCCGGGATGGCTACGCCGCAATCTCGCGCCGTACGCGATTCGATTGGCCCGCTTCTGTACTACGTCCCCGTGGTGCGGCCCACCGAATACGATGTGGCTGTTGCCTATCTTGTACGCCGCCTCGAAGAGAATTCGGCTCCGGCGAACTTCATGTCCAACGTTTTCGATCTGGACAAGAGCGAGGTGCGGCGCCACGAGGCCGAATGCTTCAAGGCCGCCGCCGAGCTTATGGAATCGGGCGAACTACACTTCGGTCCGAATCGTCTTCAGGACCGCCACACTCCGGCCACGATCGCCGAGGGTTTCGCCAATGCCCCAGATACCGATCCCGCCCTCATGGCCAACATCGCGTGGGCTGAGGAGATCGCTGGGCGGATGAAGGAAAGCACGCTCGGCACGAACGTAGTGGACGTGATCTCCACACCCGAAGAGATCGAGGACGTGCTAGCTCGCGTGAAGAAGGCCCAGGTCAAGTGGGCCAAGAAGTCCGGTAAGGAACGCGCCGCCGTTCTGCGCGCCATTGGTCAGGGCTTTGAGAACCACCGGGGCGAACTCATCGAGGTGGCCGGCTCGGAGGCAGGCAAGCTGTTCGATCAAGGAGACGTCGAGGTTTCTGAGGCAACCGATTTCGCGCTTTACTACGCGAGCTTGGCCGAGGAGCTCGACGATCTTGACGGGGCAACGTACAAGCCCGTCCAAACAACGCTCGTGACTCCGCCATGGAACTTCCCGATGGCAATTCCAGCGGGTGGTGCGCTGGCGGCGCTCGCGGCTGGCTCCGGTGTTCTATTCAAGCCCGCCTACCTGACCCGGCGCACGGGTGCCCTGCTGGCCCAGATCATGTGGGAAGCTGGGGTACCGAAGGACCTTTTGGCACTCATCGATCTTGACCGTGTTCACTCCAGCACTTTGGGTGAGCAACTGGTTCGTGAGGCCGATCAGGTGATTCTCACGGGGAGCATCGAGACGGCGGAGCGGTTCCGTTCCTGGCGCCCGGATCTTCGCCTCTTCGCTGAGACCTCGGGTAAGAACGCGATCATCGTGACTCCTCAGGCAGACATGGATCTGGCTGTGCGTGACGTAGTGACCAGCGCTTTTGGGCACGCGGGGCAGAAGTGTTCGGCTGCCTCGTTGGTGATCCTCGTGGGTTCGGCCGCCTTCTCCAAGCGGTTCCAGCGCCAGCTCGTGGATTCGGTCCGGTCAATGAAGCTTGGGTACCCGTGGGATCTTTCAACTCAGATGGGTCCGTGCGTTGAGGAACCGCGTGGCAAGCTGCTTTCTGGTCTCACCCAACTCGGTACCGGGGAGCGCTGGGTCATCAAGCCAGAGCGCTTGGGCGATCGGCTCTGGAGCCCCGGTGTTCGCACCGGTGTGAAGCCCGGCAGCGAGTATCACCTCACCGAGTACTTCGGGCCGATCCTCGGCATCATGCGGGCAGACACTCTGGAAGAGGCCGTTGAATGGCAGAATGCCGTTGAATTCGGCCTGACCGCTGGAATTCACTCGCTCGATGCCGATGAGATCGGATACTGGCTGGAGAACGTTCACGCCGGAAACGTCTACATCAACCGCACCATTACGGGCGCCATCGTGCGCCGCCAACCGTTCGGCGGCTGGAAGCGCTCCAGCGTGGGCGCGGGCACCAAGGCGGGCGGCCCGAACT
>OMJG01001819.1_pt1 | contig 11506 bp, 8 predicted proteins | sample 1646431 | NCBI WGS metagenome assembly OMJG01 (sample SAMN03771674, study PRJEB25209) | food metagenome | isolation source: Cotija cheese | place: Mexico:Jalisco,Michoacan | collected 2011-12-12 | reverse complement strand
CATTACAAATTACAGAATGTAACAGACACTTTAACAAACCGTTACTGATAGAGAAAATCTATTGACCGAAGAGCGTAGACTTAAAAGCATAGAGATTGGGATAGACGTTGAAACACGTTTGTAACAATCGAAGTGCTTTTTTTAAATCATATCGCTTTGAACTATTAAGAAAGTATTAAGATGAGAAAAATGCACAAAAAAACCAATTTCACAAACATTTAAAAATGATTGTAAAATTGGTTCTTGTACATTGATTGATGAATAAAATGAAATTGCACAAAGCAAAGATTTTACGCATAACAACGTAACAGTTCGCACTGTATATTATATCGTAAATTTGTTGTTTTGTGTCATGACTAAAATATCTTAATATTTTGGTTCGGAAGTAAAGAGAGAGTTTGTCTAAACATGAGCATCAGAATTTGTGCTTATTGGCTTTCGTTATGTAGCTCTAAAGAGACTATGTTTTTCTTGATTGGCACTTGAGAATATAGCTATCATGCTGTTTAGAGAGATACCTTAATAGAGTATCCACAGTGTTTATTCCTGTGAGCCATAGTTTAGCAGAACTGTTTTTATTGTCAGTAAAAACATCGTTGCATTGATTTAAAACATGTCTATAAGACATATAAAACCGAATAAAATTCAAAAATATTGTTTTAGAAAATATATGTTATAATTAGTTTATGAAAAAGAGCCACAGCACAAACTATGGCTCCTAGCAAACCCGTTTTCGGGGGTGGCTAAGTTTTAGTTATTGGAAATAACCGTGACTCTCCAAAGTTCGACGGTTATTTTTTTTCTGCTAGTTTTTTCTATTAGTAGAACTACAAACGTTAGTAAGCTGATGATAAGGATACCAAAAGTTAGTAACGTTTGCAGTGTGTCCGAAAGGGACATCAGGCATTTCCTTTCGTAGAATCTGGGTTTATAGTGATTACACCATAAGCACCACCTCCGTTCGGGATAGCCACCGTCTTAACTTGTTTGCTTCATCTAATATAACATATTTAAAAACACTAAAAATCGGGTCACAATTGTAAGCAAAACTTACCTCGCTTTTTTCTTTATAAAGTATGCAATTAGTGTTCTTTGATCACTATGATTAGTAGCATGATTTTAGCATAAAGTTTCAAATCAAACTTTTTAAATTAATTAGTCGAAGTTGTAGTTATCCGAAAATGATTGATTTTCAGCTTCAACTTTTATAAAATTGTGCTATGCTTAATTTCAATAGTGTTAAAAACAAAATAATTCTTCTAATTTTTAGCTTCATAATATTTAACGTTATTGAATATTATGGTGGAGACTTTGTCGTAGGACTAGTGAACAATGTTCCCACAGGTGATTTAAGACTAGGTGTCATGTTAAACGATGCGGCATTTAAAGTGTTTGAATTATTCCTAGCTGCAATACTATGTTTTATTTTACCTGTTCCTAAATATTTCAAAATTATATTTTCAAGACGAACGGTGAGATGGCTCATTATTTTATTGATCAGTTCAATATTATTGAGTATTTTTAATCCAGAACGTTTCTGGGAAGCTTTATTTATCGGAACGGCTGCTGCCTTTCCAGAAGAATTCATTTTTAGAGGAATTTTTTTAGGATATTTGTTGAAAACATTTAAATCAAGTAAGTACGGCGTAATTATCAGTCTATGCATCTCAACAGTATTATTCTCTGTTTACCATTTTGGTAATATTTCAAACCAAAATATTGAGGCAACCATACTTCAAATGTTTGGTGTGGCAGGCATTGGGTTCATGTTGGGGTGTCTTTATGTTAAGACTGGTAGCTTACTAATTCCTATGATTGCTCATTTCTTTTTTGATTTTTTTCTGACTATTATGAATGGCATGCAAGTCTCCTATAAAACACAACAGTTTGATCCAAGTACGATTTCCGCCGTTATTTTACAATTTTTAATTTTTTTACTTATAGGAATAATGATTTTAAAAGCAAAACATTCTGACGATTGGAGATTAACTAGGCTCATATACTCTGAAAATGGCAACAAGTGACATTAACTTTTAAACATGTGGCCTAAATATCAATATTGTTAAAATTATAATGACTAGATCAAAAATGGAAAAATCTGTTTTTGTTTTTTTTATTTCAAATTATCAAAGTAGAGCACTTTTAAAAAGCAATAAGTTAACACCAGACTATTCAATTACAGGATCATGAATAAATTTAATGAGGGATAAAGTTGCTACCTTTACTAGGGAAAAGCATATTTTGATTGACTTTTCGTGGCATAATAGAAGAATAAGATTATTAGCATTTTTTGACGATTAAAAGTTATGCAATATTAAATTAAGGATCCTTCAACAATGCCATCAGAATCAACAATTGAAAATCAATTTATTCATATTTTAAGCGAGCAAGAGAATCAATGGCGATATAGACCAGAACTCAAAACAGAAGCTGATCTTTGGGATAATTTTAGAAACCATCTTAACCGTTTGAATACAGCTTTGTTAGAAGGTGAGCTCCTAACTGATGTTGAGTTTGATCGTGTAAAAGTTGAATTTTTGCGTTTAACCAGTTCACCTTTTTTAGCCTCACAATGGTTGCGAGGTGAAAATGGTGTTGCTCAAATACTGTTAGAACGAGAAACAGGTGAGCGGATTAGTCTTGAAGTATTTCGAAATAAAGACATTGCCGGTGGCACCTCAGCGTATGAGGTTGTTAACCAGATTGTGCCAGATACTGAACGCAGCACTAGAGGTGATGTGACACTGTTAATTAATGGTTTACCCATTATTCATATTGAACTAAAAAAAGAATCTGCAAAAGATGGTTACATGCAAGCCTATCATCAGATTCAACGATATGCTCAAGATGGTTTCTTTAACGGTATTTATGCGGCAACGCAACTCTTCGTTGTTTCGAACAAGGTGGATACACGATATTTTGCTCGTCCGAGTGAAGATACTGATGCCGCTTATCAGCGAATGACTAAATTTTTGTTCAATTGGCGTACAGAAGAAAACGTACCGGTTCCTGATTTGTTTGATTTTGCTCGTATTGTTTTGAGAATACCTGATGCCCATGAATTAATTAGTCAATATACGATTTTGGTTGATGATCAGAAAAACCAAAAGTTTTTGATGGTTCTCCGACCTTATCAAATTCATGCCATTCGTAAAATTAGAAAGCAAGCGGCTCTGCATGAAGGTGGCTTCATTTGGCATGCGACTGGCTCTGGTAAAACCATTACCAGTTTTGTGGCAACAAAGTTGTTAGCGCAGAATGCAATTGGCGTTGACCGCACAATCATGGTCGTTGATCGTAATGATTTAGATTCTCAAACGCAAGATGAATTTACTAAGTTTGCTTCAGAATATCATACTGGTCAAACAACAGGGAACGCCATCAATAATACTCTAATTGTTGGGATTAAGAATCAACATCAGTTAGCACAACAGTTGTTGTCCAAAAAGAATAACAACACGATTATGATTACAACCATTCAAAAGCTTTCAGCAGCGATGCGTTCCGCACAGGCAGAAAGTGAATCCAGTGGTCATAATCAATTTGATCGCTTGCGAAAAGAGCATATTGTTTTCATAGTTGATGAAGCCCATCGTGCTGTTAGTGATGAAGAAATGCGTCGCATTAAAAAGATATTACCAAATTCGACGTGGTTTGGTTTGACAGGTACACCAATTTTTGAGGAAAACAAAAAGCAAGAAAATGGGACGTATGCCAGAACTACCGAGCAGCAATATGGTCGTCCACTACACTTTTATACAACAAAAAACGCCATGGATGATCAAGCGGTACTAGGATTTCAAGTGGAGTATCATTCATTATTGCCTGAAGGTGATCAGGAGGAAATTGTTGCACGAGTCAACCATGACAATGTACCTGATGAGTTGGTTGAACAAGAGCGCCTATTGCCAAATGAAATATACGAGACCGATGAACACATTCGTGCCATGTTGCTCAAAATATTTGATCGTCGCAGTCTGATTAAAAAGTTTAAGGTGCAAAATGGTTATCCAACCATGTCTGGCATCTTGACAACTCATTCTATTGCTCAAGCCAAAAGAATTTATGCTATGCTGCAGAAAATGAAGCACGAAGGGACATTGATAACAGGACGCCAATTTGATGAACGTCATCAACTCGTAGATCCTGATTTTCCTAGAGTCGCAATTACTTTTTCGACAAATCCTGATCAACAAGACAAAAATCACACAGATGATGACTTAATGCGAATTATGGCTGAGTATTCAAAACAATATGATACACCAGCTTATACAGACGAAAAAAGATATAACCAAAACATCAATAAACGTTTAGCACGAAAAGAAAAACAATACCAATCCGATGGTCAGTGGTTAGATTTAGTCATTGTTGTTGATCGCTTATTGACTGGTTTTGATTCACCAACAATTCAAACATTATATGTTGATCGTGAAATGAAGTATCAAAAATTATTACAGGCATTTTCTAGAACCAATCGTATTTACTCTGGTAAATATGCAGGTATGATTGTGACTTTCCGTAAGCCAGAAACGATGAAAGAGAACGTTCAAGACACTTTTAGATTGTTTTCTAATGAAAATCAAAACTTTGAGGCATTAGTTCCCAAAGAATATAGCGAAGTAAGAAGCGAGTTTGATGACTTAGTTAATCAGTATTTCAAAGCAGAAGTTACTTTAGAAGAAAATCCCGGGCATTTACCAAGTATGATTGAGCAAGTTAAAGCCTATCAAAAGTTGGAAAATTCCTATAAGTCATTGAAGAGCTATGATGATTATGAAAATGAAGCCGATGATTTGGCCCCGATTATCAATCAATTGCCAACCTTCCAAGGCAAAGCAGAAAATCTAAAGGCTGAGATTAAGCAGAAGATTGATGACGACGACAATGAGCAATTAGATATCGATCAATTATTAGCTGATATTGTATTTTCATCAACACAAAATGCAACTCATAAAGAAAACGTTGATAGTTTTTATATTAATCAGTTACTCAAAGCGATTCAAGATAAGGAAGCAGGGGCACTAGCAAAGTTTGATAAAGAAATTTCCGCAAAAGACCCCTTAGTTCAACCTATGTATCACGATTTAAAAACAAAGGTTCTTGAAAATGATAAGCAGGTTGATGTGGTTGCCTTAAAAGAAGCCGCCATTCAGGCACGTATATCAGAATTAACTGAAACTCAAGCAAAGGAATTTGGGTTGTCTCTTGATTTTTTGCAATCGGCAGTCAACGAATATAGCAGTGATAAACAAGTAATTCCTTATTTATCTGATATATTAGATACAATGACTTTATCGAAAGCGGACTTTGAGTCTCAAACTGGTGAAAAATACCGTAAGCGTACCAAGATTATCGAACAACGTTTACGTGAACGTTTTGATCTTATTCAAAAGTGGAAAGAAGAATTATAATGGCAACAGGTTTAGAACAACAACTATGGGCAGCTGCAGATATTTTACGCGGTAAGATGGATGCAAGTGAATACAAAAATTATCTATTAGGATTAGTTTTCTATAAATATCTGTCTGATTCAGAATTACGAGAAGTTTATGAGCAAGAAAATGGTCAAACGACTGATTTTCCAACACGTAGCATTCAATATCAAACATTGATGGATTGGTTTGGAGACGATTCAGAAGAATTAGCCGAAATTATTCAACTGCAAAAAGGCTATTTCATCAAACCAAGTCAATTATTCTACACCTATCGTCAGCAAGCAGATCGTTATGAATTTAATTTAACGGACTTGCAGGCTGGCTTCAATGAATTAGAGCGACAAGGTGACCAGTTCAAAGGTTTGTTCGCAGATATTGATTTAAATTCAACCAAGTTGGGGTCGAATGCGCAACAACGTAATGTGACCATCACTGAAGTATTGCGTGCTTTGGATGAAATTGATTTATTTGAGCATGACGGTGATGTAATTGGTGATGCCTATGAATATTTGATTGGTCAATTTGCGGCGGGGGCTGGTAAGAAAGCGGGAGAATTTTATACGCCACAAGCAGTATCTCGCATCATTTCAGAAATTGCCGCAATTGGCCAAGAAGACCGTGCGCCATTTCATATTTATGATCCGACAATGGGATCAGGGTCTTTGATGTTAAACATTCGTCGTTATTTGTCTAACCCTAAGCAAGTTCATTATCACGGTCAAGAACTGAATACCACAACTTATAACTTAGCACGCATGAACTTGATTTTACATGGTGTTGATCAAGATCGTATGAATCTAAATAATGGTGATACATTAGATGCGGATTGGCCAACAGAAGAGCCACATCAATTTGACGCCGTTGTGATGAATCCACCTTATTCGGCAAAATGGTCAGCAGCTGATAAGTTTTTATCAGACCAACGTTTTGAACGTTTTGGTAAACTGGCGCCTAAGTCAAAAGCCGACTTTGCTTTCTTACTGCATGGTTTCTATCATTTGAAAGATAGTGGCACAATGGGAATTGTTTTGCCACACGGCGTATTGTTCCGTGGTGCAGCAGAAGGCACTATTCGTCAAGCATTACTTGAGATGGGCGCTATTGATGCAGTGATTGGTTTGCCAGCTAACATCTTTTATGGCACAAGTATACCAACAACTGTTATCATCTTAAAAAAGAATCGCTCAAGTCGTGATGTTTTGTTTATTGATGCTTCACAAGATTTTCATAAGCAAAAGACACAAAATGTTCTGTCACCTAAACATATTCAAAAGATAGTTTCGGCTTATAAAGAACGGACTGATACTGAAAAGTATTCACATGTTGCAAGTTATGATGAAATTAAGGAAAATGATTTCAACTTAAACATTCCACGATATGTCGATACATTTGAAGATGAGACACCTGTGGATTTGGTAAAAGTCAGTGATGAAATTGCAAATATTGATCATGAGCTGTCAGAAAAACAGTCAGACTTGTTAGCGATGATGAACGAACTAGCAGTTAATAAAGATAGTCAGTTAATTATTGAGTCAACTAAGCGTATTTTGGCAGGTGGAGATCATGAGTAAGAAAACACCTCAAATTAGGTTTAAGGGTTTCACAGGCGATTGGGAAGAGCGTAAGTTTGATGAGTGTTTTAAATTTCCTGTGTCTACAAATTCATTATCTAGAGCATTGTTGAATTATGATGAAGGCGATATTAAAAGTGTTCACTATGGAGATATATTGATTAAATATCCATCTATTCTAAATGTTAAAAATGATAAAATTCCGTATATCACGGATGGTAAATTAGAAAAATATAAATCTAGTTTACTAGAGAATGGCGATTTGATTTTTGCTGATGCAGCTGAAGATGAAACTGTTGGAAAGGCTGTGGAAGTCAATGGTTTAACTGAAGAACACCTTGTGTCGGGATTACATACGATAGTTGCAAGATCAAAAGAAAAAAAAGCAGAATTTTTTCTAGGGTATTACGTCAATTCGAATATCTATCATAGGCAACTTTTAAAACTGATGCAGGGGTCAAAAGTATCATCAATTAGTAAAGGTAATTTGCAAAAAACATTAGTATCTTTTCCAAAGGATTTTGAAGAACAAAAAAAAATAGGCTCATTTTTCAAACAATTAGATGAAACTATCGCTCTTCATCAACGTAAGTTGGATTTGCTTAAGGAACAGAAAAAAGGCTTCTTGCAAAAAATGTTCCCCAAAAATGGCGCAAGAGTTCCTGAATTGCGATTTGCAGGGTTTGCTGACGATTGGGAAGAGCGTAAGTTATCAAGTGGATTACGTGAATATACAGATAGAGTAATTGTTGAAGATGATAAGGAGTACTACCAGATTTCTGTACGTAATAATTTTGGAGGAATTACGTTACGGGGATCAAAAATGGGAAATAAAATAGGTCGTAAACGTCAGGCTAAAATTAATTTAACAAAGTACCCTCAAACCCTGATCTTCACAAGACAAACGGTAGAACAAGGTGGTATTGGTTGGGTAGATAAATACTGTGACGGCGCTATTGTTACAGAGAATATGCCGACGATTTCGTTAGATACATCCGTATTTTCTAAGTATTTTCTTACTAACTTATTTCAAACAAGAATTTTTTATAAAAATGCAATATTAGATAATGTCGAAGGCGGTTCTGCTCAAATTGCAATACATGAATCTAAATTTTTATCTTCTACCCTATTGTTTCCAAATTTGGATGAACAAGAAAAAATAGGTCAGTTCTTCAAACAATTAGATAACACTATCGCTCTTCATCAACGGAAGTTAGATTTGCTCAAACAACAGAAAAAAGGTTTCTTACAAAAAATGTTTGTCTCATGAGGAGAGACAATAAATAATTGAATATTATATTAAGTTCAGACAAATTGGTTTGGGCTTTTTTTTTATGGAAGTTGGTAGTCAATGAATAATTTAAACATAAATGCTAAATCTAAACACAGGTTTAGCATAAATGATGAAAATTTGTTATCTACCGACATGACGCTTATTAAATGGTTTAATGAGCGACAAGGTCTTATGGGTTTGCTCACAGAAGAAAACTACAAAGCGCCTAGTGAGTATATGCGTACTGAATATCATCAGTTGGAAAGGACGTTTAAACGATATTATGGGTGAAAAAGAAAATGCAGGGGATAAGAAAATATCCTTAGCTGTGCAAGGTAGTTGGTCAAACAAGTTATCACGAGTACAATATGCACAACTAATTGAAGATTTACAACCTTTGCGTGATAAGTACGACATTACAGTGTCGGTAGATGCGAAACTTTAATTTAAAAAAATAGGAGAATTTAGAAACATGGTTAAAGCAACAATTAACAATTTTGAGAGCCTAGCGCTTTCTGGTAAGACTTTAGGAAACTTGACTTATTCAACTCGCAAGAGTGTTGGTAAGCGTAGTGATACAGATACGGCAGTTGTCAATATCAATGGTAGTCTTGATACACTCAACATTGAGCCACAGGCTGGTTTTGATTTTGGCATGAAGTCGAAGACACCGCTTAAATTAGTGAATGGTAAGCTATTGGCAACCGAAGCTCGTAGTAATGGTCGGTCTGCTATTGTACAAGGTATTCAAGGTTCTTTGTTACCACTATCTGATCCTGCCACTGATGAATTTAGTGAAGATGATTATGATATGGTTTTTGTGACTGGTAAAGATAATAAGCCAGTTGGTCGTGTTCGTTCCAAAGATGCCTTTGATAGTCATGATTTAGAATTGTTTGATACTGAAGCCATTTTGAAACGTGATTATCGTGGTCAGTTGCAACGTGACCCTGACACTGGCGAAACAACTACCACAGGTTACAGTCTTGATTTCACTCAAACAAAAAAAGGTGATGATGAAATTGGTCATCTTATTCGTATTATTTTGTCAAAAAATGAATTTGAGCGTTTGCGTCCTAATTTGAAAGCCTATGGCAAGTATGTGCCACAAGGTTTGAAGTTAGCCTTTGTTGGTAATGAGACAACCAACTGGACGATTTACGCTGATACCTTAGTTGCACTTGATGAAAAGGCAACAGAAAAGTCAGCACAAAATCAAAGCAAGGCAACGACTAATCAAACCGACAAAGCCAAAGGTTAATAGCTCAATAATATAGTAGAAAGGTTAAAGGCTGATTAAACAATTGGTCTTTTTTTGGTTGTTACAATGGCACAGAAAATGATTTATTTTAGTTTTATGTTTGGGGTTTGGCTCATTTATGTTGGGTCTATGTTTCCAATATTTTTATTCTTTATGAGTTTGGGTCAATCCCTACATGTCGCTATGATAGTTGCCAGTGTTTTGACCTTTTTATTTATTATCGTTCAAAGAATTTTTAGAGGTTTACACTTAATCAATCAATCACAAAAGAATATTTGAGAGAAAGGATAGGGGTTATTTAATAAGTAGCCTTTTTTATTTAACAATTATGCAAAATTCAAAAAAGTATAAATTATACAAATCTGGCAAGCTCTGGGTTGTCGGGGCGGTTGCAGTAGCTGGTGTTGCTATGGGTGCTAATACCACACAAGTCAGTGCAGATACGGTTTCAAACGCTGATGCACAAGCTGTTCAAACGACTGATGCCACGCAAAATGACAAGCAAGTTCAATTAACTGCTTCATCAACTGATATGGCTACGGACAAGGCGACAACTGATGATGCCACTAAAACTGCACCTGTTTCATCAACTGCTGAAAAAAGCACAGTGCCAACAACGGCTGGTTCAAATGTGACACAAGACCAAGCAAAAGATGCAGTCGATAAGGCACAAGACACCGTTAAGAGTGATGCAGACACCGCTTCAAAAGCTGGCGTTGATGTGACCACTGGTAAGACAACTGATGTCACAATCAATGATGACAACGCTTCATCAAAGACAAATGAAGTTTTATCTGATTTGAACAAGCAAGACCAAGCTGTTAAAGATGCCACGGCAAAACAACAAGCAAACGATCAAGCCTATCAAACGGCAACTACTGAACAAACAGATACGACTAAGCAAGGTCAAGCCGATTTAGATAAATCAACGTCTGATTTAGACAAGACAGTTGATGATGCTAAGCAGGCAGGTATTGATGTCAGTGTTGAAGTTTCACAGACTGCCCCAGAATACAAGTCATTGAAAGGGATAGAGGGTCAAGATTTATTAGACGCAATGGCTTATAACATTGATTTGTACAATAAGGCGATTGCGGACAGTGTCGCAACACAAAATAAAGATGCACAAACTTTAGCTACGTTGACCGCTGAATATCAAAAGCAAATCGCTGATTATCAAGCCAAAAAGGCAGCCGTTGATAAGGCAAATGCTGATAAAAAAGCAGCCTATGATAAGGCAGTGGCAGAGTTTGAAAAGGCTGTTAATACCGAAATTAGTATGAGTGCTAAGACACAAACTGATGCTTCAAGTGGTCAATACAAAACCTTTATGACTTCTACTGTTAATCAAAAGACAGGGGAATTCACGCTTGAACATGATATGAATGACGGTGTCAATATTATTGGTCATGGCGTTCTAAAGGGTAAGGTCAATTGGAAAATCGATGCCAATGGTGACGGTTCAGAAACAATCACAGTTTCATCAATTGAGCTGTATTCGTACACTTATACGAACTATTATCAAAACTCGGCTGTTAACCAAAACATTAATTTTCATGTTTATGATTTGAACGGTAAGGAATTGTTCTCTGTTTATCATAACGGAAATACAACCTTTACCAAGAACATCAATACCACGACTGCGATTAACAAGACGTTCACATTAGCACCTAATGCGACAATTTCTGCTATTCAATTCTTAACAGTTGATGATAACTGGATTTGGAACACTCATGGTCAAGTTGACTGGCAAATTAAAAATACTAATGTTGCACCAAAGTCACCTGATTATGAACAAGAGCCAACGGCACCAGTTGCTCCAAAGGCAAGTGTTCATAAGATTACCGTAGCGGATATGCCAACGGCTGATAAGCCAGTTCAACAACAGGTATCAATTCATTTCTTCAATATGGTAGATTGTAAAATTAAACCGAACACTTGAATAAAAAAGCCGCAGCGCCTTTAA
>OMJG01001817.1_pt1 | contig 11509 bp, 13 predicted proteins | sample 1646431 | NCBI WGS metagenome assembly OMJG01 (sample SAMN03771674, study PRJEB25209) | food metagenome | isolation source: Cotija cheese | place: Mexico:Jalisco,Michoacan | collected 2011-12-12 | reverse complement strand
GACTTATGGCAATTGGCGCATTCCGCGCACCGCGGGATTAGGCAAACTGTCCGGCCGCCGCCTCCGGCACCGGGGCCGCCTCGGGTGCCAGCAGGGCCGCGGGCGCGGCGTCGGCAGCAGGCCGGGGCGCAAGCCGTGGCGCAAATGCTGGGAAATCCGTTGAAGAAAAGACCGCAAACGAAATCGAAGGGGAAACCCCAAGTGGCAGCCGAGAATAATCACGAATACACGGCGCCGACTTATGGCAATTGGCGCATTCCGCGCACCGCGGGATTAGGCAAACTGTCCGGCGTTGCAACATTTATGCTCTTCGGGCTGATTCTCGTTGCAATGTTCGTGATGCAATTCGCGGGGATCATTGCGGCGGTCGCGTTCATCATTCCGGCCGGGCTCGTGCTCGTCGGGATCACGTGGGAAGACAAACACGGCGTTTCACTGCTGGAACGCGCAGGCGAAAGGGGACAGTTCATGTTCCGGAAGAAGACGAAGCGGAATCAGCTGCGCAACGGTGTGCTGGGGATGAACGAACAGGGCGGGTTCCGCGTCCCGGGCGTTGCAGCATCAAGCGAAGCCTTCACGGCGAAAGACTCGTTTGATCGTGAATTCGTCCTGATCCACCACCGGGCCGTGTCAACATTTGCCGTGAGCATCAGCGTTGAGCCGGATGGGTCCTCAATGGTCGATGAACAGGCCGTCGATCAGTGGGTTGCTAACTGGGGCGGGTTCCTCGGAAGCCTCGGCCGGGAAACGGGACTGATTGGGGCCTCGGCCACGGTGGAAACCGCGCCGGGCTCCGGGGTGCGCGTGCGCAAAGAAATCGAATCCAGCATGAGCGAACACGCCTCAGACATTGCCCGGCAAATGCTCGCAGAAGCGGCCGAAACGTACCCGGCGGGCGCCTCGCAGATTCGGTGTTGGGTCACGCTGACGTTCTCGGCAGCCCCGCGGCCGGGCATGAAGAAGCGGACCCCCGAAGAAATGGCCCGGGAGCTGGCAACGAAACTGCCCGCATTCACAAGCCGTTTGGAATCAACCGGCGCCGGGGTGGCAACACCCATGACCCTTTCGGAAGTCACCGAGATTGTGCGCGTGGCTTTTGATCCGGCCGCCGCGCGGATTTTCGAAGATGCCTTTTACAGTGGGGGCGAAATTGACGTGCCGTGGAGTGAATGCGGGCCGTCTGCGCATTCCGCCGAATGGAACGGGTATCGGCACGATTCCGGTGTTTCGTGCTGCTGGACGATGACCGATGCGCCGCGGGGACACACGTTCTCCAACGTGCTCGCCCGGCTTCTCGAGCCGCACAGGGACATTGGCCGCAAGCGGGTCACGCTGATTTTCCGGCCGGTGGAGGCAAGCCGCACGGCTGATGTTGTGGAAAAGGACCAGAACGCGGCATCGGCTCGGGCCTCATCCTCGCGCGGGGCTCCCTCGGCACGGGCTGCTGTGGATGTGCAGGCGGCCAACGCCACAGCCAAGGAGGAAGCGCGCGGGGCAGGGTTGCTGTTCTTCGGGCTGCTGATTTCGGCAACCGTGCAGGATGAAGAACAGCTGATCGACGCTGTTGCAGCTGTCGAGCAGGAACTCGCCCCGGCCTCGCGCATCAGCCTGCGCCGGGCATTCAACGCCCATGACGCTGTGTTTGCCGGAACGCTGCCGCTTGGCATCGTTCTGGGGCGGCACACCCTCGTTCCCGAATCCGTGAAGGTGGCCTTGTGATGAAGACGAAGAAGCGCGCAACTTTGACCCTCGATGACGCAGCGGAGCAGGACGCCGCCCGGCGCGGAGTGAGCACCAAGCCGACCCGGAAACAGCGGGCAGCGGCCAAGAGGGAAGCGAAGGCAGCCGCCCCTCAGCGGGCGCAGCGTCGCGGGTTCATGGGGGCTGGCCGCGGGGAATCCGCGATGCTGAACGCCCCGCGGGAATGGCGCGGAACCTCGATGCAGGTTTGCGGGCTGTTCCCGTGGATCAACGGGTCAGCGACCCCGTTCGCCGGTGCTCCGCTGGGAATCGACATGGATTCATCCGCACCGTTAGGATGTGATCCGATCGAATGGTTTTATCAGGGTATCATCAATAACCCGTCAATGTTTATTCTCGGGCTGCCGGGATACGGAAAATCAACATTAGTGCGGCACATGAATCTGGCGTTAAACGGGCGGGGGGTGATTATCCTCGTGCCGGGTGACTTGAAGCCGGATGAAGTCGATTTGGTCAAGGCGATGGGCGGTGAGGTGATCCAGTTTGCGCCGGGCCGCGGACACCTGAACATCCTGGACCCCGGAGAAATCACGGAAATTGCGGCACGGCTGCCGGAAGAACAGCGCGAACAGCTGCTCGTGGACGCCCATTCCCGCAAACTGGAATTGCTGAGCGCCCTGATTACCATTCTCCGGAAAGACCCGGTGAGTACCCGCGAATATAATATCTTGGATCGGGCGATTCATTTGCTCGAACGTGATTTCGAGGGGATCCCGGTTATTCAGGATCTGCTCGATTTGATCGTTTCCCGGCCTGCCGAACTCAGCGACGTTGCATTGGACCGAGGAAACGCGGACAAATACGCTGATGCTGTGGAGGAATTGGTTGCGTCGCTTATGTCGTTGACTGGTTCGGGGATTTTCGGTGACATGTTCGCAAAGCAGACCTCGGCGCGAATGTCGATGGACCGTCCTGCCGTGTTCGATCTGTCCCAGATTTCAGACACCCAGCGAGACGTGCAGGCCGCCGCGCTCATGGCCTGCTGGTCACAGACGTTCGCCGCGGTGGATGCATCGCACGCGCTGGCGGATGCTGGACTCGCCCCAAACCGGACGTTTTTCATCGTCCTTGACGAGCTGTGGCGGGCGCTGCGCTCCGGGCCGGGCATGGTTGACCGCATCGACTCCCTCACTCGCCTGAACCGCAATGAGGGTGTTGGGCAGGCCATGATTACACACACCATGAGCGATTTGGATGCGCTGGCCGATGAAGCCGACCGGCAGAAGGCCCGCGGGTTCGTGGAACGCGCGGGGATGGTGGTTGCTGGAGCACTGCCGCGGGCGGAAATGGCGAAGCTGAACGAGGTAGTGAAACTGTCCGAGGTGGAACGCAACCGGCTCATGTCGTGGGCTGATCCGGGGTCCTGGTCCAGAATCCGCCAGGCCCGCACCCGTGGCTCTGGGAAGCCACGACAGGCCCCGGGCGTCGGAAAATTCATGGTGAAAGTCGGCGGCCGTCCAGGCATCTGCGTCGCCACGAAACTCACCCCCTCGGAAATCGCACTGAACGACACGAACAAGCGATGGACGAACAACCCAGATGGTCACGTGAACGTGTTCAGCGCGAATGAGGGAACAAACGCGCTGGTGTCAGGCATTCTCGAGGAAACGGAGGAATGATCCATGGGTGCTCCAATGAACCGCGGTGGAAAGAACCGCGAAGCCGTGCTGATTTGGTCGCTGCTGCTGGTGCTCGGCCTGCTCGTCGGAGCCTTTGAAGCCGGGTTCCTGCTCAGCGCGAAGCTGCACGGGATCGAACGCAGCACCGCGAATCCGGCGGCCGCGCTGCTGGCGGTGGCCCGCGGCCGCGAACCCTGGTTCACCTCGGGAACGGTCATCATGGGCGCGCTGCTGGCGCTCGTGCTGCTCGCGGGTGTGCTGCTGTTCTGGCGGTGGCTGGCTCGAGACGCCAAGCGCTCCCGCGTGGACGCCGCTGCGGCACACATGGCGAGGCCGAAGGACCTTGCACACATGAGCGGGAAGGGCGCGCAGCGTGACGCTGCCCGCCTGGGGGTCAGTGAATCCCCTGGGCTGCCCATCGGGGCAACACTGGCAGGCCGTCAGCTGGTCTCCGGGTGGGAAAACGTCTGCGTTGACATCTGGGGGCCTCGCACGGGCAAGACCACATCTCGGGCCATTCCCGGTGTTGTCGAGGCCCCTGGGGCCGTTCTGGCGACGTCGAACAAACGGGATTTGGTGGACGCAACCCGCGGCGTCCGGGAAAAGGTCGGTGACGTGTGGGTGTTCGACCCACAAGGAATTTGCGAAGAACGGGCAGATCGCTGGTGGTGGAACCCGCTGTCATTCGTGACAAATGAGGTGAAAGCCCAAGAGCTCGCAGGGCATTTTGCAGCGGGATCACGCGCCGGTGACGCTCGGCCCGATGCGTTCTTTGACCCGGCCGGACAGGAATTGTTAGCCGGTCTACTGCTGGCTGCCGCACTCAGCAATGAATCAATCAGTAAAGTCTATTATTGGCTCAATCGGGAAACCGAAGATTCGCCGGTCCGGATTCTCGAGGCCGGGGGATATTCCGAAATGGCGGATTCTGTGCGCGGCCACATTTACGCGCCGGATAAACAGCGCGGCGGCGTTTACGGCACGGCGCGGCAAATGGCGTCGTGCCTGACAAATCAAGCGGTGCTGCGGTGGATCACCCCGCAAGGCCCACACGACACGCGGAAGCACTTTGACCCGCACGAGTTCGTGAAAGGGCGCAATACGCTGTTTTCACTGTCGAAGGAGGGGAAAGGCACCGCCGGGCCGCTGGTCACTGCGTTGACGGTGGCCGTAGTCGATGCGGCCGAATCTCTGGCCGTGAAGGAGGGCGGGCGGCTGCGGCTGCCGCTGGTGGCGATGCTCGATGAGGCCGCGAACGTGTGCCGCTGGTCCGAATTGCCTAACCTTTATTCGCATTACGGTTCTCGTGGCATTGTCATTTGCACCATTCTTCAGTCCTGGTCGCAGGGCAAAGAAGTCTGGGGCGAAAACGGGATGAAAAAACTCTGGTCGGCTGCAAACATTAAGGTGTTCGGCGGTGGAGTATCCGAAGCGGATTTCCTGGAAGACGTTTCCCGACTCATCGGAGATTACATTTATTCAAATGACACGAGTTCACGCGGAAAACAAGGCACCACATGGTCACACGATCCAGACAGGAAGGATCGGATTCTCGATGCTGCAGAACTGGGCGCAATGCCCCGCGGCCGGGCCGTGGTCTTCGCATCCGGAGCACCGGCCGTGCTCGTGAAGACGCAACCTTGGTTTGAAGGCAAACACAAAGAAGAAATCGAAGAATCACTGTCCCGATTCGACCCGTCGAAACGGAAAGCCGAAGCAGCATGAGCGATGAAGACGCATTCAACATCCCCGACGATCTGAAAGACGACAAAGAGGAAGAAGCGCAAACCTATTTCGACTCTTTGGGTGAATTCATGAACTGGCTTGCCGGGGCATGGGATCACAAGATCGACCACCATTCGCGCCGGTGGTGCCGTCAATGGTGGAAACACCCGGAAGCCTTCGCCCGATGCACAGCCCTTTGGCGCAGCTTCGAGGAAGCGCGGCTGTCACCCTCGGGCATGTCGGTCTGGTGGCTGGATCACCTGGATCGCCATATGTCCGAACTGACCTCCCCGAGCGGCCCGTTTCGGGACTGCGAACGCGGGCAGCACAACAAGGAACGAGCCCTGGACCGCAGCACCCGCGTCCAGCTGGACACCCCACCGGCCGCGCTGTGGCCACAGGCCACCGACTGACCGGCCGAAGGCGCAAGCAAGGCCCGGAAGCCCCCGTGTAGGAGCTTCCGGGCCTCGCTTGCGCCTGGGGTCAGCGGCCGAGCTCCGCCTGACGGGCGCCCTTCCCGCGGCCTGCGCTCTTGGTCCTGGCCGTGCGGGAACCGGCCCGCCCGGCCGCGGCCGCGGCTCTGGGGTGAGTGCCTTGGGTGTGGTCGGCCGCCTTCGCGGCGGCCGCGCTCTCGGGGTCCACGGTCTCATCCCACCACGCGGCCCGCGCGTCGTGGGCCTCTGCGGTGTCCCACTCGTGCCCGCTGAACGCCGCGGCGTCGCCTGCCTCGGTGCGGGCCGTGGTAGCCGCCTGGGGATCATCTGGGCGGCCGTCGTGGTCGCGGTCCTCGGACTCAGCCCGGCGCTCGTCGCGGTCGTGGCTGAACTCATCCCCGCGGGCATCCCGGGCCGTGTCTGCGTGAGCGTCCCGGTCTGAGCGCTCGGCGTCGCGCTGCGCGAGCCGGTTCTCGAGGTCATCGAGGCTGACACCCCAGCGGGCTTGCATCTCAGCATCGATCTTCTCGCACGCGACCTGAGCACGCGGGTCGTGCTCACGCCAGGCGAGGGCGGTCTCGATGGTCTGGGCGACGTCGCGCGGGGCCGCACGGTCCCACCAGGATTCATGCATCACGCGCCCGAAGCGCGTTCGGGCAGCGTCGCGGGCCTCGGTGAGCGCCTGGCGGGTCTCGTGCGTGTGATCGGTGATCCGGTCGCGCTCATCCCGGCGGGCATCTTCGATGCGTCGAGCCAGCAGCTCCACGACCCGCTGCGATTGCATCACGGCCAAGTTCAGGTGCTCGTCCAGCACATCCCCGGCGACGTCGTTTTGTCCGTCCATCATCGTTCCTTTCCTCGTTCCGTCCCCTGCTCGGGTCGGCGGGTTGTGGGCCTTGGTGCTGCGGGTGCGCCGGTGCTGCGGAAGCTGCCCGCGGTCGCCTCGGCGGCGCGCTGGGCGGCCGCGGTCTCGGCATCGACTCCGGGGCCTCGTGCGTGACCGGCGCCGGTCTGCGCGGCGGTGATGAGGCTCTGATCCTTCCGGATGATCGGCACAAGCGATTCGTTCGCGGCGCGGTTCAGGGCGCGCGCCCGTCGGAGGTCGTTCCCGGCGCGTTGCAGCTCGTGCAGCGCGGAAGTCGTGTTCAGGATTTGCCGCATGATCGCAATGCGGGCGGCCCGGCCGCTCGGGTCACGCTGAGCCGCTGACAGCATCATCAGGAAGCCAGCGGAGCCCTTGGACAGTCCACGCCGCGCGGGCGTTCTGCGTGCAGCACAGTCCCCGAACGTCTCCGACAAGTCCCGCAAACCGTGCAGCGTCTCCGGGTCGGTCTCGTGCTGCGCCCAGGTGCCGAACATCCCCGCGAAATCTGAGGCTGCGGACTGCCAACGCTGCTCGTTCGACTCACTGCGCAGACCGCGAATCTCGTTGACGATCTGCTCGAACCGCTCGCGGGTGTTCGGGTCATCCATCCCAGGAGACTGCCGCTGCTTCTGCTCGTGCTGCGCTTCCGGCTCCGGTCGGCCCTCGCGCACCGCGCGAGCTTGCGCCGCTGCCTGCTTCCACTCGGTGAACGCCTCGCGCTGCTCGTCGGGTGAGTCGTTCCACCGCTGGCGCAGCTGCCCGAGTCCCAGATCAGCGGCGAGGTTCTTGGCTGCTCCGAACATCACTAGCGGTTCACCGGCTCGAGGACGTAGACCAACCGAAAAACCCTCGGCGCGTTGCTGGCCCTTGGCGAACCGTGGGGAGACGATCACGCCCCAGCCGCGCAGTGTGCGCACGAACTCGGCTTCGCTGTCCGCGGTGGTCGCGGCTGAGCGGACCATCCTGCGCAGCGCGGCCCGGTCCGTCTCCGATTTGCCGTGCTTCTTGGCCTTCTCCTGCTCCGCGCGCGTCTCGTGCGCGTGGCCCTTGCCCGCGTGCAGCTGCTCGAGCCCGAACTCGCGTTCGAGCACGCGCGCAGCATCTCGGCTGCGCGGCATGTCGTTGTGCGTGCTCGCCCGCGTCCCGTCCGGTCGGACAAGGTTCAACGCGATGTGCACGTGATCGTTCCCCGCAGCGGACTTGCCGTGTCGAATCAGGCTCCATTCGCAATCCGGCTTCGTGGGATCACCAGTGAAGCCCATCAGGTCGGTGTAGCGCTGCGCGATGTTCTGCCATTGCTCATCGGTCAGCTCACCCTCGCGCGCGGCGATGGACAGGGACACGTGGAAGACGTGCGGCCGCTGGCTCGTCCGCTCGGCCAGGGCCTTGTGCGAGGCGTCAAGGTCCCGTGTCAGGTCCCGGATCAGGTCGGGCGAGGCGACGGCCCCAGCGTGACGAAACCGGATGAACTCGGAGCCGCCAATGACCCTCATACCGGTGTGCTCGTTCGCGCGACCGGGGCCCAGAAGATAGCCGACGACCCCGCGCATCTTGGTTCCCTTCGACACGTGCGCGAACATCAGCGGTCCAGCCGGTCGAGGAACGCCGAAATCTGGTCCAGCTGCGCCCGGATGGTCCCCGTCAGGGCCTCGGCCTCGCGCGGGAACTCGCCCGTGCTGTTGGCGTGCCGGGCAAGCTGGTTCAGGTTGTTTCCGACCTGCGCGAGCGGCTGACGCATCAGCATCAACTCGGCTGCCAGCTGCCGCCAGTCCATCCGCGTTGACCCGTCCGAATCCAGGGCTGAACGGACCAGAACCTCGGAGAGGGTGCGCCCAGAGTCAAGGGCGATCTTGTGCAGTCGGCCTCGTTCCTCGGCCGTCATGCTGACGTTGTAGCGGACGCGCTGCTCGCCGAAGTTCCTGCGGCGGCGGCGGCGCAGCTTCCGACGCTCAGGACCAGGGGAAGCGGTCACGCTGCCCACCTCCCTTCGCCCAGTGCAACGCCCAGCCGAACGGCTGCCGCACAAGCCATTGTGCCAACCCGCGCCCGCCAGGGCAAGGGCAAGTGCCATTTGGGGTCCCCAAATGTATAACTTGCTCCGTCCGGGACTCCGCGCCCGCTCGCGGGCGCTCCGCGCGCTGCCGCGCGCGGTGTTGTGCTGGAAGCGGAAGCAGGAAGGCGGCTAGGATGGGCACATGGAGTTGAACGAGGATCAGGTCATCGAGAAGGCGCAAGCGGCACTAAACGATCGGGTGGAGGTCGTCAAGACGCTTGTTGAGACGTCGAAGCGGCGCGAGGAAGCCGAAGCGGAAGCGGAGGAACTGGCGAAGGAGGAAAAGCGACTGTGGCGCGAGGCCAAGCGGATCGGCTGGACCTCGCCAGAGCTGAAGCGCGTTGGGCTGAAGGACCCAACCCGTGCGAGCAGAACCAGGAGCACGCGACGCGCGACGAAGACGAACCAAGGTGACGAGACCGAAGCAAGCAGCAGGCAAGACCAGACCGAAGGCACGGTAGAAGAGCAGCGCGACGAAGGCGCGATGAACCCGACAGAGATCAACAGTCAGTGATGCGAACGCAGAACGGGCACCCCAACGGCTGGCGCCGGGGTGCCCGTTCTGCGTGTCTGGGTCGATCAGCCGTCTGGAAGGCTGACGCGGTGACGTTTCAAGTCCGGTCCAATCGCCGTGACGCGCACGGCGATGCCGGAGACCTTGCGGCCGTCCGCGGTGTCGAACTCGTTGGGCTCGAGGTCGCCCTGAACGACGACACGAACGCCCTTGTGCAGCGTCTCTGCGAGTCCCGGCGCCCACGACTTGCCCCACGCTGCGCAGCGCAGGAACAGCGGGGGACGGTCCGCCCACTCGCGGGCTTCCTTGTCGAAAAATCGTGCGTTCGTGGCGACGGTGAAGTTGGCGACCGCCTCCCCCTGCGGGGTCCATCGCAGTTGCGGATCAGCGGTCAGCTGCCCCACGAAACTCAGGTGCGTTTCCTGCGCCATGCTCGTTCACATCCTCACAGATCGTTCTCGCAGATCGCGTCATCCGAGACGTCCGTCATCAGCTCTTCGAGGTCCGCGGATTCGGCGTTACGGTTGTCGATCCACCATCCGGCCCGCACGATCTTGCGGGCCGGTCCCATGATGCGTTCCTCGAAGGCGTCTTCGTCCATGGCGGCATCCTCGCCGCGTGTCAGGTCCTCGACAGCAGCCGTGATGAGGCGGTGCCGAGCCACAAGCGCCCACCGGATTTGCTTGTCGGTGCCGGTCAGCTCGGGCAGGTTCATCCGCTGCGCTGCCTCGGTGGCTTCCTCGCGCTCTTCGGCCTGCGCCTGCTTGGCAAACTCCTTCCTGCGCTTCGGGGCGTCGGCCTCGAAACACTCGCGGCACTGCGTGCTGGCAAGCCACTGGGCGAACCCTGCGCGGTCCCCTGCGGGCTTGTGCGACAGGTCCCGGGTCTCGGCATGTCCACACGCGAACTCGATCTCAAATTCCGTCTTGATGGCCATCATCAGTTCCTTTCCTTGCTCTGGTTTCGGATCGTGTGGAGGGCTGCTGTGGCCCTGTTCTGGAAGTTCCTCATGAACTCAAGGATCGCATCAGCGGCCTTCTCCATGTTCCCGGTCCACGTCGGTTGCTCGTTGTCATCTGCCGCGGGCATGTTCTGCGCCAGCACCGTCACGCGCGGGGCGGCAGCCCTGAGAACAGATTTCAAGACGGCTGTTGCGAGCAGTCCCATAGTCGACCACGTGAGAATCTGACCCGGGACACCGAACGCACCATGGTCGAGCACGGGAACCCACAGGTCAACGACGAGCAAGCACGCGAGGATGAGCACGTGAGGCGCCGCAACCAGAAACAAAACAGCAGCGATGAAAACGGCCTCAATGCGCTTGCGCCTGCGACCAAAGCGGAAGGCCCATGCGGCCCCCAACAAGGCGCAGAAGGACAGCGTGAAGTACTGCAAGAGCCGACCGCCAAGGACAACGAGAGTCGGATCCAACGGCTTGCCGAGGATTGTTCCGTGGTTGAGAAGTTCCATCGTTTTGTCTCCCCTTTCTCAGGACTTGTCCAGCTCGTCGAGGTGGCGGCGAACGGCGTCGATGATGATGCTGTTCATCGGCTGATCTGTGTTGATCCTTGCCAGCTGCAACCGCTTGTGCAACGTGGCGGGCAGGTACACGGTGGTCTTCTTCTGAGGTTCATCGGGACGCCGATAAGCCGCACCCATGTTCGGGGCCTTGTCGGTCCTCGCGCGGCTCATCCGCGCGCGGACCTCATCGGCTGCGCTCTTCTTCTCGGTCATGCTTGTTCCTCTCTCATCACTTCCAGCAGCTCAGCCGCGACGGCCGCGAAGCCGCCGACCTCGCGGGGCCGGGTGGACACCGCACGGCGGAACTTCTCGAGGTTCCTCACGGTCTCACTGAACACCGCAACCGCGGCATCGTCCAACACCTCGCGAGCGGTCCGACAGCTGAGCGTGCGCACGTTCGCGCCGTTGAGCAGCACAATCGCGGGCACCCCGCCCAGACTGTCCAGCGTGGCCCAAACTCGTTTAAGGTCCAGGATGCTCGGCGCGGTCGGCACGATCACCACATCCGCCCGCCGGGCTGCGGCGCCTTGAATGGATGCCTCACCCGGTGGCGTGTCGATGAGGACCACGTCAGCGGCGACCTCACGCCGCTTGATTGACGCAGCATTCACCGGCACCACCGCAAACGGCAACGCCTCGCCCGCCTCGGCCGCATCCTCGGCCCACTCGGTCGCACTGGCCTGCGGGTCCGCATCCCAGACCTCCACGGTGCGCCCGGTCTCGGCCAGCGCGACGCCGAGGAAGATTGTTGCGGTGGTCTTCCCAACACCGCCCTTCGAGTTCAGCACTGCGACCGTCAAACTCATGTGTTCCCGTCCTTCCGTCGTGCCTGCAATCCAGTTTAGCGCATTCCCGTCGTCCCGGCAAACAAGCGAACCGGATGGAAGGGGGAACGGGATGCAGGTTCACCGGGTCGCCGGTGCCGCGGTGAACCGGGCTGCCGGGTGGCGGTCATGCCGGGCGGCTTCGAGCAGGGCGCGCACCGCGGCCCGCCCCGGCCCAACGGGCTCGCGGCGC